>Ga0209185_1001255_pt1 | contig 22978 bp, 6 predicted proteins | sample SidtaG_2_FD_187425 | JGI IMG/M metagenome (GOLD analysis project Ga0209185, IMG submission 187425) | Marine algal microbial communities from Sidmouth, United Kingdom - Sidmouth_Asex2 metaG (SPAdes) (version 2) | ecosystem: Host-associated > Algae > Red algae > Unclassified | place: Sidmouth... | reverse complement strand
TTTTCCCAAGATATGTGGACGATGCTGATAAGCACAATCCGATTTGGATTACAAGTAAAGCCGAAAGAAATCATACTTTTTTAAGTGATGCGGTCTTGGAAAAGAGGATTGAGGCTATACGAAGGGCTATTCTGAAACATATAAGTGATATAAGTTTCTCTTCTTGATTGCTAAAGTTCATTTAAGTTTTCAAGAAAAACAATAGGTCCAAAATTATTTCACGCAAAGAGCGCAAAGAATTTTAACGCAAAGAAGCGCAAAGCTCAACAGAAACCAATTTTTCTGTAGTGCCAGTTTTCCATTTTGAATCCGCTTATCTCGACTTCGCTCGATGACCAAATGACTGACATTTCTTTAAGTTTTATTGGCGTTCTGTCCTTGAAAGATAGACCCGATAGTAGTGGTTGGATGGCTTGCGTTGGCTGCCTTGTTCGGTTCATTTGTGGAAATGAAAGGCATTTTGGAAATGCCTTTCAAGGCGGTACGTTGCGTGAGAAAATGCAAGGCATCTTGGAGATGCCATCCATTAGCGGATAGCGGGCCCATGCTGCGCTACGGAGCGGCTGACCGTTCTCTCCAAATTAAAAAATGACTTAATAGAAACGCAATTATTGGAATCTATCGCAATCTATCAGAATCTCTTACTAATTTTTCATCGCCGTTGATGGCTCGAATGGCTAAGAGGTTGAGTAAAAGGAAGCCTAATGGGATGAAGGCGCCGACTGCTGGCTGAAAATCGCCGTCGGAAAATTCTGTGAAAATGGCGTAGCCAATGAGACCTACGATGAGTAATAGGTTGAGACGTCCGATGTTCATTTGTAAGGGGCGGTTGCTGAATAGGAAGATGTCGGCAAAGCTGATGACGGCGGAAATGATGGTTAAGATCATTAGGGGCATGTAGCTTTGGGCGGTTGAAATGACATCATTTACTTCAATGCTCGGTACAAATAAGTAGGCAACGCACAAGAGGGCTGCTATGGCTAAGTATATAGATTGTATTCGTTGTATCATGCTGCAAAAATAATGTTTAGTTTTTGTAGTTTATGTGGTTTTTGTAGTTTTTGTAGTTGTAGAACCACAAAAACTACAAAAACCATCAACTACATAAACTATTTTAGTTCCCTTCATCTTCCATATCATCGCAGTGATAATTGTGCATTTGCTTGGGTTTTGGGGTTTTCTTTTCTTTTCCGCCATTGTCATCACCTAACATCTTTTGGACTAAGCGGTTGCGCTCTTTTTGGATGGTTTTTCTGAGTTCTTCGTCTTGCTCAATATCCCATAAACAGCGACCATCTACGTAGGTTTTTTCGGCTTTGGCATAGACTGAAAGTGGATGGTCTGACCAAATGACAATATCAGCGTCTTTTCCTTGTTCCAAGGTACCTAACTTATCGTCTAAGTGAAGGATTTTGGCAGGATTGAGTGTGACCATTTTCCAGGCTTCTTCTTCGGACATAGCACCGTATTTGACGGCTTTTGCGGCTTCGCTGTTGAGGCGACGTCCCATTTCTGCATCATCGGAATTGATGGCGGTGGTTACTTCCATTTCGGTTAAGATGGCTGCGTTGTGTGGAATGGCGTCGTTTACCTCAAATTTGTACATCCACCAGTCAGAGAAAGTGGAGGCGTGTACGCCATGTTCCTTCATTTTGTCGGCAATTTTGTAGCCTTCTAAAATGTGGGTAAACGTGTTTACATTGAAACCGAAACTTTCGCAAACTCGCATGAGCATGGTGATTTCTGATTGGACGTAAGAGTGACAGGTGATGAAACGCTCTTTGTTGATGATTTCTAAAAGTGTTTCTAATTCTAAATCTCGTCTTACGGAAGAGGGGTCTTTTTTGAGGGCTGCTTCGTATTCTTTGGCACGAGTGAACATGTCGATGAAGACTTGCTCAACGCCCATACGGGTTTGAGGATAACGAGAACGTCCACCATTTCCCCAATTGGCGTGGGTTACGTTTTCGCCTAAGGCAAATTTGATGAAACCGTCTGCGCCTTCTATTTTCATTTCTTCTGGTAAAGCACCCCAACGCATTTTGATAAGAGCCGATTGTCCACCAATTGGATTGGCGGAACCATGTAGTAATTGGGCTGCGGTGACACCTCCTGCTAATTGGCGGTAGATGTTGATGTCTTCGGAACGGACGACATCGCCAATGCTGACTTCTGCGCTGCTCGCTTGTGCCGACTCATTGACGCCTCTGCTGATGGCAATGTGGGAGTGTTCGTCGATGATGCCACATGTGATGTGCTTGCCTTTGGCGTCTATTTTTGTTGCGCCGCTTGCGGGTAAATTCTTGCCGACCTGTGCGATTTTTCCATTTTTGATAAGGACATCGGCTTTTTGCATAATGCCTTTGTCGGTGTTTGTCCAGACTGTTGCGTTTTTGAAGAGAACAGCTTCTTGTTTGGGTTGTTCTGTCCAGCCATAGGGTAAAAATGGGTAGGGAACATCGCCGATTTCGTCTTTTTTATCTTCTTCTTCCTTTTTCTCTTTGTCTTTTTTATCTTTTGCTTCCTTTTCCTCTTTTGTTTCTTCTTTTTTAGGTATTGGTCTTTTGTTGGTGAGTTCCCATTTTGTCCAAGCACCTTCTAAATTTTGTCCCATGCCAGTCCATACATTTCCTTCGATTAAACCGCTTAATCGAATTAAACCATCTTGGTCTTTTGGGCTGAAATTTAGAGAAACTTGATTTTCTTTTAAGGTGTGTTTGATTTTTATTTTGGTAGAGTCATCAACGATTACGTTAAGTTCTGGAGCTTTGGGTTCTCCGCTTATTTCTACGATATATGTGGTTGATGGATTGGCGAGAACGAGGTCGTATTGTCCTTTATAATCCGTTGTGTTTGCTGTTTTTACAACAAATGGTTTTCCTGCAACCCAATTTTCGGTAATGGTTCCTTTGTCAAAAATATCGTCTGTACAAATCAAGAAATTGGCGACTTTTCCCTTAGTTAAACTGCCTACCATATTGTCGATTTGCAAGGTTTTGGCAGGAGTGAAAGTAAGGGCTTTAAGAGCGTCTTCTTTGGATAAACCCGATTTGATGGCTTTTTTGAGATTCCCTAAAAATGCGCTTTTGTCTTTTAAAGTTGAACTTGTAATGGCAAAAGGAATATTTGCTTTGGCAACTCTCCCTAAATTATAAGGAGCTAATTCCCAGTGTTTTAGTTCTTTTAAATCGACATAATGGGCTTGTAATGGATCTTCCACTTTGTAGGCTTCTGGATATTTGACAGGAATGATTAAGGTGGCGTTGGTGGCTTTGACTGCATCCAATCGTTGGTATTCGTTGCCTTTTCCTCTGATGATGTATTGTACGCCAAATTCGTCGCCTACCTTATCGGCTCTTAAAATATCATCCCAATTTCCTGCGTCAATAATGGCAGGAAGGTTTTGTGTTTGATTCCAATGGTCTAAAGAGATATTGTACTCTTCTTTGTAGCCTTGATTTTTGTACCAAGCTCCATCTAAGTAGGCTTGTCGCAAAAGGGCGATAGAACCCATTAAAGAGGATGGATAAGACTGTTTGCTGACACCTCTTCTAAAGGAATAATGTGCAGATACTCTGTCTTTTAAAATGACATCATTTTCTGGTTCTTCATTTAAGACGACCAAAGTTCCTGTACCTCTGGCGATACCATCTACTTGATGGGCAATGACCGTACCAAAGCCAATTTTACGAAGCATTTTTGCCTGATCTTTGTTGACCGTAAACATTTCGTGGGCTTGAGTTTCAGGTTTGATGGCTTCATTCCAGTAGTACGCCCCTTTTTTATCAGAGACTAATTGCTGGTCTTGTCGTCGTCCTTCTCCTGCTGGTTTTGCATCAGGAATACCGTAGTTCGAGAACGTTTCTATAAAGGAAGGATAGATGGTTTTGCCTTTACAATCGACGATGATGGCAGATTTTGGCGTTTTGCTGCCTTGTGCGACTTCTACGACCTTACCCTCCTTTATAATCAATGTGCCATTGTCTATTTTTTTGTTGTAATCGACATAGATGGTGGCATTGGTAAAGGCGTAATGTCCTTGTCTTGGATCATTGACACCATTGGTGGGATAGGTGGTTTGTGCTTGTAGTTGGTATAAGCAGAAAAAACTTATAAATAGGATGTAATATCTTTTCATATACTGTGAAGTAAAGGGACGATGTGACAAGGGATGAGTTGTCCTAAAAATTAGTCCATTGTGAAATTTTTAAGCGTATTGTTTCTATTAGAATATGAAAATAGTACAAATCTATGAGCTAATGAACAATTTTGGAGTAAAATGTGGATATGGTCGTGGATTGTCTGTAATTTCTGGTTTTATAAAACAGTAGTATGGGGTAGAGACCATGTAGAATAGACTCGATAGTAGCGGTATGGCTTAGTTTGGTTCTGTAGTTCTCAGTGCCGTAGTGCTGGAGTTTGGTTCTTTCGTGATTCATGGTTGTTCCTTAGCCATAATAGTGGATAGCGAGACCAAATGTGGCGATGAAAGAGGAACTGTTCTCTCCTTATTTTGCTTTTAGGAGTAAAATATGGGCTTCATTGAAAATATTTATTTTTTAGGAGAGAACGGTTAAGAGCTGCCGTCGTGACGCATGGTCTCGCTGTCCGCTACTATAGCTTACAGTAAGCACCACAAAATCAAGTAAGAACCGAACCAAGAACTACAGCACTAACCACTACAGCACCAAAAGAGAGCTATAACGCTACCATCCAGTCTATTTTAGAAGGACAGAACGCCTTATTCCTTAAACTGAGGGGTAAATTTTAGCATAAATTGCTCAATAGTCATTTCCTTAAAACTATCAGTAGCCACAAAAGCCAAAACCATCTCCAACTCTTTAAGATCCAAATTCCCATCAATAGGCGTTATCAAATTCAATTCCTCATCCAAAAAAACAATACGAGGATAAGCAATAGATTGGTTTACATTGTATTTATCCACAACTGTAAGTACCTGAGCCAATTCATGATAGTCCCCTTGCGCTGTTTCTACAAACCTCCAAGTTTTATCCTTTATCGTAATATCCTCCTTGGATTGTCCATTAAATTCAATGGCATAGAAATTCTCATTAATATAACGAATTACATCAGAATTTTTGAGATGCGTATCCATCATCTTCTGAGACTGCTCACACCAATCAGTATAGACCCATACAAAGCCCTTTTTATCCTTTTTAGTTGTACGATTTTCAGCCTCCTGCCAACCCATCCACTCAATAGAAGAAGAAGAAGAACAAGCAAATAGTAATAGAAAAATAAAAATAGAAAGTTTTTTCATAACTAAATTTAGTTGCTTTTTTTATACTCTTTGTTAATTTATGAACAAAAATTAGTTAAATAAAGATTAATTTATTTTCTTTGTTATGGCAATAACATTACTTTTTGTACAAAAAAAGTAATAATTAATAACTTAAAGAATCGTTTAAGTACAATAATTTTGCATTTAAGTATATGATTATCAATATTTTATATGTTTTTGTATAACTATAAAATAATAAGTATGTGGTCACCTTTTTTTACAGTTAAAAATCAAATAAAAAATCACTTTGAACCAATATTCATTTAAAAAATATAAAAATTCATAAATAAATCGAAAAATATGAAGAAACTAAAACTAAAACTATTGGCAACCCTATCCCTATTCTTTTTTCTGGGAAGTGTTTGCTTAGTTGCACAAACAGAGCGAGTTCCATTGAATGAAACGCCTAAGCAAGTTCTTGAAACACCTAAGGTCACAAAAAAAGTTGATTTTCGAGGTGATAAATTACAACAAATTAAAGAGTTAAATCTCCAAGAAGAAAAGCTACTTCAGCAGCCCATGACGGATGAAATTGCTGATAAGTTGGAGGCAATACAATCAGAGCGAGTTAGCTTAAGAGTTAGAAAGACTGTAAAGCCAGAAAAACATATAGCTGTTCGGTCAAATGATTTAAGGTCTAAGGTATATGAATTGAACAAAAAGTTTGCAGCCAAAGGTATTGACCATAAAGCAATTATTACAACTGTGAATGGCAAACAATATATTGAATATGTTGCAACTCCTGAACAGAATGGAGTAAATCCAGTCAAAAAGAAATAGATTCATAAATCAAAAATTAAATTAAATCATATATGAAAAAAATATACGAAATATTAATATTTGCCTTTATAATATCTATGACATTTGGGCAAACAACCAACGCACAAAATTGTACTACAGCACTTCAACCTATAAGTGTAACAGCTACACAAGGAGCTCCTTCAGGTATTGCACCAACACCTCCTGGTGTATTAACACCTTCTAGTAGTATCACTGTTACTTGGGATCCTCAATGCGGAATTCGTGCTGGCGATGGATGTGAGTATGGAGATGGCAATTCTTTGGGGTGGTATGTAGGAATTTATGGTCAAAATTCACCAGCCCCCAATGGAGTGGCAATGGAATGTGGTTCCTCATTTCAATCTAATTTTGATTGCGCTTCTGGAAACAAAGAATCGCTTGTATTAATTAATGGGGGAGATTACAATGGTCTGTGTCTCGCTCCGAAAGGATCTACTTGTATTTCTAGTGAGTTTAGCCAAATGAGACCACCTGCAGGAGGAGACATAACCTCTTGGCACACCTTTGGTGCTGATCCCTCTGGTTTCTTAGGAGCTTGTGATGACGCAGGTGGGGGTGTCCTACCACTTGAAACGACATTACCAATTTGTCCTGGACAATGCTACAATGTCGTTGTATGGGAGTTTGTTATCAATGCTCCTTCTGGTTCTGGCCCCAATTCTGATAATGGAAATGGCGGGTATGGTACACAATTCCCTTTTGCAGGTTTTGATAACAACTTAGCTTGTGGAAATATCACTTTATTAAGTGAATCACCTCCATCAGAAGTAATTGAGGTTTGTATTGATGCTGCTGATGGTACTGACAATGCATTGATTGATATACCAACATTAACTGTTAGCAATAGCGTAAATGGTGATGCGACAGAAAGTGTTTGTGATGCCTTAGATAATCAAGCATATACAGGTACTTACCAAGCACAACCAGAAGATGTAGGAGATGCTACAGGTAATACAGGTGATCCTTGTAATGCTTCCAATGTTGATGCTAATGTTATTGATGCACTCAACAATGGGTCTGATCCACTCCTTTCTGATGGAACTGTTGACCAAACAACAGGTGGTACTGGAAATGGTGGTAACGCAGGAGATTTATTAGTTACCTTTGGTGGTGCAGGTGCACCTTCTGCTAATGGACAATTAGGACTAGGAGCCCATGTAGTAGAAGTCAACTGCCGTGAAGACATAGGTATTGTATTCTCAACTCCTGAAGGTTGTGATGGTTATACTGATCAAACAGTTTTTGGTGATCCTGCTTGTAGCTCTGCCGATGGCTCTTTATTGGCAACTAGTGCCAAAGTATATATTTACAATAATGGAATACCACTACCAAGTGCAGGAAATCCTGATGCATATCCAACTTGTTATGTTGGAACAACCACTGGAACAGGCACTTGTACATCTAATAATGGTTCTGGATACCCTAACAATTACCAAGCTCAATTTGGTAACTTTGGTAGCACAGAAGATGATCCAAATGATCCCAACTTTGAAGGAGATTGTATCCTCAACTTGGTAGGTAACCCATTTGAAGGTTCTGGAACAAATCCATTTACTTTGCCAGGTGCTTTGTCTGGCATTGACTTTGGTGATGGAGTTGCACGTGATGTCTCTAATATCTGTGTAGCGTATGAAGATCCTTGTGATGGTTCTAAATCTATGACTTGTGTGAAGTTTATCTCTGATGCTCCTCCTTTGGATGCTTTAACAGCTTCTTGTTCAGAAACTTGTTTAGGGGATAATGATGGTAAGCTATACGTATATGACATAGTTGGTGGTTCTGCAGATCCAAATAGTGATGCACTATATGCTGATGGAAACGGTGGTGGCTATGTAGTAGAAGTAACTGCAGGTCCTTCTAATGTAGGGAGTACTTTGGTAAATATTGGTGGTTCTACTTGGGAACTCACAGGTATGACACCAGGAGTTTATACAGTTGAAATAAGAGATAACTTAGCACCTGCCGATTTATTAAATGTTGAAGGCGATGAAGGAACAGCTATGTGTGGTGCTGCTTGCCCAATTGAAAGAATTATAGCAGTATTACCTGGTCCTGAAGTACCAGTAATTCCTACAGTTGTACCACCTAGTTGTACAACAGATGGTACTGCAAATATAAAAGTTGATAGAAGTACGATAGAATTTGTTATGCAAGATACGCAAACAGATACTCAGCCATCGTTTGGAGCTTCTGGTCCTTTAGGGGATGATTTAGGCTTTGGGGCAGGTGTTCCATTTGATATGTATACTACAACAACTTTATCTGCAATAGTTAACCTACCCTATGCTGGATGTAATCCAGTTCCAACAGTGGATGGTTTTACTGCAGGGGACATTTGTTTTTCATTAGATGGTTGTGGGGATGCAGGCGATGCTTATTTCCTTAGTCCTGATGGTAGTTTTATTAATGTTGACTTTGGAGCAGCAATTGGTGGAGGCTTAACAGGAAGTGAGACTGTTTGTTTGCCTATTTCAGGCAATTTTCCAGGTGAAACAATTAATGGAACCTGGACAATGTTTTATTTAGACTATGGACAAAACTTAAACAATAATGGTTTTGGTGGAACTGCTGCAGACTGTGAAGTTACTTTTAGAGTAACTTTTAATGATTTAACGTGTATAGATGAAACAGATTTAACTGCATTCTGTGGAGCGGCTGGTCCTGACGAAGGAGATGGCACAGGAGCAATTTCTTCTGCTGACCAAACCCTTACTTGGACTTCTGCTGGACCAGATACGGGTACTGAAGCTGGATTTGATTTTATCACACTTTCTGGGGCTGGAGAAAACGATGCAACCTTTAGCAATCAAGCAGCACTTGATGCTGGTATTGCTCCTGGTACAGATGTTTGTTATGACATCGCTGGTTTTGTTCCTGGAAATAATTTTTTGAGTGGAGCCTTGTTTACTGATGTTCAAGGTACTTCACCTGATTGTTATATTGGAGCCTGTTGTCCAATCTCAGAGCAAGTTTGCTTCACTGTTGTTGCACTTCCAGACCCACCAGCAGCTTTCCCTGTTTGTACTTGTGACAGTGAACCTGCTACCAACTTCACAGCTTCAGGTCTATGTCCTGCAACACAGGAATTTGAATCTGGGAACACCAATACTTCTATTGGACAATTTGAAAGCCCTGCTTTTGGTCCTGGTGGTGGTGTTGTTGGAGAGGTTTACGAATTTTCGCCAACGATTCCTGCGGGTTGTTCTATCAGCAATTTATCAGTTACCGTAACAGGTGCTGCAGGTTTAAATGTAGAAATTGTTGATTTTGGCGGAGGAAATGCAGCTTTAGGTGAAGATGGAAATATCTTTGGTGGACCATTAACTTATACTTTCCCAAGCATCCCTGGATCAGCCATGTCTGCTGCGCCAATTATTAATGTTTATGTGTATGATGATTTTGGAGCACCAGCAACAATAACAGATGTAATTTATTCTTTCACTTACGATTGTCCGCCAGCTACCCCAATGTACACTTGGTATGGAGGTACAGACACAATGACTGTGGTAGGAGCTACAGCCGCCGTAGGAGATTACACGCCAGCAGATGGAGATGTGGATATTAATGGAAATGCCTTTACATCAGGTGCTTGTGGTAATTTTACTTTCTGTGCAACAATTGACTGTGCTGGTTGTGAAGGCCCTGCTTTCTGTACAGATTATACAGTCAATCCTTCTGCAGGAGGTAATGATGTTGATTTGACTGTCTGCGAAGGGGATGATACAACTTTCGATTTAGCAGGAGCTAATAACGGTGGATTAGATTTTGATATTTATAGTGATCCAGGTTTGATGACTCTAGTAACATCCGTTACGGATGGTATGTTCAATTCAGGAGATACCGCACCAGGAATATATATGTATTTTTATGCTTCTCCTGCAACATGTAATTTTATGGGATTTGTTGAAAATACCAACTGTTCTTGTGATGATCCAGGATCTATCACATTGACTATTGATGCAGCACCTGCTCCTGGTACTTGTGAAGGTAAAGAAGCCTGTGCAGGCAATCTCAATGGAACAGACATAACTTTGACAGCAACTTGTCCTACTTGCCCTGATATGGCTAATCCATTGCCTTGTGGAACAGACCCTTGTAACTTGCCAGATGCATCTTGTGGGGTTGTTGTTACCAATACAGTCGTTATTATGGGATCTGCACCATTCTCAATAGAATATGAAGGTGACGGAGCTAATTATTCAGAAACTTTAATGATTGAGATTCCAGCAGGAACAGCAGAAGAATGTTGTAATGTAATATTTGATTATTCAGTTGATTACATGATTACTCCATTTGGTGGTTCTTGGACTTCGGAAGTTTCGTTTGATATTGTTGGTCCTAGTGGTGTAATTGTAGCCAATACTGGTGCAGGCTTACCAGGTAGTGGCAATAATAATACACCAATTGATGGAAATATAGCTGGTTCTAGTGCTTCTACAGTGGGAGGATTCACAGGAGGAGTTACCATGAATGTTCAGGACAACTTCAATGATGGAGGAGTAGATGGTACTTTTGCAGGAATGGTGACATATACCTTGACAGTTGAAGTCTGTGAGGTACAAAATGCTACCTATGATGGCCCACCAATTCCTGGTAGCGCAGCATCTGTTGAATGGTGTACTATTGATGGAACAGATACTACGCTTATCAGTACCAATTCTATATTAGACCCTTCTGTTGATGATGCAGCTTTTGATGTCAATACACCAGGACTCTATTCTTACTATTTCTCTTGTGCTTGTGGAGATTGTGCAACAGAAAAAACTGTTTGTACACTAGAAATATTCGAACAACCAGTCGTTTCTTTAGCTACACCATTACTTGGCTGTAATGACGTGGTAGAAGACCTCAACCTCAGTCCAGTACCACCACCAAATGATCCAAGTGGAACAGGTGTTTATAGTGGAACAGGCGCACAATTTGTAGATGCTTCAGGAACAATGATAGTTCCAAACTATCAAATGGTTATGTCGCAAGGAGTGCCTTACAGCTTAACTTATACTTTTACAAGCAACGATGGATGTAGCGACTCGCAGACAATTACAATCTTATTTGAGAAAAACTGTGATGCCGATGCAGGCCGTTTTGATGAAGATGAATAGAACTTGAAAATTTGATTTTAGTATTTATTTTATGTTAAATCCCCCTTGCCTTCATTGGTAAGGGGGATTTTTTTACGCACAATGCCAATATAAGTTGAGAAGCGTTCTTCCTTTTTAGACTAGACCTGATAGTAATGGTATGGATATAGAAAGGCTGGTGTCAGGCTAGCCATAAGAATGAATAGCAGGGAGAGACGTAACGATGAAAGACAAACCGCTCTCTCCTTATTATAAATAAACTACAATATATTAAAGAAGGTTGTAGCCATCAAAAGATACTTACTGTACAATAAGCAAGGGAACGATTCTAAGGGGGGAAAAGAAAGTTGATAAATTTCTCTTTATCAATGCTTTACCAAATATGTAGAGTCCATTTAATTTTGTCTAAATACTTGGTGCTATCAAATTATTAATTGAATAAAGGTGTCACTTTTGGTGCATTGGCTGAAATATTTGTAAAATACATTTGACATATCATCAAATAAAGCATAATTTTTTTTGTTTTTTGTCAAAAATATGATAATTTTGAGAGAAAGGTCTGTCGCTTCGTCGTTACGTCTGGTCCTGCTATCCGTTCTTATGGCTAAAAAGAACCACATACCACAGAAAAACCACAGCACTACGGCACTATAAGAACTACAGCACTGATGTTAGCCATACCACTACTATCAGGTCTAGGTGGTTGTAGACACAACTTTCAAATGTACTTAGGATATGTTAATGCTAAAGTTATTTTAAATAGCCCGTTTACTTAACCCAACAATTGGTATTAATAAGTAATAATTCTGCTTAGGAATAGGTACAAAATAAGCTCACAATTTAGTCGTCGCAGATATGACATCTCTCAAAGAAATGTCATATCTAATCTAAGAATTTATTTCGTACACATTCCTTAATTCAAATATTGTAAGAAAAGCTATTGTGCTGTATTGAGTACGTAAGATTTTAGGAAAATTGACACCTCTATTTTCCTAAAAATACTCCTACCTTTACAATATGGAACATTTTTTGTTGCTTAGGGGGACAATCGGTTTCCTGAAATCTAAAAAAACAATAATAACATTTTGTTTTGTTTTGAAATGTTATTGCTTATTTTGTGTATGTTTGAAAAAAAAACTTTAGAAAATAATTCCATAAACTGTACTTTTTTTGACCTAAAAAGATATTTCAGGACAAGAAATATTTTTTTTCTTAAAAATTAAAGCATAATTATTTTAGTTTTTAGGATTTAAACGTATTTTTACAAGATATAATGGTGTGTTTACACCAATTTGTTAAGCCAAAAACGACTGTTATGCTAGCCATACCTGTGTACTTTTCCTTTGAAAGCCCCCCAAATGGGCTTAACATGGTGCATCTGCACCTAAAAAAGTTTCGGTACTTTAAAAAACCGCAATTCATTGAAAATCAAATAAATGAAAAAATAAATTTAAAGTATAATGAATAAAAACTTAAACTCAAATCCTGTTATGAAAACAGGCAAATATCTTTTGTATCTCTTAACGTCTTTAATGATGTTATTTATAGGAACAATGGATACGCAAGCACAAAATTTTGAAGCAACAGAAAGTGTTACGGTTGAACCATTGGTTTTAGGAAATATCTTTGGTTTGAAAGCAGAAGTAAACCAAGCAAACCCAATTGTAAGAATTGAAAATAAGGGTAAATCTAACCAAGTTACTATTTTAACTCAAGAGTATTATAATAGATTGAATCCTAAAATGAAAACACTTATTGATAGAAGCATCAATTATACAGTTGAGTAGAATCTAATAAATATGCAAAGAAATAATTTACTATAAATTAAAATATTATGAAAATAAAATTTTTACTGCGGGCTTATTTATCCGTCATTATTTTCTGTCTTGGTACCAACTACTTAGATGCACAGTCTTGTGGAACTTGTAGCAATACTGATTTTACAGGAGGGTGTGATCAAGGAGCCGCTGATACAGGTGGAGAGGATAGTTTTTATACTGGAACAGCTCCTCCTAATTACCCTTTTACTACAGCTGTAGGAGGAACAGGCGATACACCTATTTATTGTGAGGACTTTACAACACCTGCACTAGTGAATGGAGTAGCTTCTTTTAATGTTTTTGGGGCATCTCTATTGAGTGCTACAGAAGATAATGGAAATATTTGTGGCTTTCCACTTTCTACTATTACTTTATTTGACAATACTTGTACACCTATTGCTATGGATGCTGGTGTACCAGATTCGGGAGGAAATTGGGATGGCTTTGCTGATGCCGATATACAACCTTCTACCAACTATACTATGTGTTGGATATATGAGGGATATAATTGTCCAGGTGCAGCAGAGCTTAATGGAATTAATCCTCAAGTATATTATGAATCTGTTTGTCCAACATACACTGTTGAAATTATTCCAGGTAAATGTGATGGTGATCCGAATGGAACAGGATGTGTTACAGACTTAACAGACGATGAGTATACTTATGATGTATTGGTTGTTTTTAGTGATGTAACAGATGGAGCTACCTTAACTTTAAGTGGAGGAAATGCTACAGGTTCTATGACAACAAATTCTACAGACCTTGTTTATTTATTTGAAGATATTACAGCTATAACATCAGCTACTGATGTTATAACTGCAACACTTACTTCAGGTGATTTAGTTTGTACAGAAACCATATCATTAGTAGATCAAGGAGATTGTTCTTGTTTAGTACAACTCTGTGATGACATAGAATCTACAGTAGGTTTAATTACAGGGGTAACTGGAAATAATGCAGCACCACCCTATATTACTACTTATGTTTTAGTTGAAGGAGATGTCATTGGTCAAACAAGTGATGTACTTGATTTTGATTTGACGGCTACTAGTGGACCAGGTACTTTGTGTCAAGTTTGGGCAGTAAACTATGATAGTTCTGATCCAATGACAGTTGATTATGTGACAACAGGTCCAGGATCTACATCTTTAGACGCATTGTGCAATCCACCTGATCCTTGTATGTGTATAGATGTTTCTTTTAGCTCTTGCTATATAGAAAAAATACCACCACCAACTGCTCCGACAACCACAAATTTTTGTATATGTGAAGGAGAAACTGTTGCGGCAGGTAGTGGACTAATAGGCACAGTAGGTACTTGTGCAGTAGATGGCTGTGGCAACACAGTAGGTACTGCTACAATCGCTTGGTATGATGCAGCAGTAGGCGGAAATTTAATTGCAACGACTGCTGATGGTGTAGCATTTGATCCAAATGATGCTGCAAATGGAGGCCCTCTACCTACTGGAGATAACTTGTTTTATGCTGCAACCCTTTGTGATGGAACAGATGACGATACTGATTTTTGCGAAAGTGCGAGAACTGTTGCAAGATTTACAGTTGTTCCTACTCCTGCAGCTCCAGATTTAGATAATCCAGATGCAATTTGTGCAGAAGATTATGATATGGCAGGACCTCCTACTGTATTATTGACACAAACTCAGGCAGGAAGCACTTTTACTGTATATGAAGGAGATAATACAACACCAATTGTAACAGGTATTAGTGGAACTTGGGTTCCTGGCTTAGTTGCTGCAGGTGGAGCAGGATTATTGGATTCAGATGGTGATGGAGAACCAGATTCAGGGACTTATACTTTCTTTATTTCTGAAACTGTGACACAAGCTGGTTCAGGACCAGGTGGTTCAGGACCAAATGGCGATTGTGTATGTGAAAGTATTACAGCACCTGTTCAAATTACGATATTTGAACCAGCTAATGCCTCTTTAATTGACCAATGTTTTAACTTCTGTACAACAGATGATCCTTTAAATATTGAAAGTGCAATTGATGTTGCTAACGGTGCAGATTTAGGGGGTAATTTTATTGAGTCTGATGCAGCTGGTATGATTACAGGTGGACCACTACCAGGCAATACAGTAGATCCATCTCAGTTTGCTCCAGGAGTTTATTACTATGTTTATCAAGTAACGAACTCTGATGGCTGTACTGCTGTTTCTGAAGATCCTATTCGAGTGCATGTATGCCAAGGCGTTTATGCAGACTTTGATAACCCTGGTAACTTATGTGAAGGAGCTATGTTAGATTTAACACAATTCCTTAACACAAATGTTGATGGTAGTGGAATTGATGCTCAATCAGGAACTTGGGAATTAGTAGATGCTGCTGGAGTAGTCACTCCTATAGCGGATCCTACTATGTTTACAGCTCCAAGTCCAGGAGACGCATGTGCTTTCTTTACAATTCAAAATACAGTAACAAGTACTTGTGATGAAGCTGCTACTGATGATGGATGTACAGTTGAATGTACACAGATTGCATCACAAACGTTGCAAATCTGTCCTAGTTTAGATCCATTCTTCATAACAGAATGTGTTTGTTGTGATGAATTACCTTATTTTCTTCCAGGTGGAGGGAATTTAATGAATCCAGATCCAGGAACGTATCAAGAATTGCCTGCTGTTACCACATCAGATATAACAGGTAGTTGGACTGGTTCAGGTGTATTTTATAATGACGGAGGTACACCAAATGATCCAGCTGATGATTTCTGGTATTTTGACCCTCGTGTTGATGATCCTTCAGGAACTCTAACTGTTGCTGACCAATATGATCCAAATGCAGTAGGTCAATATCTGACTTCAGAAGGTGAGTGGACAGTTCAGTATGAAGTTGGAGAACAACCTTGTGAAAGTGAATATATTTTAGACTTTGATGTAAGCTGTCCTGTGGATACGATGATTAATGCAGATACAGTTTGTGTATCTCCTTCTAATTCGTATAATCTTGGAGGATTGTTTACAGCTACTACCTCTCAAGGAGGAGTTTGGTGTATTGATCCTGCTCCAGCAGATGGTGTTGCTATCGCTGGTGAAGATGGTACTACAGCCACAGCTGATGGAAATGCAGAAGCTACCATCACTGTTGGTGGAAATTCATTAAACTATGACAATACTTTAATTACAGAAGTAACAACTATTGACATCAAGTACTCTGTAGGAGATGCTTGTGCTGGTGGTGCTTGTGTTGGTGTAGGTACAACGACTATTACATTAGTTCCTGTTCCAACACCTGACTTCGATTTGCCAGATATGGTTTGTACATTAGAAGCAATTGTTTTAGACAACTATGTTGTTGATCCTTCTAATCCTAACTTTGCGGCTGCTCCAGAGGCATTCTCTTTAGGTGTTGTTACACCTGCTACAGGTGCTGTTGCTGATGTTTCTATTACAGGTGGTGTTTTAAACATTGCTAATGGATTTACTGGAGACATCGAAGTTTGTTATAATGAAATTGCAATGGTTACAGATGGTTTGGACTGTTCAGTAAGCGATTGTGAAGTCATTACCGTATTTGATATTGATGCGACTATTACACCGAAAGACACAGTTTGTTTAAGCTCTTCTAATTGTTATGACTTAGAACAATTGTTCCAAGGAACGACAACACAAGGAGGTATTTTCTTCTTAAATGATCCTCCAGCTTTACAAGGTACAAACCCTGATCCTGTTAGTGCAACAGGGCAAGTAAATGGAACAAATCTTTGTTATGATCCAACAACAATCACAGACCTTACTAGTTTTGAGATTGTATATTCTGTAGCTTCTCCACCTACACAGGTAGGAACTACTTGTATTCGTTTAGATACAGCGCAGATTTGCTTAGTACCAACTCCAGATCCTTACTTCTCTGATTATCCAAATGCTATTTGTATGTCTGATGCAGACTTTACAATATATGTTTATGATGATTTATATGCAGGAGGAACACCAACAGGAGCAACGGGTACATTCTTTAACTTACCTACTGGAGTTACTCAACCAACTGTACCAGGTGATTCTATTTTAGTTGATCCAACAGGAATGGTTGCAGGTGATTACACAATTGGTTTTGCTGCGACATCTTTATTAGGTGATCACGATTGTAGCGATACAATTTATACTAATATTCGTGTATATCCTTCTTATGATGCTTGTTTCCCTATCCCAGATGACTCTTTATGTGTATCTGATGGACCATTCTTATTGGCTCCTGATGCTGCCTTTATGGACATATTCGGACAAAACGGAACAAGTGGAGATATTGAAGATTTAGATGTTTGGACTACTGTAGATGGAAATGGTGCTGTTGTTACTTTAGCAGATTCTATCTTACAAGATATTAATGGAGTGGATTCTGCATATGTAGGAGTCATTTTAGATCCAAGAACAATGACGCCAGGAATTTACACAATCAATCACCAAATTGGTTCTGATGGTTGTGCTGATGAGTGTGTTGCGACAATTGTTATTAAGCCAGAAGTTGATGCTACTATTAATGATATAGAAATTTGTGTTTCTACATCAGGTCAAACAGGTTTAACAGCATTATGGGAATCTACTACAACTACAGGCGGAACTTTCTCTGCGGTTGGTGCTTCTGCAACAGGTGCAATTACAGGTGTTAATGGTTATGAATTAAATTATAACCCAACAGGAACATTCCCTGATTCTATTCAGGTTGTTTATTCTGTAGGTACACCAGGATGTTGTGTAACTACTCCTTGTACTGATGTAGATGGAGATGGTGATTGTTATGATACAGATACAGCCTTCGTTGTTATTAGATTTGGTGTTCAAGCATTCTTGGATTTACCAGAGAAAATCTGTTCTGATGATACCTTATGTAACTTGTTCAACTATATCTCCTTAAAAGATGCTAATGGTAATGTTATTTCTACTGCTAGTTCTTTAGGTGATTTTGATATTGTTGCTTACAATGCATATGATGCTACTACAGATACTTATGCAGGTTATGTGCCTTACGACACAACAGTCTTAGGTCCTTTTGCTGGTATTATTACAGGAGACAATGCAGACGACGAATTAACTGTATTTGATGACTGTCTAGTACCAAATGTGGAATTTGACGGGTTCTTAACTATAAGATATACTGTTCAAGATCCTACATTAGCACAATGTATGGTAATGGTTGAAGATAACATTGAAATCATTCCAGGTGGAACTGCTGGCTTTAAAAACCCAACTCCAGTTTGTGCTGGTGATGGAGCTATTAACTTAACAGACTTGACAACAGCGGCTGCACCTTATCCATATACTGGAAATGGAACAGCTTTTGGTGTTTTCACTGCCTTTGATGAAAATGGAAATGAAATCACTTTGAGTGATGATGGTCTTTATACTTGGGATCCTGCAAATTATGGTGGTCAAGAGGTAACAATCCGTTACACTGTAGGACGAGCAGAATGCCAAGATGTTATTGAGATGTTGGTACCTGTATGTGATATAGCAGTAGCTGACTTTGCTACTGAAGATATAGAGCTTTGTGAAGGAAGTAACAAGCCTTTCTGTGCAGAATTAGCAGCAGGATCTACGCCTGCATTTGAAATTAAAATGGATACCATTATCGATATTGCAATTGAAGCTGTAGATACAGTTTTCAATTATGTTGATATTAATAATGATGACTTAATTGATACAGTTGCAGTTATTCTTTATGATACTATTTATAATCAAACAATTGTTGATGTTACTTGTATCAATGGATACTTTACTTACTCTGATGGACTTATTCCTAGTGGTGAAACAGATACCTCTGCTTGTGTTACAATAGATCCGACCTTTACAGGTGATACTGATAGTCTTTTTATTATCTATACAGTCGGTAAAAACTTAGATTACAATTGTGATGGTGCTCCAGATGGAGGATTTGATTGTTCTACTGTTGATGCAACAACTTGTTTAGATAAAGATACACTTTGGATTACTATTGATTCTGTTAAATTCAGTCCAGTATTTGATGTTCCTGAGATTGCTTGTGACAGTGAAGGTATTCTCGAAGAAAACCTACCTGCTGATTTAGATACAACTCTAATTATTATTGACAGAGAGGAAACAGATATAGTTGTTAATCCTCCAGTTACTCCTATTGGAAATGAACTAATGATGACTGCTACAGTACCAGAATCTTTAGTTGCTACAGTTTCTGTGGGTGATAATGATGAATTCTGTGGACCCAAAGGTTATATTCAGGATTTATATTTGACGATTGACTACCATCCTAATGATCCTGCCGCTCAGGGAGATCATAATGGATTCAATATTACAGGACCTGATGGTACATTAATTCTTAACATTCAAGATGGATTTACTCCAGATGGAGAAGTAGATTCAGATGGAGATAATTCTTTCTATAATTTATTAGCTAGTGGATTAGCCGAAAACCACCTAGGTGGAGCAGATTTTGCAACTAACTTCCCACCATCTGATACAGCTCACGTAATAACTTATGGTGAAATTTTATTAGCATATCAAACAGCTATTGATGCTGGATCTATTAGTACAAACCTGAGTGCCAGTGTTTACCTTGACTCTTTAATGGCAACTTGTGATCCTCAAGAATTTACATATACTTTGGTATCAAATGCTGCTGGTATGGGTATTGACTTAGATGTTCATATCGAATGGGTATTATTCAAAGGTCAAGTTACTGCTGCATTAAGTTGTGGAGACAATTCTGTGATGATCGATTTTGCTGAAACAATTGGTGTTACTAGTGAAGATAGTTGTCGATACTTATTAACATTGGATGGAGATACTGTTATCTTCTTTGATCCATTAGCAACCAACGATTTATTTGTTGATGTTCCTGCATTAGCAGATTATGCAGCAGGAGATAATGGTTGTGAAGGTTGTCCATTAAATATTGTTTTAACTTCAACCACTTTCTCTTGTTCTGCCTGTCAAGATGTTACTTTCTGTGATACATTAAGTATATATCCTTCAGTTACTGCTGACTTAGTTTGTGACTTTGTAGAATTCTGCGAGACAGATGCTATTGATTTGACTACCTTATTAGTTGATCCAACTAGCGTTGGTGGTACATTCTACTACATTGATGAAAATGGGAATAGTGTAGCAATTGGAGAAGGAACAACAACAACTGTTATTGATACAGTAATTATTCCTGAAAGTTCTTATATAGACGAAAATGGAGTAGTTGTATTTGTTGATGAACAAATCTATACAGAAGAAAATGAAGTTGTTGAAGGATTATATGAGTGGGATTTAGCAACAGCAGGCATTGATGCTTGTGGTGCAGTGACCATTGCTTATACACAAGAGCAAACAATCTGTAATGGTGAGCCATTTGATATAACAATGCCAGATCCTCCTGCATGTATGGGAGATACTGACACAATGCAAATTTGGGTTGATCCTTTATTACCAGATTCATTGTTTGCTTCTAATGCAAGTCCTTTCTTATGTAGTTCTGATACATTGAAAATTTATCCTGCTGCTTGTGTTGATTTCAACGCACCAGATGGAAAAATCTTCTTACGTGATAGCCAAGATTATGAAATCTATCCAAATACAGATCCTGCCTTTGGAGGAAACGTAGTGGTAACAATAGATACTTTAGCAATGGGTGAAGATGGTTGTATGAACACAATCACTCAAGTAACATCTATCTGTATTCCTACTATTGATTTTGATCAATCAGTGGATTTAGCTGGATTATGGCACATTGTTGCTATTGGTTCTAATGCTTGTGGCGGACCAACAGAGTTCTCTCAAGATATTTTCTTAATTGAAGAAGCAAATGCTGCTATAGTTGATGCGACTATCTGTTCATCTCAAGATGATTACAACTTAACAGGTATGTTCTCTGCAGGTAATACAACTCCTGGAGGTTCATTCGCTATTGGTGGTAATGCAATCGCTGGTAATGAAATTACTGATTTGGTGGCAGGTTGTTATACTGTTGCATACTCTGTAGGTGTGATTGGACAATGTTTCGATGAGGCATCAGCTACTTTGACAGTGATTGATAGTCCTGAAGCAGAATTTACAACTAATGCAAGTCCTACAATTTGTGCTGATCAAATCTTACTTGTAACACTTGCGCAAGATACAAGTCATACAACTTCATTGACATTGACAAATGGAGCTTCTACTGATTTATTATCAATGAGTGTTAGTGGTTCTGTAGTAAATGGAAATGAAGTATCTTATGGAATACCAGCTGGTATGGCTCCAGGGTTATATACCCTTTGTCATGCTGTGTCAGGTACAGCTTCAAGCGAATGTGGTGATGCCACAGTAACTTGTACTGATGAATTCTGTAAAGACATCTTAATATCTGAATCGGCAATGGCAGTGTTTAACCCTGGTACAATCAAAGTATGTCAAGATATAGTTGGTGGTGTTGATTTAACACAATACTTAGCTATTGAGTCTACTGATAACGGATCAAGCGAATTCGCTTTATTTGATATGGCAGGAGATTCAACTTATAGTGATCCAAATATCTTAACAGGAAATACATTCAATCCATTTGGATTAGCAACAGATACATTCTATGTACAGTATGGAGTAGATATTCCTACTGGAGATAGTGAGTGTTCTGCTAATACAGTATTAGAGATTGTAGTAGTTCCTGCTCCAACAGCAGCATTTACTATAATGGCTAGTTGTTTAGAAGTTGGCGGTAATTATGCAATCATTCCTGCTTCTGATCCATTATGTAATGATGTAGGTGTATTTACGATAACTACTCCTGATACAACAATGACAGCATCTGTAAATATGCCTGCTGATGGTATTGGATTACCATTTGCTCCAACTGTTGAAGGTGATTACGAAGTTTGTTATACAGCAGGTATTTCTGATGAAATAGGAGAACAATTATGTGAAGCTTCTAATTGTGAAACTTTCACTGTTTGTCCTAAAATTATAGTTGTTATTGATGAGTCATTACTAGACTTCTGTGAAGGTTATGGTATAGATATTAACTTAAATGATTATTTCACAGTTGAAGGTTCTGATTCTGTTGTAATTACAATGATTAGTGACAATGGTGCTTACTTTGATGGTGATTCTATTGTTAATATTGGAGATGTATTAGCTGTTACCTCTGTAGACTTCAACATCTTTGTTGCAAGTTGTACTCCTGCTTGTGATAAAAATGATACAATATCTATTGATATTGATGGTTCTAAGTGGAATCCTGGATTTGACTTAACTTGTGCTGGTTGTGATGGTACAGCTGTAGCAGATAGTGTAGACAGAAACGAGGATGGTTCTATGAACCTTTGTTCTAACTTAATTGACTATGCTGTAGATTTTGATTTTGGACAACCAAAAGATACTATCTTCTTTGCAGGTTACGGAATTGATACTATAGAATCAACGGAAGGTGCTAACTATAGCCCAGCTAACCAAAACATTGGTGATGGTGCTGTTTGTATTATAGCTCCTGAAGATTACTTCTGTGGTCGTCGCAACACTTTATTGAATTTAGAATTCTCTTACAATTATATTGGTTTAGAAGACCCATTAGCACCAGGAGTTATTACAAATGGTGATTATGATTCATTATATCTTTCTGGACCAGGTGGAATTGACTTCTGTGTGATTCCTGCACCTACAGGTGCTGATTTAGGACAACCAGGTATTCCTGTATTGGCTTCTGGTAATCCTTCCTTGACAGGTGATGATGATAATGATTTCGCTACAACTACAATGGGTACTACTTTTGCTGACATCCTTGCTGCTTATGATGCGGCTACAGGAGGAAATGGTCAAGCATTCTTAGATTCATTAGTAAGTTCTTGTGAACCATTAGTATTCAATTACTATTTAGTTACTCGTGCAGCTCCAGTTTCTGTTGAAATGACAGTTACTGCTGACGTTGAAATCACTAAAAACTCTTCTGCTGCTTATGACGGTGCTGGTAATCCTTTACCAAACGGTCACTATGTAGTTGATGAAGCAACTGGTGATGCATCATTC
>Ga0209185_1001252_pt1 | contig 23074 bp, 13 predicted proteins | sample SidtaG_2_FD_187425 | JGI IMG/M metagenome (GOLD analysis project Ga0209185, IMG submission 187425) | Marine algal microbial communities from Sidmouth, United Kingdom - Sidmouth_Asex2 metaG (SPAdes) (version 2) | ecosystem: Host-associated > Algae > Red algae > Unclassified | place: Sidmouth... | reverse complement strand
TATTATCATTCATCGTCATATTATTTCGAAAATGTTGCCTGTAGGATAAAAAACAATCACCATATTCATTCTAATATTATTATTTAATCGTTTTGCTAATTTCCAGACTTTCTCTTCTTTTCCACAAATCAATTCTATTGCGTTTTGAGGTAGTTTATAAGTCTCAGGGGTTGAATCTTTACAATTTGTAAAAATTAAAAAAGTCGCTATTAGTATTAGGCTTTTAAAACATGTAATTTTCATTTGTTTAAAATTAGGTAGCGAAACGATCAATTAATGCTTTTAAATCGCCTTAAAGCAGCACTATCTATTATGGAAGTTGTTCTTTTATCGGACTTATGTTTTCCAACTTTTCTTTGTTTTTCACATAGGCTTCTGGAAATAGACCTTGAACAAATAGTAACACACCGAAGCCTAATATAACAATGGCTATAACTTTTTTTGTTTTAAAAATAAGACGTGGTGTTAGTTTTGCTTTTAGCCGTTTTGCTATGATAATTTTTACTAAATCTGACACAAAGTAGGCGGCTAACATGGAACCTATAAAAACAATATCACCATGTTCCGATGTTGTTAATGAGTCTCCTAAAACGATAAATCCAAGCCAACCTAATAACACACCAATATTAATAAAGTTGAGCAGAAAGCCTTTAACAAATAGCTTACCGTAGCCTTTTTTAATTTCAACTTTATGATATTCTTTTACTATGGACCTAAAGGATTTTGATGTTTTTATAAATGAAATAAAACCATATACCATTAATAAAACACCTCCAAATATTAAAAACCCAGGATCGTTGCCAATCTTTCCTCTCAAATTATTAGTGCTGTAAAAAGCAATAACGATAAAAATAATATCAGCTAAAATAACGCCTAAATCGAATATTAAAGCGCTTCTAAACCCTTTTGTTGCGCTGGTTTCTAAAAGCACAAAAAATACTGGGCCAATGGTGAAGGCTAGTATAATACCAAAGGGAATGGCTGTTAAAATATCATCAAACATAAAAACAAATTGCTTTTACACAAAGTAAAGAAATATTTTAAAACTATTTGTTTTCTTACCTGCTGGATTTAAAAACCGTTAAATAAAAAAAGTGAGGCTAATAGCCCCACTTTTCAAACATACTAAATTCACTAAACTAATTCTTAATAAGTTTTATGCTATTAATACCTAATTCTGTTTTAATCTGTGCAAAATATAATCCTGTTTTTAAATTAGAACCATTAACTATGGTTTCAGTTGTATTAGGAGAAATTTGTAATACTTGTTTTCCTATTACATTAAATAAAGTAATAGTTTCTATTTGCGTGTTGTGGCTTTTAATAGTCCAACTACCTTGTGTTGGGTTTGGATATGTTTTAAATGTCACTTTGTTAAAAGCATTAACACCAAGAGTTGTACCAAACATAACATCATCAAAATAATAGGTTTTATCGGTTCCTACGGTAGCTCCACTTACATCAAAATTAAAAAAGATTGAAGCCAAATCGAATGTGTAACCTAAATTTAAAGCTGCTGTGCCTGGTCTTTCATTTGCAAAGTCGAATTCTAATGTATTCCAACCCATAACAACCGGTGTATTCGTAAGCGTTTCGCAAGATTGCGTAGGCGTTCCTGCAGTTTCAATTTTTAACATAATAGGAATACCGGCATCTGGAGACCATACACGTACATTCATTTTTGTTTCAGATGCTGTAATTGGAATATCAGTTGCGAAACCAGCAGCAGTACCAATGGTTGTACCTGCCCAAGTTTCGGCAGCACTCGTTTTAATAGTCTGCATTACCATGTTTCCTGCATCTGTTGGGTCGACAACTAACGTGGAAGCGTTCCCACCAAAATCAGAAACTGTATAATCGGTTGTAGAACCTTCAAAATTTACCGGTAAATCAATTTGTGATAACCCACCAGAACTATCAAATTGTTCAATATCATCAAAAAGAAAAGTAGATGTAGCAGAACCATCACCAAGATTACCTAAATCAAAAAGAAATACAATATTATTATAAGTATCCGGAGCAGCACTTGGAAAACTCCATTCTAAAGTTTCCCATGCATTCTGCACAGTAGTGGCCACAGATGCATTTTCAATATTGACACTACCATCTCCATTTTCAATTTTAAAAGCCATGGTAGTCCCTATAGGAGCAGAGGTATACACTTTCATTCTAATAGAACTATTTGTAGAAAAATCTAGAGTTCCAGACAAGGTTAATTTAGCACCAGCCCAAACCTGACCACCATCTCTAACCAATTGCGCAACTGTTGCACTTGTGTTTATACCATTACTTTGTGGGTTTGAAATTACTGTAGCAGCTCCGCCATCAAAACTTGTAAAATCGGCTGTTACAGGCGTGCCTTCAAAATCAATTGGAAGTGTTACTTGAGAATACCCGAAGGACATCATCAGAACAATAAGTAAAAAAGTAATTTTTTTCATAATATTTAGTTTTTGTTCAATTAGTCAATGCTATTTAAATGGTCTTTTTAACTATTAATAATGCACCAACTTTCGTTTTGGTAAAATTAATACCGTTTTATTGCATAATCATCAATAAACAGCACTACAAAAAACATACATAACAAAAAAAATGACAATTTTTTATCATTTTATTACAAAAACCAGGCTATACCTTACTTTTAGTGTATGAGTAGATTACTAATAAAACTGTTTATATTATTCTATTTAAGGTATATGTTGTAGTAATGTTGTGGTGATTTAAAAGAAGTATTGTTTTGATTGTTAGGTAAGTAATAAGAACACTACAATAATCGAAAGCTATATTAATAACATAAACCTAAATTGTAGCAAACGATTAAAACGAACTATTTTAACTAACGTTTTTTAAACACACTTAAAGGTGCGTTATTATTTGTGATAAGAATAAGCTCTTTATGGCGTTGTTTTATTAACTTAATATCTCTACTATCGTCTTGCGCATATAATCCACTTTGTATAGGCGTCATATATGTAAAGTTATTGTTTCCATCTCCTAAAAGTACAGCGCCAATACCAGCATCATATCGTGTTGTTTCAACCTCAACTCCGTAATGGTTGCCAATAGTGATAATATCTTTAAAGCCATCTCCATTAAAATCTGTAATCAATGAAGATTTTATAGGCGATATCTGTGCTTCATTTGGAAGTAACTTTCTAATTAGTTTTCCGCCTTCATTAATTAGAATAATACTTTCAAAATTCTTGATTTCGTAAACAAAAGCATCCTCAACTTCATCTTTTGGTAAAATATCTACCAATTTAGAGGATGCAAAACTATGATAGTCTTTAAATTTTTCAGCAACAAAAGGCATTTGCTGACTTGTACACTCGCGTCCGCGAACGGGAACATAATCATCTTTATAGAACTTGGCTAATACAATATCGTTTGTACCATTATTATCAAAATCGCTAGCGTATAGTTTGAAAGGGTGTTCGTTTGAAGCTTTAAATTTATTATTCTTTCCTAGGTTTCCGATAATGTAATCCTCATCACCATCATTATCAATATCGTTTGCAGATATAGACCACCAAATCCCTCTTGTTTCATTTAAGCCGTATGCCTTAGAGGTATTTGTAAATGTACCGTTGTTATTTTCTAAAAGTGTGATTTCCATCCACTCGCCTACAATAAGCAAATCTTCATCCTTATCATTATCAACATCAGTAAAAACAGCATCTGTAACCATACCAATGGCATTTAAATCTGGAGCTATTTGAGAAGATGCTTTGGTATATTTTCCGTTTTTATTAATTAGCAAATAGCTGCTAGCAGGGAACCCGTATTTACCTGGAACAAGTCGTGTGCCAACAAACACATCCAAGTCTCCATCAGCATCAATATCTGCCGCCTTTACACATTGAGAACTTTCATAGATATTTGGTAAAGCTTTATCCTTTTTAATAAAGTTTCCTTTGCCATCGTTTATATAAATTCTGTCTTTCAATAAAATATTTCCTTTTTTAACCTCGCTACCACCACTTGCAACAAATAAATCCAAGTTTTTGTCGCCATTAACATCCAAAAACAAACACCCCAAGTCTTCTGATGCTTTATCTTTTTCCCAAGGCTGTGATCTGCCTTTTACAAATTTTCCACTATCTGTTTGCAGATACAATACACCACTTTGCCCAAATGCTCCACCCAAAAACAAATCATCCAATCCATCATTATTAACATCTGCAACCGCAGAAAACGGACCGTTTTGAGACACATTATGAGGCAATAATATTTCTTCTTTTAGCTCATTAAACACATTTTCTTTATGCATGTAAGAAACCCCTAAACTTAAGGGGTTTACGGATGCTAAAAGCGCATTAGCTTGCTTCTTAGGAGCCAGTAAAGTAGCGTTAGAATATTTTACAGTTAATGTTTTGTTTGCTTTAACGTTATTGATGGCTTGCGTTTTCCCATCTGGCCATATAATTTCTACGGTTTCAACCTCTACATCCTTTCCTAAACCAAAAAACACGCCAGGCGCCATAGAAGATAAATAGCCTCTTGAAACAAAATTATCGGCAACTTGTGTTTTTTTATTATGTTTAATAATTGCTTTAGCGCCGTAGCCAAAGGTGTTGTTTTTAGAACCTTCAAAAACAATATTAAGGGAGTTGCCCGTAGCTTTATTTTCATAAATAAAAGCAGTAGCATCCATGTTATTAGTGACCACATCTAAATCACCATCGTTATCTAAATCGGCATATGCCATTCCGCTTGAAAAACTAGGCGCATCAAAGCCCCAATCTTTTGAAACTTTTTCGAACTCTAAACCACCTTTATTTTTATAAATATAGTTAGGTAAGGGAAAGGAGGGTGCTAGCTTGCTAATCTTAAAAAATTCATCATTAGTAATGTTAGGGTCTAAATTATTTACAACAGTTAAATAATCGTTATTTCTAACATCTTTTTTAACACCATTAGATACTACAATATCTTTTAACCCATCATTATCCAAATCTACTAACAATCCTGCCCAACTCCAATCACTTAATCCTACGCCTGCCATATTTGCGACATCAGAAAAATGATTATTTCCTGTATTTAACTGTAACGTATTAAACATGTACTGGTGATGTTTTCCTAAACGAACGACTTTATTAAACGCTTCGGTGCTCATTGAGCCCATATTGGTTTTTGAACGGTAATGATCATCAGAAGACATATCCAACGTGATCAAATCCATCAAACCATCATTATTTATATCGCCTGTATCTGTGCCCATACTAAACCTAGATATGTGTTTGAGGTTTTCATGAATTACATTTTTAAAAGTACCATCGCCATTGTTATAATACATGTAATCTGGCTCTTCATAATCATTAGAAACATACAAATCCACCCATCCATCATTATTAAAATCTGTAGCATTAACGCTTAGTCCATAACTTAGATCTGAACTGATTCCAGCTTGTTTTGAAATGTCTATATACCTCCCATTATCATTTCTGTATAATTTATCGGTATAAAATTTCTTTTGGTCACTAGTAACTGAATAACGAAGAAATAATTTTTGATCTGGTGGTTGGTTGGTTTGGTACATATCTAAATCGCCATCCTTATCCATATCGAAAAAAACAGCTTGTGTTGAAAAACCAGCATCGGCTAAACCATAAGCCATAGCAGACTCTGTGAATGTTAAGTCTTGATTATTAATATACAACTGATTTTTACGATTTTCAGCGTTCATAGATTCTCCATTTCTACTAATATATATATCTAGAAAACCATCGGCATTAATATCCACCATAGTTACGCCCCAGGTCCAGCCGGAGTTTTTTGCTACTCTGGATTTTTTTGTAATGTCTTCAAATTTAAAACTCCCCTTATTTAAATATAACCGGTCGCTTACTGTATTACCTCCAAAAAAAATATCTGCCAAACCATCATTATTTATATCGCCAATAGCAACTCCAGCACCATTGTATATTTGACTGTAATAAAAATGGTTAAACGTTTTTGTTTCTTTAATCGAATTATTAAAATCTATACCTGTTTTTTCTGAAGACAACAATTCCAGACCGCCAACCAGTGTTTCAGGATTAAGATCTCGTTTGGCTTGTTGGCAAGCTATAAGTAAAAGACTTAATACTATTATATAGGAAAACTTAATAAAATTCATATTTAAATTACTTTTTATTATGCTGAAAAACGCTAATGGAATCGTTGTTATTCGTGACAATAATTAAATTATCGTTTTTCTGATTTATATGTGTTATGTGTCTACTGTCCGATGGTACATAAAACCCGCTATGATTGGGTGGTACAAATCGAAAATTATTCTCTCCGTCTCCTAAAAGTAATGTTCCAAGACCTGCATCATATCTTTTAGTTTCAACCTCAACGCCATAATGGTTACCTACGGTTAAAACATCCATAAATCCATCCTTATTAAAATCATTTACCAAGCAGGATTTTAAAGGAGAAAGCTGTGCCTCATTTGGGAGAGGCCTTCTTATAAGTTTACCATTTTCATTAATTAAGATAATACTTTCAAAATTACTAATTTCATATACTACAGCGTCTTTTAATTTAGCCTTTGGCAGAATCTCTAATACTTTTGACGACGCAAAACTATGATAGTCTTTAAATTTTTCTGAAATATAAGGCATTTGTTGACTCGTACATTCTCGGCCACGAACTGGGACATAATCTGCTTTATAGAATTTAGCCAATATAATATCGTTAGTTCCATTATTATCAAAATCATTTGCATATAATTTAAAAGGACGCTCTTTACTGGTTTTAAATTTGTTGTTCTTGCCAAGGTTGCCAACAATATAATCATCGTCACCATCACCATCTAAATCGCTTGCCGTAATAGACCACCACAAACCTCTAGTATCATTCAAACCAAAATTATCAGTATGGTTTTCATATATGCCATTGTTATTAAGCAAAACGGATATTTGCATCCATTCTCCAACCAGAATTAAATCGTCATCACCATCAGTGTCAATATCTGAAAAAACGGCATCTGTTACCATACCTATATTATATAAACCTGGTGCTTTTTCCTTTGGAGCTTTTTGGTACATTCCATTGGTATTGATTAGTAAATAACTGCTGGCCGGAAATCCGTACTTACCAGCTATTACTCTAGTTCCAACAAATAAATCCAAATCACCATCATTATCAACATCAGATGCCTTGACACATTGTGTACTTTCATATATATTTGGAAGCGCTCTATTATTTTTTATGAACTTACCAAGTCCGTTATTTACATATATTCTATCTTTTAGTAGGGGATTGCCTCTTTTAAATTCGCTTCCGCCACTAGTGACATATAAATCTTGATCATGATCCCCATCAATATCTAGAAATAACGCTTGTAAGTCTTCGGAAATGAGATCTTTTTCCCATGGTTGATACGGACTTTTATTAAAATTTTCATCTTCATTTTGTAAATAAAGCACGCCACTTTGCCCTGAAGCGCCACCAACGAACATATCCTCTAGACCATCACCGTTTACATCAGCAGTAGCCATAAATGGTCCATTTTCCGATATATTATGAGGCAATAAAACTTCTGTTTTAAATTCATCAAAATTATTTTCTTGGTGCCTAAAATTAAGTCCTAAATAAGGCGGTTTCCTCTTGTCGAAAATAGTTTTAGAGGCTTTTTTTTCTTTTAAACTTCCATCTGCTTTTGAATGTTTAATTGTTAATATTTGATTAGCAGTAATATTATTTAATGTGTTTGTTTTACCATCTGGCCATATTATTTCAAGCTTTTCGACTTCCATATCCAGGCCTAAACCAAAAAACAAATTAGGTTCTACAGACGATAAATACCCTCTAGAAACAAAATTAACACTTATTTGTTTATTATTATTATGATGGATTATGGCTTTAGCACCATAACCAAACCTATTGTTCTCTGGCCCCTCAAATTTAATTTTTAAAAAATTCCCGGTCGCTTTATTATCATATACGAATGCGGGCGCATCCATATTATTAGTTACAATATCCAAATCACCATCATTATCCAAATCGCCATAAGCCATACCACTTGAGAAACTAAGCGTATTAAAACCCCAATTTTTTGAGACTTTCTCAAACTCTAGGCTACCCTTGTTTTTATATATGTAATTAGGTAAGGGAACAGAAGGTGCATTTTTACTAATCGTATAAAAATCAATCGCTCCAGTATTAATTTTTTCATTTAATAGCGTAACATAATCATTATTGCGCATATCTTTTTTAATCCCATTTGATACTAAGATATCTTTCCAACCATCGTTATTTACATCTACAATCAAACTGGACCAACTCCAATCGGTTTGAGCCACACCAGCCAAGTTTGCTACATCGGAAAAGTGACCATTGCCAGAGTTAATCTGCAATGTATTAAACATATATTGATGATGTTTCCTTGTATTTACCATATTATCAAAATATGATGTGCTCATAGAACCCATATTTGTTTTTGAGCGATAATGGTCTTCCGAAGCCATATCTAAAGTCATAAAATCTATACTGCCATCGTTATTAATATCGCCTGTATCAGATCCCATTGAAAATCTGGAAATATGTTTTAATTTATCTTTAATTATATTTTTAAAAGTGCCATCGCCATTATTATAATACATAAAATCAGGTTCATCGTAATCATTTGTAACATACAGATCTATCCATCCATCATTATTAAAATCTGTAGCATTAACATTTAAACCGTGTGTTAATGGCCTTTCCGTTACTACATCATCTGAAACATCAAAAAAGAAACCATTATCAAATTTGTAAAATTTATCTGTGTAGTACTTTACATCTTCATTTTTAATTCCATGACGTTTGTATATTCTAGGATCGGGAAGTTGATTTACTTGGTACATATCTAAATCACCATCATTATCCATATCAAAAAAAACTGCCTGTGAAGAAAAACCTAGATCTGCAAGACCGAATGCTTTAGCAGATTCTGTAAAGGTTGCATCTTTGTTATTAATGTAGAGTTGGTTTTTACGGTCTTTAGGATTCATTGAAGCTCCGTTTCTGCTTACATAAATATCAAGATGTCCATCATTGTTAATATCAGCCATAGTTACGCCCCATGACCAACCTGAATTATTTGCTACATTTGATATTTTTGTAATGTCTTCAAACTGAAAACCACCTTTATTTAAATACAACCGGTCATGAACTTGATTGCCACAAAAGAAAATATCTGGTAAGCCATCATTATTAATATCGCCAATAGCAACCCCTGCACCATTATATATTTGACTATTGTGTAAAAAGTTTTCGGATTTACTTTCTATAATACGATTATTAAAATCGATTCCTGTTTTTTCTGAAGATAATAATTCCAATCCTTCAACTAAAGGTTCTGAATTCAAACTACGTTTAGGTTGATTGCAAGCAAAAACGGCTAAAATTATTCCAAATATTATTTTATATGAAGGTTTAATAATATTCATAATCCCGCTACTTTTCTTATTTAAGAATTAAAAAAAACGATCTTCAATTTTAATTAAAAATGCTATTTATTAAATACTTTTTATTTATTTTAAAATTGAGACTGCTGTTTTTATATTTCAATTTTTCATTCTTATCCCATAAGCCCCAGTAAGCCCCTACATCTCCTTCAATACCTGCTTTCCATGATTCATCAAAACAAGAGAAATAAAACATATCAACAGCATCTGCAATAGCCCACTCTTGTGTGTTTATAAAATATTTAATAGCATTTTCATGAGATGGTAAAGCGCCATGCAACCCCAAACCTTGACTGGGCCATCCTGTTTCAGTAATAATCACTTTTTTCCCGTTGGCTGCTTTTACTACTCTGTTAAACATATCCTTCATGTAAATTAGAGCATACTCTAAGCTACAACCTTCCCAATAGGGGTAACAATTCGCTAAAACGATATCACAAGCTTCAGTTATTTTTGGACGTTTGGCAAACTCATAATACGCGTCAACATATCCCATTGGAAGTTTTGGAACAACTGCTTTAAATTGACGCATATGCGCTAAAAGTGCTTCTTCAGATAAATCGCCTCTATACATAACTTCGTTTCCTATGGCTGCAATATCAACATAGCCATTTTTTGCCAATTGTATTAAGCCTGAAATTTCTTTATTATTGATAGTATCATCTTTACCTAACCAAGCACCCACAAGTGTTTTAATTCCAAATTCTTTGGCGATTATGGGGATTAGTTCATTTCCATCTGTGCATGAAAAAGAACGCACCCATTTGGTGTATGGTTTTATAATTTTCATTCGCCTTCTAATTTGCTTTTCTGTAATTTGATTGCCAGCGCTTTGTCCTTCTTCATACCCACTAAAACAAATACCATGCATGCCGTTTTTCAAAACTCTATTAAACGTGTTTTGTAGCCCTTTAGTGGTTTTATCGTGTAAACCTCCTGAAAGTGACATAAGTTTTTCTTTATTGAAAGACATCCCTTTTTGTTTGTAAATTATATTTTATCTTTTCGCGATTCTAATTGCTCACGAATTTCATTGGATTTTTCTTCGGTTAAATCATAATTACGCATCACTAAAATGGCAATTAAAGTTCCTAGAATTGGTAATCCTGAAAAGAAAAACCTTAAGCCAACTATAGCATTTTCAGATTGTGTAGCGGCAGTGGCGTCAAACCCTATCATTGATAGAATAAGACCACTAAGTAAGCCTGCAATGGCAAACCCAAATTTTACCATCCACCAATAAATAGCCCCGAAAATACCCTCTCTACGTAATCCTGTGTTTAATTCATCGAGATCAATGACATCTGCGGTCATGGACATCATTAGCATAAACAAGCTCCCTATACCAAAAGAGAAAAAAGGTAATGCAAAAATGAACATAAACGGTTTTCCTGGAATAAATAGAAACCACAGTAAAATATACCCGAAAACAGAAATGCTTTGGGACACTAAAAAGGCTTTTTTCTTGCCCATAACTCTTGACATTTTAGAGACTATAGGAATGACTATAAACGTGGTTGCCAAAGCACCCAAACTACCAAACAGTGTGGGCCATATTCCCGACGCACCAGCATCGCCATTAAATAAATAATAAACAATTATAAAAAATGTAAATGCTGCAACCGTGTTAAAAGCATTAAATACAAAAAAAGTGGCTATACATAATTTTCTAAACGGCTTGTTTTTAAAAGCTTGTATAAAACCGCGAATAATATCAAAAAAACTATGCCTTATATTTTTTACATTTAATGTTTTGTAATCGTTGTTTACAGTCGATTGGCTTTTAATAAAAAAGGCTGGAACCATAGCAAAAACCATACAAATTATGCCTACCCAAACTGCTATTGTTCTAGTAGCCACATCGGCAGATTCAAACCAGCCCTTATCGTACATAATTACCCAAAACCAAGGCGCAATGACCCATGCCCATTGCCCTATCCATTGTGCAACAGCCATAATATTGGTGCGTTCATGAAAATCATCACTCATTTCATAGCCCATGGCCACGTATGGCACGCTAAATATGGTTAGCCCTAAATAAAACACAAAGGACCATATCATGAAATACATAAAATTATAATCTAGACCATTTTCCCTATATAGTTGCCATAAAATTGAAAATGAAATACCCATGATTAACGCACCTAAAAACACGTACTGCCTTCGCCTTCCGTATTTTGATTTGGTATTATCTGAAATGAATCCCATTATCGGGTCTGTAATCGAATCGAAAATCCTAGGCATAAAGAAAATAACTCCCCACATCCATCCAGGAAAACCTAAATCTTGAACTAAAACCACCATAAAAATACCCATTGCTGCCGGAAACATTTGGTTAGCAAACATACCGAGCCCAAAAGCTGTTTTTTGCCACATAGAAACCGAATTGTTTTTTGCAGACATAATTTTAATTTTTATTGGTTTATAGTGATTTTTAAGTTTATCGTCATCTTATTCATTTATTAACAAGGTTTGTATTGCCTGAGCATCAATAGAAAACGTTATTGTTTTTTCGTGAAGTGTTAAATGCACGGACTTTGGCGTTTCAAATTCATTAAAAAGTACTACAGCAAAAGAACCATCAGGATTATGGGCAGCGGTTACCATAAGTTTATCATCAGAATTTTCATGAGCTATTATTTTAGCATCAGGTCTAATATATTTACTAAAATGAGCCATGGCATAATACAATGGGGTGAAGTAAACCTCGTCTTGGTCTGGATCTACAATTACAGGGGCTACACACCAATTTTCAAACCAGTTGGGGCCACCTTTCGTGTTCAAAACCATATTCCAATCTACCCAACCATTAACCCAATTATTCAAGCAGCCAATAATATCTCTAGCATACCTATTAACAGGTGCATATTTAGGATGTAAGTGCTTATCCTCTGGAGCTGCCCAATCCCATCCCCAATCTGTGGCTTCTTTTTTCCAATACCATGCGTCATCTTTCCAAACTGGAACTTGAGAATCCACACAACCTTCCGTTTCTATTAAATATTTATTTGGTGCTTTATTATGAGCGTATTGTAAAGCTTCTGGAAAATAATCATAAGTACTCTCATACCAATGTATAGCCGTGCCATCAAAATATTTCGAGGACGCTTCATTTCTATACATTTCATCTACCCATTCCTTTAAACCCGCTCTATTTTGATCGTAACCTAAAATAATTTTATCGCCATATCCGTCTGCTTCTAGTTTCGGACCTAAATGAAACTCAACAAAATCTGTCATTTCCTTTGGTGAAAAATGCATGCTTTCCCAATTGTTTCCATTTCCATGAGGTTCATTTTCAACAGTAAAACCCCAAATATCAATACCTTCAGCTTTATATGCATCAATATATTTTGAAAAAAATAATGCCCAAGTATCATAATATTCGGAACGTAATTTACCGCCAACCCACTTGTTGTTATCTTTCATCCAAGGTGCGGCAGTCCATGGTGAGGCAAAGATTTTAAATCCCTCTTCTGATGTCGATAAAGCATCTTTTATCATAGGAATTAAATCCTCTTGATCCTCTTCAATAGTGAAATGCTCTAGGTTTGTATCGCCTTTAACAGGTGTATATGAATAATTTGTTAATGAAAAATCGCAAGAGTTCATATGTGTTCTTGTTAAAGAGTAGTTTGCACCATCTTTTGAGAAATATGCTTGTAAAATCGTATCTCTATTTTTTTTGCTTAATTGATTTAATAAATAGGCAGAAGACTCTGTAAATGCACCGCCAAAACCAGATATTGTTTGAAAGATTATATCAGGATTAAGCGTTATATTTACTTTACTAACCTGAGTTGTAAACGCTGTGATTTTAGTTAATTTATTTCCACTTGCCGAGGTTTCAAATACTTCATAATCCATGGTTTCCTTTTCCTCATTACAACTTGATATAAGTATGGTAATTACTAAAACTAATATGCAATTAAGTTTCTTCATTATTTTAAGATTTTAGCTTATGGTACTTATCTTTTATAACACTAAATGTTTCTTTTTTGTTTCTACCTATATCTACCATACCCCAGAATTCTTCGTTAGGAGAGCCATCATAAGGCACACCGCTACTGTTCGGTGCCCAACCTCCAACATCCTGTTTTTCGGGGTGCCCTGCTTTCCACAGGCCATCTGTAAAAGAAAACATGGTAACACCAGAACAAACCGCTCGGTTTTCGAAGATTTTATCTAAAATATTTGAATTGGCAGCCGCTTGTGCTTTTTCATTAATACCTATCTCGAAGCCTGCTTTAGTTATGGTCATATAACTATCGCCTCCAGCCTCTGATAAATACATGGGCTTGGTACTAAGCGTATCCCATTGTGAAAAAATAGTTTCTGGATTATCCCAACGATACACATTCATGCCCCAAACATCTATACTAGGACTCATAGAAAGCGCTAGAGCGTCAGGTAATTCGCCATGTGCTGTTGTAACTGGGTGCGAAAGGTCGTTTTGATGGATAAGGTTTGCCATATTATTCATGGCGTTATACCAATTTTTAATATCGCCGCCAAACCACTCAGGATGATAATTGTACTCATTACCCAATTCCCACATTAAGATAGAAGGATGGTTTTTATAGGTGTTTACATAATCAATACATGTTCCTGTTTTTATATCAAAAACACCTTTTTGGTCGTAACCAAAGCCAATAATAATTTTAATACCAGCGTTATCAATGTCATCTAAAACGTTGTTATCATAAATAGGCTCATATACTCTTATAGTGTTAATACCTGCTTCTTGCATTAATGCAAGATCTTGAGTTAGGTTATTAAAATCTCTTTTACTACGTCCTTTAGGTACAGGATGATAACAGATGCCTTTTATTAAATAAGGCTTGTTATTTACAAGAATATGTCTTTCTGAAATAGAAACAGAAGGGTTGTTTTTGTTTCTTTTACAAGAGAAACAAAAACCAATAATTATTAATATAACAACAAATTTAGCCATATTTAAAACGTTATTATTTTTGCATTATCAATTCATTTTTAACGGGAACTAAAACCTCTTGCATTAAAGCATCTCTATCTCCTTTATAGGTTTTAGATATAGGGTTGCCGTTTCTTGTTAAACCTTTAAAAATTCCAGAATCTACTAAATCCCAAAGGGCATATTTTGCTTTTCCTTCTCTTGTAAATAAACCAAAGTGGTTTTCTGAGCCTAATGGGTTTTGAGCATCCTTCCAATTTTCATCAAAAGCTTCAAAATAAAAACAAGACCTATTTGCTTGACTAGTCCATTCGCGCATGTGTATGTAATACAAAGACGCTTTATATTCGTCTGTGGCTCTAGAGCCATGAGTGCCATAAAGTCCATTTGAGTGTGTTGCCCAGCCTGTTTCGCCAATGTGTATGGGTTTATTAGCCCCTATGCTTTTCATGTACTTAAATACACTATCATATTGAGAAACCGCGTAAGCTTTGGCTTTTAACATGAGTATATCTAACTTTTCTAAATCCGTTAAAGTTGAATCTTTAGCTTCAACACCCCAAAACACAGGGTTATAATGTGTGTCGTGCATAGGGTAGGTGTGCATTGAAATATAATCCACTGCATGTATTAATTGCCTTAAATCTTCAACATGATATTCGTTTCCTGCTCCGCCCCATGAGGCAAAATTATCTGAGCTTGTAACCCATAAATCATTAGATAATTCACCAGATGCTTTTAAAGCTTGTAAATGGTTTACCCATTTTAAAATAATATGCGGTTGTACATAGTAACTTGTTGCCCAGTGCACCATGGCTTCGTTACCAACTGCAAGTATTTTAACTAGGTCTGGATATTGTTTTGCCAATGTAACAGCCCTGTTAATTTCTTCAACATTTTGTTCGCTTTCAACCTCATGGTTTGGTACTTTATCTGTCCATGCATTTTTACAATCTATCCAAGCACCGAGCATAACATACATCTCGAAGTTTGAATCTTCTGTCTTCAATTCTTTAATAGCCTTTAATAAATTTGATGCTTGCTGTAGTTGTACATTATATGTTCGTACAATTTTTATTCCCATGGCAGATAAAATCTTCATGTCATCTTTAATATCTGAAATAGTAGGCTGAATATCGCGCGTATTTTCACGATAACCTCCATAAGAAATAGCTAGGTATTCTGGATTTCCCAAAATATAGGCTGCCGTTATATGTTTTACTTTTACCACGGGTTTATTCTGTTTTTTAGATGCATCTCCACAACCAATAATTACAAACATTAAAGGAAATAGATAAAAAAAATTTAAGTTTATTTCCATTATTTTTGTTTTTTATGATAGCTGTTTAAACTCAAACGTCATAAATTGTAATTAAACTACAGGGTTTTAAAACCCCTGATGTCATTCAACCTCATCATTTTTTTAATTCAACTATAATTTGATTTACTTCGCCTTTCCTCTGAAAAATAGATTTTGATGTTTCTAAATCAAGATTCATTGCATCCAATTCTAACTTATTACCATTATTATAAATAACCTGTAAACCATTCCTATTGGAGTTCTTATATATAACTGGCACTTTGCAATGGGTAAAGCAAAGTGAATTCCTTTCAATCGCTATTTCTTGCTTTTCTTTATTAACATTTGTAAAACGGAAGATTGATGACACTTTTAAAAATTCCTTAGTTTGCAATAACCTTGGATTAAAACCCAATTTGCCATCTTCAACAAAAACACCTAATTCGCCAAACCTAGTTAATACATCTTCTTTTACCTGCCCTGTCATTCCCGGTTGTTGTGCACCTTTTGTAGCTGGCGTATGTGAATATGGGTCCGTTGGAAATGCACCATATAATTCTGGAGATTTATGAACACCAATACCTGCATTTATTTCATAATAATGATCTAAAAGCCTACCAACTATAACATCATCTTCATTATTATTTATAGCCAGCAAACAATTTTCTTGAACAGCTAATGATAATTTAGAAACCATGTGCCAGTAAATAGACCCTAATCCTTCATACCCGAAAAATGTACCTGAGCGCCCTGTAAATGATTTGTGATCGAAAATAGCTTCGAAGGTTTGCAATAGCGCTTCTGTTTCATTTTCAACGAAAGCACTATAATTAGCATTTAAGTTGTTTAAAGCTGACTTCAAACTGTTTGCATTGTTGAAATTTCCATTAAAATGATAATTTCCAAGTACATCTTGTTCTATAATTTGTTTGTTTCCGTCTGAAACCAATCGCTTTAATAAAGGAGATTGTTCTACTTTATTAGCTGAGATATGATTCTTCTTATCAAATCGTGGTAACTCTTTATTTGGATATAAAATATAACTGTATTGATCTTTTCTGAATAAGGCGCTTTTTTTTAATCCATCTAACAAATGCAAAGCTTGAATAGGAGCAAGGTAACCTGAACTCAATGCGGCCACTTGGCCTTCTAACATTTCTGACAGGTAGGATATAGATACTTCCTTGTCATTTTCAACTGTCATTAAGTTATAGGCATGAAACATATTATCATCGCGCTTGTTTGCATTTATACTATGCTCTAAATATGCTTTTGTAACCTCAATAAAACTAGAAATAGCTTCAAGGTTTAATTTTGATTTGACATTTGAAAATCCATCAGCATAAATAGTTTTTCTATAATTACTTCCTGCTTTACCTAAACCATCAAGAATTGTTTTTCGGGCTTTATCTGAAATTTTACCTTGTAAAATATTAGCATTCTCTTGAAGTGTTTTAACAATACTATTGAAGAATACGGCTAATTCTTGTGAAATTTCAACATTTCTAATTTTGGATTTTGAAACTAAGTTCTCAAAGAAATTTAAAAACCTATATAAATAATTTAGGGTTACCATAGATACGCCATTACCCACTAAAGCGTTATTGGCATCGTTCCATTCTGGACGTTGTGTATTTAACCAAATACCACCTTCTGGAATAAAGTTTGACACTTTAGCTAAAACTGTAGCCAATAATTTTTCGATTAAATTAACATGATAAATAGTTGCGTTTTTATCGGTTAACAAAGCACCATCAGCACCTAAAACGTCTCGCTTTTCATCAATTTTATGATTTAAATTGTAATCGAAATCGATAGTATCTTTCGGATTTTTTAGCGTATCTGCATAATTTTTAATCTTATAAGGCACATTGGCATAAACAAAAATATTTTCTGCAAAACGTTTCTCTAGAGCGTTAGGGTAGTGGGCTTCAATAAATTCCAAAAATTTTAAAAGGTATATTATTTGATGATCGCCCCAGTAGCCAATGTAAGACCACGGGTCGTGTTCCTCAATAACTTCCCAATCAAAACCATCTTTAGTAACACGGTACGGGTTATAACCCTCAAAAGTTGTTGCATTTAAAAACTTATGGATCATCCCTTCTATAAACTCTGGATACGAATGTGCCAGCGCTTCCCAGTTTTGAAAAATATCACGCCAGTTTCCTTCATAATCCAATACTTTAGAACCATCAACCTCGTTTTGTGTATTTATGGAAAATTTATTCCAAGGTCTGCTTGGGTCACCATGCCTTCTACTAAATTTGAGGGGTAAATACTCAAAACATAAGCGTTTAAAATCGTTGTTATTGCTTTGTTCGGCAAAACTTTTTATATCGCTAAGAGAAAATAATTCCGGTAAAGCATTTAAAGTGTTTTCTTTTTTAAGAAAAACATCGTTATTAGCATTTGCTATATAATTTAAAAAATCTCCTTTTTCAATTTTATAGTCATCATCAAAAATACCACCACGCATAATATTGAATAGTGTATTTGCAAAATGTCTCGTATTTATAAGTTGATCTGCTGTAAGTTGTAAACCGTCAGCATTTCCTGTTATTTTAATTAGTTTTTTTGTTCCTAAATCAATATCATTTTGGATTACTTCTGAAATATTATTTTTACTTTTAATAAGTTCTGAAATTTGAACCACATCTGAAATGGATTGATTCACATTAGCAACAAACAGCCAATTTTTTTCTGATTCAGATTGCACCGCTATATCTGAAACGATAAAATAAGCGCCTTTTTCAGCTTTAATATCAACTTCTTCATGAATGGTTTCACCTCTTCTAAAATTATTGAGCTGTAATGATGATAATAAATGTGTTGGATTATTAAACCCATTACACCAAGCTATATTCGCTTTTAACGCTTCACTTGGTTCAGCTTTATCAACAATTACGGCACTTAAAGCGTATATACCTAAACCTAAATCTTTTTGTAATTCGTTTTTTTTGTAAGCATCTACAAGATTACTTCTGCTATTTTGTAGTTCTGAAGTGACCCCAGACGGTAAAATATTTTGCAAACCATCCAAAACGGTCAACCTTACGGCTATACTTGAATTATTTAAAATAGTTGCCTTTTTTACAAAACCAAATTGATTGCTCGAACTCCATTCATACCTGAATGTGAGTTTTAAATCCTCATTAATTTCTTCAAAAACAACTTTGTTTCCGTAACTGTTTTTATAGAGGTTTCTAGATATGTTATAAAGTCCTGTTTGTCTTTCAGAAAACGGTTCCCATACATAAGATTTACCTTTTAAATGAATTTGAAAAATAGTCTTACTCCCTGTTATATCGGCTAATTCGGTAATTTTATCATCAGTATAATATGGAAACAATGCATACTCTGCATTTTTTCTTCCTGCTGTTAAACCGCCATTGCTTGAAATAAACATCCAATGGTTAGAATCACTAACAATGCTCATGAAAAAAGGGCGCATTTTATCACTATTGGAAATCTTGAAATATGTTTCACCGTTAAGTGTTATTATTTGGTGTGCTATTTTTTTTGTTTTAGAAGAAGGTTCTTTAGCGTTTTCTTTGAAAATAATATTATTCATGAATTATAAATGTATTAATAAGCACTTTAAATTTTAGTTTTTGAAAAGAGGTTACTTGTTAAGAATTAAAAAAAAGGGTCGTTAATGAGAGTTAATACCGACCCTTTTGCTATTAATAAACATAACGCTTAACTATTGGTAAAACCTTATATAATCAATCTCCATAGTATCTTGAGTAAATGCAGGATCTATATCTCCACCTAAAGTCCCACCCATGGCAATATTAAGAATCATAAAAAAGTCTGCATTAAATGGTAATGTATCATTATTGTTAAATTCAAAAAACGGTACATTATCAACTAGGATGTATATTTTATCTGCAGACCAATCTACAGAGTAGACATGAAACTCACTTGAAGTATTTGATACAGGTGTGTTTTCGCCATAACTAGCATTATTGCTACCATCAAACCAATGAATAGTTCCTAATGTATTTGCTTTATCAGCTCCTGTTTGCTCCATAATGTCGATTTCTCCAGATCTTGGCCAACCCACCGTTGGAAAGTTAGAACCAAGCATCCAAATAGCAGGCCATGTGCCTTGTGCTGATGGTAATTTTGCTCTAACGTCAATTCTTCCATAAGAAAATTTTTGTAAGCCCTGAGATTTTACTCTAGCAGAGGTGTAACCTCCGGCTCCATCAGCCTTAGCTGTAATTTTTAGAAAACCACCATCAACAGTCACGTTTTCAGCATTACTTGTGTAGCTTTGTACCTCAAAATTACCCCAACCATTTGTTCCGGTTCCTAAATCGTAAGTCCAATTTGCAGGATTTGGAACACCATCGGTATCAAACTCATCTTGCCAAGCTAAAGTCGTAAATGATGTTTCAAACTCGGGTGTAACAACAACACCTTCTTCTTCATTTGTTAAAGTAAACCACCATTCAAACTCACCATTACCATCAAGCGTACTTAAAACCATTTCGGTTGCCGTACGGCTAAATATTTTATATTGATGATTTCCTCCTGTATAATACCCCATAAAACCTAAACCGCTTAAGCTTATTGTTTCAACATCTCCAGGAGCTGTTAATGAGTATGTTTCAGAATAATCATTATAAGGTAGGTTTAAAACATCTGCACCATCAACCTCTCCTCCAGACACACCTAACTCATCAATTAAATTAATACGTCCAAAAACGGTTCCCTCTGGATTTACCGTAGGGCTATCATTAGTATTATTTGTAATGTGAGTAAATGTTCCATCAGCATTAAAAATATAACGGTCGTCATACATTCCTACTGTAGCTTTATCAAAAGGCTCTGCAGAAAACCACTCTCCTGGGATATTACCAGCTGGTGGGCCTAAGCCAAAATGAGGTTTAGTTTCCGCTTTTATTCGCCATGATTTTTCTGTTCCGCCATGTAACATTTCAGTTAAATCAGCTGGTGGTTCATAAAGGGCTAGTACTTCAACCTCAAATGTTTTACTTGAAGAAATTCCACCTGTACCATAAGCGATTACAGTTACAGAATACGTATTGGTTCCAAGTGTGGTAAATGTATGGTATACAGCCCCTGATTGCTGAAGCTTTTTTTGTTCTTGTATTACAAAGTGATACGCTGTCGCATTATCAGCTGTAGCAGAAAATTGTACCAATCCGCTTCCTAAACCAGGCGCAATTGACTCGGCACCATCGTCTATATAAATCGCAGCTATTTCAATATTTGTTGGAGCAACAATATCTCCAACAGAAAACTCATCATCTTGACAACTGCTAAGCAATAAAGTCAACATCATAAGTATTCCGAAGGTATATTTTAATTTTTTCATAATTAAAGTTTTAATTTTTTTTGCCTTTTAGTTTATATCAATATCGTCTATGTAAATGGTGTAATTTGCAGAACCATCGCCTTCAACGCCATTGTCCATAATCAAGACGAGGTTATACCACTCTATAGCCGCATCAATCGTTGGAAAGGTAAATGTTAATTCTTCCCAAGCATTAGCCACTGTAGTTGTTGCGCTTATTTCGGCAGTTGCAGAAACATCTGGCCATGGCACAGCATCTTCAAACTTCATTAATACATTTAAACCTGCTCTTGGCGACCATACTTTTGCCGTTACTACCGATTCACTCTCAAGTGTAAACGCCTCATTAACCGTAATTTTTGACCCTGCCCAAACTTGACCTGCACCTTTTACCATTTCTGCGACCATACTAGATGGGTTTCCTGAAGTATCTGGATTGGCAATTATTGAAATGCCTCCACCATCAAAAGAACTTAAAGCCACTTTAGGTTCAAAATCTAATATTGGTGTGGTTGATATATCATCGATATAGATTGTATAATTTGCCGATCCATCACCTTCAATACCATTATCCATAATTAATACCATATTGTACCAGTTTATAGAAGTATCAATTGTAGGGAATGTAAATGTTAATTCTTCCCAGGCATTAGCTACCGTAGTTGTTGCGCTTATTTCGGCAGTTGCAGAAACATCTGGCCATGGCACAGCATCTTCAAATTTCATTAATAAATTTAATCCTGCTCTTGGCGACCACACCTTCATGGTAACCGTTTCTGTAGCGCCTAATATAAACGGTTCTTGTATGGTAATTTTTGACCCTGCCCAAACTTGACCTGCGCCTTTTACCATTTCTGCAACTGAGCTTGAAGGGTTACCAACAGTGTCTGGGTTTGCTATAACAGAAATTCCACCACCATCGAAAGAACTTAATTCAAAATCAGTTTCAAAAGTTATTGGTGTTACAGTTGGCCCTGCAGCTGTAACACTTTGTTTTATATTGTCAATATAGAATGTCCAATCTGCACCTCCATCGCCCATAGCTCCAAAGTCAAAAAAGAACACTATTTTTTGATAGGTGTTTGATGTATCTAAACCAGTTAAATCGAAAGTGAGCTCTTCCCAAGCACTACTTCCGACGGTAGTGACCTCTTTTTCAAAAGCGATATCGCCATCGTCAAGATTTTCTATTTTTAAAATTAATTTACCACCTGGCCTTGGAGACCAAACATCCATAGTAATGGCTTTTTTAGTTGAAAAATCAATGGGAGCAGACAAAGTAATTACATTGCCGGCCCAAGTTTCACCAGCGCCTTTAATTATTTGTCCAACTGTAGCTGAAATGTTTCCATTTGCATCTGGATTATCTATAACAAAGTTTGAAGCACCTCCAAAACCAGCAAAAGTACTAGCATCAAAAATTTCGAAATCAATAGGTAGTTCTGTAGGTGTAGTTACAGCAATATCTTGAGTTCCCTCACTAGTTTCTGCACCTCCACTTAGCGCTACTACCTTAACAGTATAGTCGCCCACACCGGGATACTCAAAACTCACTGTTTCTCCAATTGCTAATGGCGTTCCCACTTCATCTGGATTAGATGTATCAAAGTATACTAAAAAAGATGATGCATAGTCAGCAGTAGCTGATACATTAACAATAAAAGGGTTGGCAGCATCAATATCAGCTGTAATCTCTAAATTCTCAGGTGCCTTAAATGACACAACAAGCTCTTGTGTTATTACCGATTTTAAGCCTGTAAGGCCAATTGCCTCAATACTTATTGTGTATGTACCTTCGGGATATGTGTTTTCAAAAGTTTCACCAGCTTTAATATTAACAGGCTCTGTAGTATCATCTCCTAAAGTAATGTTATAAGATACTCCGCCTTCAGAGTTTGGTATAATAGTTACCAAACCAGTATTGTCTTGTGTTATTTGTAAAAGTGCCGACACATTTGTTGGCGCTGTAATTTTATCAACAAAACTTAAATCGTTATCATCTTCAGCACAACTTATAAAGAAGACCAAAGCCATACTTAATACATATTTTAATGTTTTCATATTCTATTTTTTTT
>Ga0209185_1001242_pt1 | contig 23212 bp, 3 predicted proteins | sample SidtaG_2_FD_187425 | JGI IMG/M metagenome (GOLD analysis project Ga0209185, IMG submission 187425) | Marine algal microbial communities from Sidmouth, United Kingdom - Sidmouth_Asex2 metaG (SPAdes) (version 2) | ecosystem: Host-associated > Algae > Red algae > Unclassified | place: Sidmouth... | reverse complement strand
TTGTATTTTTTCGATAATCGAGCCTCATTTTGAGCCGCATACCCTACGGTACGGGGCGAAAAATAGGTGAAGAGTATCGGAAAAAGACAAAGTTAGCTGCATACAAAATTTTTCTAAATAAAGTCTATTAAAGTTCCCCTAATATTTTACACACTCAATTAATATACTTAGTGAAAGAAATTAAATAAATTGTTCCAAAATGCGCCGTAATTTTTTCTTCTAAATAATTCAAAAAATCGTTGCATAGCCATAGCTACGGAACTATTTTTTGTGTTTTTTAGAAGGGAAAAGAACAAGCATAATGGGGCAAGTTATTTATTTTCTTTCACTTACCACCGGATTTGTCAAAGAATCATTTTTATTTAAAATTATCCGTAGACTTCTTCTTTTCTCTGACGAATACCAACTACCGCAGTAATCGACATCAATAGGCAGAGCATGACTAAGCCCCATTCGCCTACGGTTGGGATATTGGCAATGTCAGGGCATACCGGACATCCTTCGGGTTTGACAAACTCAACTATAGTACCATTTCCATCTGTAACCTGGATGGCGTAAGTGGTAGACCCATCAGCAGGAAGATATACGATAATATCAAATGGCTCTCCCGTACCCGGGTCAGCCGCCACAATGAGATTTTCAATATCTGTATCTGTCAAAATTGTACCTGCGGCATTAACTAAGCCGGGCATAGTGAGCGTAACATCATAAGGCGCACTTCCCGGAGTGAATGTGATAGTTTCGAGGGCAAGATCATTAATGCCGTCCATATCTTCATCTATACCATTAGTACAGTTGCAGGGGTTGTCAATGGAAAAGGTGAAAACCGGAGTAATATCACAGCCACCACAGGTCAATGTACCAGTCAAAGTCGGTAACGGACAATCCACAGGTACATCAGTAAATACAGTAACATCGGCTGTAAAGTCAAACTCTAAAGTCTCTCCATCCATTGTACAAGTAAAAGGAGAGCCTGCGGCAGCGGCACATACAGTTCCGTCAGTAGCAACAAGTTCAGCTACCAAATCGCCACACATACCATCGCCTGAAGTATTGACTGTAAGGGTAGGATATACCGGAACATTCAATGGGTTGATTCCCGCAGCAGTCAAGTCTTCTACGAGTGTAGGCGCACCGAGTACGCCCGGAAAATCTGTACCATCAGTACATTGTATCGCATCTATCTGAATGACGACATCTACCGGCGCACAGCTTTCATTAACAGGTGCAGTGATGGTAACACATAATTCATTTGCTTCTGTTCCGGCAGTTCCTGTTAAAACAACGGGCGCACCATCCACTGTACCCGTAATTACCAAACCTTCGGTAGCATCAATCAAGGTCAAACAAATATCAGCCGTAGCTCCCGAACATACCGTAGTCGGAATCACTGGAAACCCTGCGGCTAAATCAATTCCTTGACAGATTATACAGTTAGCCGGGTCATCTATCGTTACTACTACATCATCAAAACAAGGTACACCATCACAATCTGCTACAGCAAAATAAGTCGTTGTCATCGTAGGATTAACATCAAATGGATTGGTCGTTGAAACCGTAGTTCCTGCAATATCATTGACATCAGTTACCCAAGCCACGAAGTCACAGGCAGAATCCGGATCAACATTTGGCGTAAAGGTGACACAATTGGAAGTGGTGGCAGCCGCAGGTACTACACCGTCAGGGAAGGTAGGGTCGAAAGCACCCGTTGCGCCTGTTTCATCTTCAATACCTTGTACAGCAGTATCCGTTCCGCCATCACTTTGACAATCTATACAATTTATAGTTATTGTATTATCAGGACAAATAATGATTTGTCCGGTAACGGTTTCACCGCCACCAAAATGAGCAACACCTTGATAATCTGCAACAAAGCAAGTCTGACCACCAATAGTAGCAGGATAAGTACAAATAATACCACTTACGGCGTCTGTTGGGTTCAGATCATCCCAAAACAATGCGACAATTGCATTTGGGTCGGTGGTATTCGGAATAGGATCTTCACTGAAGTCAGTTTCATCAATGCAAGTAAAGGTCACATAACCATTAGACCCCACACAAACACTAGAGTAAGTTACGCCAAAGAAATCAAAATTAAATCCTAACGGAATTGCACCGCTACCCGCATCATCGCCTAAAGCTAAATCCACGCAATCAGCCGGGTTGTCTGCCACAGCCGTACAAGAACCCGCCGTACCGGGAGTCACCGTATAATCAATAAAATCACCGGGAATGACATCATTCAAGGTAGCATTCAAAGTAAAAGGATCGCCCGGACAAACTGTACCATCATCAACCGCTTCTACGGATAAAGGATCACACATACAATCTTTGTCTAAGCCCGTAATAGTAGCTCCACAGGTAGCATCATCAACTCCTGTCAATACGACATCTACCGGAGTACCATTTGGAAAAGGACCGTAAGTCGTCACGCCTGTAGCAGTAATATTGGCTTGTGGTCCACCTACATCTACTGTGTAAGCTGTGTTTCCGATACCAAAATTGGTCACATCAACATCTACATAAAAATTACCTTCATCGCCGGGCTGGCAGGTAGCCGTAGCAGTAATAGTAGGTGAGGTGCAGACTGCCTGACAGGAGACAGCTAAATCAAAAGTACCTGCATCACCTGCAGTACTCGACCAATCACCTATATAAACATAGTAGGTTGTGCCTGGAACAGTTGAGAAAGTGGTAGATTCGGCAGTCGTGCCAACATCTGTACAACTAATATTCGTCAAAGCACCACAAGCACCACTTGCAACAGCTACTTCTACATCGAAAGCATCATTTGTTACATCAATCGTTACATCATCGCCTGTACCTGTGATAGTGTACCAAATACCTGCACCCATTATACAGCCTACATCAGTACTTTGATTGGTTGATGAATTGGTATCTTCCCCAACTAAGGCATCACCACAGGCTAAAACTGCGGCATCCATGCACATATCATTTGCAGGAACAGGTGGTGGTGTTTCGCAAGAGACAGCCAAGTCAAAAGTACCTGTATCGGCACCTCCCGTCAAAAAATCTCCCACATAGATGTAGTAAGTTGTTCCAGTAACAGTTGGAAAAGTAACAGACTCAGAAGTTGCGCTACCATCTGTACAGCTAATATTTGTTAAAGCTCCACAAGCACCACTTGCAACAGCTACTTCTACATCGAAAGCATCATTTGTTACATCAATCGTTACATCATCGCCTGTACCTGTGATAGTGTACCAAATACCTACACCCATACCACAGCCTACATCAGCACTTTGGTCGGTAGATGTATTGGTGTCTTCAGCTACCAAAGCATCACCACAAGCTAAGACTGTAGCATCGGCACACAAGTCATTGGCAGGTTGTGCCATAACATATTGAAGGGTAAATAACATCAAAAAACACGTAAATAATTTCTTCATTATGAGTTTACATTTGTTTAAAAAAAGAAAAAGGGAAATTTTATTTTGTAGAAAAAATAGAACCACAAATATAAATAATGGAATTTAAAAAGTACAATAAATAATTATTTTATTTTATGTAATTGGATTTTGAGGAACGAGGCATAAATAAATTAAGTTTTTTGACGCCGTTATTTTTTTCTTTTTCGAGGCATGAAAACCGCGCATAGCCAAGCTACGCAAGGATTTTCATAACGAAGAAAAGGGAGAAAAGAACAAGTCAAAATCTGAATTTATTTTTGCGTCGTTCCTGATATTAATCGCCAAATAATTGTACTGCTATAAAGCATAATTCATTACCCTTTTGCATAAATTTTATTAGCATATTTAATTTGATTATTCAATTTGAAACATTAGCTTGTGCTATGTTTCCCAACATTTTTAGTTCTAAAAAAAGAAAATCTAAGTTGCCTTTTTCTGCTAAGTAACGAGCAAATAATGAGTTTAGTGAAAGAAATTAAATAAGATGTCTCATAATGCGAAGTATTTTTTTTGTCTAAGGATTTTTTGAAAGCCGCACATAACTTTAGCTACAGCCTGTCCCGAACCTCGATTCGGGATAAGGATTTCAAAGGATTCTTAGACGGAAAAAAGACGAGTATAATGGGACATGTTATTTAATTTCTTTCACTTACGATTTCGACGAGATTATTTTGTCCTTAGTTTTCTTCTTGAAAGCGAGAGTTTATCGGGATAAATGACTGTTTTCGAGGAGGAAAATAAGGGCAAAAGAAGCCGTCTAAATCGTAAACTTATTATTTGCTCGTTACTAAAAACCCAAATGATAACATTTCGATTTGTAAAAACACGCCAAACTGTTCCTTGCATTACTACTCTAAAACGCTTAACTTTGAATAAAATAAACAAAAAAAAACAGAATACTTCTTAAAACTTCATTAATATATGAAGAAAAAAAATAATTCAAAATTAAAACAAATACCATATTTTTATTAAATTTGTAGTACAAAACATCAAAACATCAATGCAGAAATATTATTCTTCTTAAAATGAAAGAGCAAGAATAAAAATTCACACCACAGACTACCACAGAATATTTACTCACATATCGGCATCCTACGCTAACTTATTTTCAATCATCTAATCATTGGCTGATACATATTCTTATGTTCAATAAGAAAATGTATGAGTTATATATTTTAATTAAAAGTTTATATGAGTAACGAAGTAATGATCACATACACTTAGCTACTTAAATAACAAAACCTTTACCCATGAAGAATTCATGTATCAAATTAAATTCTAACCCCAAACATCATCTGCAATACGCTCCGGTATTTTTGATGATTTTTTATGCGATGAGCATCGGAAACATTCATGCTCAAGCACTCACCATAACAGGTGAGGTAACAACAGATTGTACTTGTCCTGTCGGAGAAGACAACCTCATTGACATTACCGTAACAGGTGGTACACCGCCTTACAGTTTTGACTGGACACAAAACGGCTTGCCGCTTGGTTGTGATGCTGCCGTCGATTTTTCTGCAGTAGATGGCATAACCTGCCCCGTAGAAAACGGAGCAGGATGCCCCATTCTTCCACCTTGCAGCACTACAACTGATGCCATTAATGCACAAGGTTACACTATTCAGGGAGCTACCTTGACAGTAAGTGCCCCCGACCCGCAAGGCGGAGCTTGTGTAGATGAAAACGTCATCAATGACAGCCACCTACCCGGAACGGTAGCCCTGCGTACAGGAGTAGAAATGAACGGCAATGCAGGACCACTCGCTAATGTCAGTCGTACTTGGAACTTTAGCCAACCTGTTTGCAACCTCGAAATATTTATCAATGACTTGGATGATAATGACGAAATCATTATCAATGCCTCTTTGATGGGCGTACCGATTACGCTTACAGCCGCCGATTTTATACAGACCAATACAACACCTGACCCGGCTTGTCCTACCTTTATTGGTGGCAACACTTGGCAATCGCAAAACTGCCCCGCTATCTCCACTGGAGATAGAGGCGGATTTATCGTTATTTTTCCGAGCTGTTTGGATGAAATTGAATTTGTTTATTACGCTGACGCCAGCGAGGGCGGCTCCTATTCCGTAGGTTTTGCAGCCATCTGTGCTCAGGATTTGGACTGTGTACCTGATGGAGTTTATCAACTCACCGTTACAGACGCAACAGGTACTACCGCTACCGAAACCTTCACAGTACCCGAACCCGGTGTCAATGAAAACCCATCTATCACCTGCCCTGCTGATATTACAGTCAATGTAGATCCCACAACTTGCGAAGCAGTCGTCACACTTCCTGATCCCGTAGTAGGAGATGAATGCCCCGACGAATTAACTATTTCTTGTACCCAAATGTCCGGTGATGTTTTTCCTGTAGGAACGACAACCGTCATATGTACCGTGACTGATAGAGATGGCAATACAGCCACTTGTGATTACGGTGTTACGGTAGTTGATAATGAAGTTCCAACGATTGTCAATTGCCCTGCGGACATTACAACGGGCAACGATGCAGGTATTTGTGCGGCAACAGTCACATGGACACCACCAACACTCGACGATAATTGCCCCAATGCAATAGTTTCCAGCACCTTCAATCCCGGTGATGTATTTCCAAAAGGAACAACTGCTGTAACTTACGCCGTCACCGATGCAGCGGGCAATTCTACGACTTGTGGCTTCAATGTCACCGTCAATGATACCGAACTGCCGACCATTATTTGTCCCGCAGATATTACAGTCTTCACCGACCCCGGCACTTGCGATGCAGTAGTCACTTGGACACCACCAACTCCGGTAGACAACTGCCCCGATGAAGTGGTCACAAGCACAAATACACCAGGCGAAACTTTCTCCGTGGGTACGACGACAGTAACTTATACCGTGACAGATTGCGGCGGCAACATTGCCACTTGCAGTTTCGATATTACGGTAGAAGATAATCAAGACCCAACGATTACAAATTGTCCTGCGGACATTACAGTGACTAACGATGCAGGCGCATGTGAGGCACTTGTAAATTGGGCTGCGCCAACAACTTCCGACAACTGTCCCGGCAAAACCGCGACAAGCACAGCAGCTTCAGGCGACACCTTTCCCATTGGAACTACGACTGTAGTTTACACCGTAACGGATGCTGCTGGCAATACCGCCACATGTAGCTTCGATGTCACGGTCAACGATACCGAAGACCCGACGATCACCTGCCCTGCAGATATTACAGTAAGTGCAAATGTAGGGGTATGTGAAGCGGTTGTAAATTGGGCTGCGCCAACAACTTCTGACAACTGTACGGGTGAAACCGCGACAAGCACAGCAGCTTCGGGCGATACCTTTCTCGTGGGAACTACCACTGTGGTTTACACTGTAACGGATGCTGCTGGCAATACCGCCACATGCAGCTTCGATGTCACAGTGAATGATACCGAAGACCCAACGATACTTTGTCCGCCTAATGTTACGGTAAGTACCGATGCAGGCGCATGTGAGGCAATTGTAAGTTGGGCTGCGCCAACAACTTCTGATAACTGTCCGGGCGAAACCGCGACAGGCACAGCAAGTTCGGGCGATGCTTTTCCACTTGGTACAACAACAGTCACTTATACAGTAACAGATGCCGCAGGCAATACCGCCACATGTAATTTTGATGTTACAGTTGAAGATAATGAAACCCCAATAATTACCTGTCCAACCGATATTACGGTAAATACAGACTGCAATGAAGCAACAGTAAATTGGACGGCAACAAGCAACGATAACTGCCCGGGAGAAATGGTTGTTTGTACGAGCAATCCGGGTGATACCTATCCACTCGGAATGACTACAGTAATGTGTACCGTCACAGATGCAGCAGGAAATGTCGCTACCTGTGATTTTGACATTACAGTAATAGATAATGTTCCCGAACCATTAGATTGTACTGGAATAGATAGCGTGCGTCCTGCCGATATGGGTGTATGTACATACACCGCACAAGGCGGCGAATTTGACCCAACTTCAAACGCAAATTGTCCGGGTACTACCATTACCAATGATATAAATAATACAGCAACACTCGCAAACGAAGTTTTTCCCAAAGGCACTACGCCTGTCATTTGGACAGTAACAGATGCCGGAGGAAATATGACCACTTGCGAAATTCAAATTACAGTGAATGACGAAGAATTACCCTCTATTACTTGTCCTGCTGATATTACAGTAGAAAATGATGCAGGTGTATGTGAAGCCGCAGTAACTTGGGCGGCACCTACTGTTGTGGACAATTGTCCCGATGAAGCCGTAACAAGCACACACAACCCGGGTGATATATTCTCGAAGGGAACAACCACAGTAACGTATACAGTTACAGATTGCGGTGGAAATGTAGCGACATGTAGTTTCGATGTGACGGTAAATGATACCGAAGCACCTGTGATTACTTGTCCTACCGATGTGACGGTTTCCACTACCGCCGGAACTTGTGAAGCCACAGCAACTTGGACAGCACCAACATTAGGCGCGACTGCAAGTGACAACTGCCCTGATGCAGTCATTACAAGCACAGCCAATCCCGGGGATACATTTCCAATAGGAACAACAGCAGTCACGTACACCATTACAGATTCTGGTGGCAATGTGGTGATGTGTAGTTTTGATATTTTTGTAGAAGATAGCGAAGTTCCGACAATTACTTGTCCTACCGATGTAACGGTTTCAACAACTCCGGGTACGTGCGAGGCTACGGCAAATTGGACAATTCCCGCAGGTAGCGACAACTGCTCCGGCGTGACCGTTGTAGGAACGAATAATCCAGGTGATACATTCCCAAAGGGAACAAACACAGTCACCTATACAGTAACCGATGCCGCAGGAAATACTGCTACATGCGGTTTTGATGTGATTGTAGAAGATACCGAATTGCCTGCAATTACTTGCCCGGCAGATATTACTATTCCCACAGACGCAGGTGTTTGTACAGCTGCAGTAACTTGGACACCACCTATCCCGACAGATAACTGTCCTGATGAAATACTGACAAGCACACACAATCCCGGCGATACATTCCCGAAGGGAACAACCACAGTCACCTATACAGTTACGGATTGCGGTGGCAATATAGCGACATGTAGTTTTGATGTAACGGTAGAAGACAGAGAATTGCCAGTGATCATTTGCCCAACTGATGTCACTGTTTCTACGGATGCAGGAATTTGTACGGCTACGGCAACATGGACGCCACCCACCCCAACAGACAACTGCCCTGACGAAGTCGTAACAAGCACACATAATCCGGGTGATACATTCCCTACGGGAACAACCACAGTCACCTATACAGTTACGGATTGCGGCGCAAATGTAGTAACGTGTAGTTTTGATGTGATTGTAGAAGATAATAATCTACCTACAATTACCTGTCCTGACGATGTATTCGCCGTAACGGATGCAGGTGCATGTACCGGAATAGTCAATTGGACAGTACCAGCTGCGAATGATGATTGTTCGGCGGTAACATTAACTACAACCAACGAACCCGGTAGCGAATTTTCGAAAGGAACAACAACTGTAGTTTATACTGCAACAGATGCTTCGGGCAACATAGCAACATGCAGCTTCGATGTAACGGTATTTGATACTGAATTGCCTGTACTGAATTGTCCGGGTAATGTAACCGTAGGAACTGATGATAGCATCTGCGAAGCAATCGTTACATGGACTGAACCTGTACCGATAGATAATTGCCCTGATTATACATTGACCAGCAATTTCAACCCGGGAGATACATTCCCGCTTGGTACAACAACGGTCGAGTATTTCGTAACAGATTGTGGCGGAAACGTAACCAGTTGTAGCTTTGAAGTGACGGTAGAAGACGACGAAGCACCAGAAATCATATGCCCTGCCGATGTTATGGTTTCTACGACACCGGGCATATGTACAGGAGTTGCAACTTGGGCAATACCACCACCGACCGATGATAACTGTGATATTATCATTATCACTTCTACACACGAATCAGGCGACGTATTTGCTATCGGCACAACAACTGTTGTTTACACAGTAACAGATGCAGGCGGCGATGCCTCAACCTGTAGTTTTGACGTAACGGTAGTTGATAACGAACCGCCGACTATTACCTGTCCACCCGACATTACAGCCACTACAGATTGTAATGAAGCAGTCGTCAATTGGGTAACACCTTCAACAGACGCTTGCACGCCGACCACTATCATGTGTACCAGCAGTCCGGGCGATACTTTCCCATTGGGAGATACACAAGTGACCTGTACTGCAACAGACGCAGCAGGCAACATAACAACCTGTGATTTTACAATAACAGTGACTGATACAAACGCACCCGAATTGGACTGTTCCGGCATTGATGCTATGCGTCCGACAGATGCAGGTACATGTACTTATACTGTACAAGGCGGCGAACTTGACCCAACTTCAGCCGGAAACTGTCCGGGAAATACGCTAGCCAATAATGTCAATAATAGTGCAACACTTGCAGGAGAAATATTCGCTAAAGGCATAACATCCGTCATATGGACGGTGACAGATGCCGGAGGAAATACAACCACTTGTGAAGTAGCTGTAGAGGTAAACGACGAAGAATTTCCAACGATTACCTGCCCTGCCAATGTTACGACAAATGCCGACCCAAGTAATTGTATGGCAACAGTCACTTGGGCAATTCCTATACCGATGGATAACTGCCCTGACGTGGTACTCACGAGTACGCATAGCCCGGGCGATAGTTTTCCGGTAGGTACAACTATGGTCACTTATACTGCAACTGATTGTAATGAAAATGTAAGTACGTGTAGCTTCGATATAAACGTTCAAGACCCGGGTGGGAATGTTACATTAGATTGCCCCGATGATATTATTGTACCAAGTACGCCGGGTAGCTGTGCCGCCGAAGTACCCTGGGATATCCCCCTTGCAATGGGCGGTTGTACCACCAGTACAGTCGTTTGTACCAATTCGCCTTTGGCAATTTATCCGGTAGGAACAACGCCTGTAACATGTAGCGTCATGGATGCCACAGGAAACACAGTGAGTTGTACCTTTAACGTGATAGTAGAAGACAATGAGCCACCTATTATCAATTGTCCTGAAGACATCACGGTGTCCACTGATTTCGGACGTTGTGGCGCAACGGTTGGCTGGACTGTACCTATCGTAATTGATAGTTGCGGTGTCGCATTTATTACCTATGCTTCTTTTACTCCGGGTAGTACATTTCCCGTAGGGACAACTACGGTAGAATATATAGCTGCTGATAATTCGGGCAATACAAGCGGTTGTAGCTTCGACATTACGGTGACAGACATGGAACCACCAACCCTACAATGTCCCGGCGATATTACTGTAACAGCAATACCCGGACAATGTAGCGGAGTAGCCAGTTGGATAATTTTTCCACCAACCGACAACTGCACAGGTGCAACGGTCATTTGTAGCGACCAACCCGGAAGTACTTTTCCGATAGGTATCACGACCGTATCATGTGTAGCCGCAGATGCCTTCGGCAATGAAACCACTTGCGAATTTGATGTAATCGTCAATGAATGTATAGACGGAAACTCCGTCACCACGACAGAAAACGTGACCTTGGTAGCGGATAGTGATTTGAATATTGGAGCTGCCGATGCGATGAGTTTTGGTACAAATCCGGTCTATGTATTTACCGATCCAGCTACACCTGCTAATGCGGTATTGTCGAATATTACCTTACAATTATTTTTCCGTGTAGAAAATGCTTCATGTGAAAGCGATATTGAAGTAAGATTGACCGACCCAACAGGCGCAGTCGTTTATACAGGCGCACCATTTACAACGTGTAATGGTTCGGGTGCAAACCCAATCCCCGGACAATTATACAATACGACTATTACGATACCAAGTGGCGCGACTACAGGCAGCGTTGCCAATTGGGTCGCCGAATTTAGAGATACCAACGACCAAAATACAGGCGCAGTAGAATATACTGTGCGTTTTGGACGATTAATATATGACGCCACTATCACGACAGGTGGCGGAAACAACGGCGCATGTGGCAATCCAATTGTGGTCAATTGCCCCGCACCAATAAGCCAAACAGCGAGCGCAGGATGTGGCGCAACTATCACCATCCCCGAACCAATGCTTGGCACAGATTTTACCGATTGTTCGGGAGCAACAGCCACCAATAACGTAACAGGAACTTCCGATGCTTCGGGCTTCTACGAAGTGGGCATAACAGTTATTACATGGACATTTACGGACGAGCAGGGCAACGAATCAACTTGCCAGCAAATCATCACCATTACAGATGGCGTAAATGCAACGCTCGAATGCCCTGATGATGTCATGACAACCACTACGCCCGGCAACTGTACAGCCGTAGCGACTTGGGATGTACCTACCTTTGGCGACAACTGCCCCGGAGGCGGTGTCACAGGTAGCACGCACAACCCCGGCGACGAATTTCCGATTGGTATAACAACGGTAACATACACTGCCGTAGATGCACAAGGCAATACCGTAACGTGTAGTTTTGATGTGATTGTAGATGAATGTAGTGGAGAATCAGGTACACAAACGATTGTTCTTATAGAAGATAATGACTTTAATGTAGGAACAAATGATACGGAAGGTTTTGTAGCCAATCCGCAATATACATTTGCCGACCCGGCAACTCCTGCAAATGCTATCTTATCGAATATCAAACTTGATCTATTCTTTAGAGTAAGACCCAATTCATGCGAAAGCGAAATCAGGGTACGATTGACCGACCCTGCAGGAAATGTCAATGTATTTGCGCCATTTGCCACTTGCAACGGTCCGGGACAATTATACTTCATTTCAATACCTGTACCGAGTGGCTCGACCATTGGAAGTGTAGCAGATTGGGTCGCTGAATTTAGAGATACCAATGACCAAAATGTCGGACTTTCCGAATATTCTGTTAGGTATGGACGCCTGACCTACGATGCGACAGTCGGTCAATGCGGACTTCCGGTCATCGTCAATTGTCCGACAGATATTGCCGTAGTTGCGGATGCCGGACAATGTGGCGCGAGTGTCACCGTACCTGCACCCGTATTTGGTGTGGACTACATCGACTGCACCGAAACGACCGCAACAAACAGCTTCACAGGAACTTCTAATGCCTCCGGTTCTTATCCCGTAGGCACAACGGTGGTGACGTGGACATTCACGGATGCAAGCGGAAACAGCGTTTCTTGTACACAAGACATCGTTGTTATTGACAATCAAAATGCAACACTTGTATGCCCTGCGGATGTCACCGTACAAACCTCACCGGGAATGTGCGATGCCGTAGCGACTTGGGACTTGCCTGTTTTTACAGATAATTGCCCCGGCGGTGGTATCACAAGCAGCACGGCGAATCCGGGTGATAGCTTCCCGATTGGTACAACGACTGTGACCTACACGGCTATGGATGCACAAGGCAATACAGTCATGTGTAGTTTTGAGGTTACGGTAGAAGAATGTAGCGGCGGAAGCGGCTCATCGACCGAAACGGTTACACTTATTTATGATAGCGATTTATTTGTAGGAGCGAGCGATACAGAAAGTTTTGCCGGCAATGGCACCTACCTTTTCACCGACCCGGCTACGCCTGCTGCGGCTGTTTTATCCAATATTACTTTACAATTATTTTTTAGAGTAAATGGAAATTCATGCGAAAGCGATATTGAAGTACGATTGACCGACCCTACGGGAAATGCGAACGTATTTACGCCATTCACAACTTGTATGGGAACAGGTACACTCTACAACATTACGCTCAATGTACCAAGTGGCGCGACCACGGGCAGCATTGCAAATTGGACAGCAGAATTTAGAGATACCAACGACCAAAATACGGCTGCGGCAGAGTATTCTGTGAGATTTGGACGCTTGATTTACGATGCAACGATTACGGACAATACCGCTTGCGGTATTCCAACTATTATTGCATGTCCTGCGCCTATCAGCGCGACTACACAGCCCGGTCAGTGTGGTGCAAATATCACCGTACCTGTACCGATGCTTGATGTGGACTTTACCGATTGTACAGGCGCGACCATCACGAATAGCACGACAGGCACAAATGATGCTTCGGGTTTCTATCCCGTAGGCACAACCACCGTAACATGGACAGTAACTGACCTCGATGGCAATACCGTAACTTGTACGCAAGCCATCACGGTAGAAGACGTAGAAGCACCAACAGTAACTTGCCCTGCGGATGTTATGGTAGAAACGACACCGGGCAATTGCGATGCCGTAGCCACTTGGAGTTTACCAACGATTACGGACAATTGCGATGCGTCAGTATCAAGCAGTTCGTATAGTTCGGGCGATACATTTCCACTCGGAACAACGACTGTCAGTTACACCATTATAGATGATGCAGGCAATACAGTGACTTGCGAATTTGATGTAATTGTAGAAGAATGCGGCGCAGGTACATCGGTCACTACTCCGGTAGTGTTGATTAGCGATAGTGATTTCGTAGTAGGGGTAAATGATACGGAAAATTTTGCCGACAATTCAACTTATACATTTACTGATCCGGCTACGCCTGCGGCGGCTGTTTTGACCAATATTACACTCGAATTATACTTTAGAATACAAGGCGCGTCTTGCGAAAGCGATATTGAAGTACGATTGACTGACCCTGCGGGAAATGTCAATATATTTACGCCGTTTGCTTCATGTGCAGGGGCAGGACCACTGTATTATATTGCATTGAATGTACCGAGTGGTGCGACCACGGGCAACCTCGCAGATTGGACGGTAGAATTTAGAGATACCAACGACCAAAATGCAAACACGGCTGAATATTCCGTCAGATTTGGACGCCTCTCTTATGATGCGACAACAGGCGGCGGCGGTTGTGGCGACCCGATTATCCTCAATTGTCCTGCGGACATTAATGTGTCATCCGATGCGGGAGATTGTGTGGCTTTTGTCACGATTCCTGCGCCTGTGTTTGGCGTAGATTTCACGGACTGTGTAGGCGCGACCATCTCGAATAGCTATAACGGTACGTCAAATGCAACGGATATTTATCCGGTAGGAACAACGACTGTAACATGGACAGTAATTGATGATAATGGAAATATCACGACTTGCACGCAAACCGTCGTAGTCGGTGACGGACAGCAACTCGGTTTGACCTGCCCTGACGACATTACCATTTTTACGGATAATGGCGTATGTGAAGCAGAAGTATTTTGGGATGAACCTGTATTGAGCGACAACTGCGGTGCGTCTATCACAAGCACAGCAGAGCCGGGCGATACCTTCCCAATTGGAATGACAACCGTAACATACACAGCAGTAGATGCGGCAGGAAATACGGTAACGTGTAGCTTCACCATCACGGTAGAAGACAACGAAGCCCCCGTAATTGCTTGTCCTGCGGGTGTAATGGTCAATACTGCGCCCGGAGCTTGTGGTGCGGTAGCGACTTGGTCTGCACCAACAGTAACGGACAATTGCGATACGAATTTGACCGCAACATCAAATATTGCATCTGGTTCTATCTTCTTGCCGGGTACTACGGTGGTAACTTACACCGTAACCGACGCAGCAGGAAATACAACAACTTGCAGCTTTGACGTAACCATAGTAGATAATGAACCACCAGTGGGCGTTTGTCCGCCGGATATTACAGTAATGGCACGTCCCGGAGAATGCACGGCAAGCGCAACTTGGGATATTCCTATCCCAACCGACAATTGTGGTGCAGTCGTCAAAGATGCGAGCGACAACCCCGGCGATACATTTATCGTGGGTACGACTACGGTGACTTATACCTTCATTGACGAAGCTGGCAATACTTCCACTTGTGACTTTACCATCACGGTAGTAGACGAAGAAGACCCAACGATTACTTGTCCATTGGATATGACCGTAGGCACAGATTCGGGAACTTGTGAGGCAGTCGTCAATTGGGCAGTGCCAACAGGTGCAGACAACTGTCCGGGAGTTAGCGTAAGCGGTACATCCAATCCGGGTGATACATTCCCACTCGGTACTACTACTGTCACATATACGGTTACAGATGCGGCAGGAAATACTACGATGTGTAGCTTCGACATTACCGTAGAAGATACCGAAGCACCAATGGTGACTTGTCCAAATGATATAACGGTTGCAGCTAATGCGACAACCTGTACAGCAACGGCAACGTGGAATATACCAAACGCTACAGATAATTGCGGCAATACGATTATCGCAAGTAACACACACGCACCTGGCGATGTTTTTGAACTCGGTACAACGACCGTGACTTACATCATCACAGACGATACGGGCAATGAAACCGAATGTAGCTTTGACGTAACTGTCGAAGACAATACGCCTCCGGTGATTCTCAATTGCCCTTCGAATGAATTGAACTTCCTCGCGCCTCCGGGTGAATGTGAGGGTTCGTTTACGATTCCTGTGCCGATGTTTGGTACAGATTATACGGACTGTCAGCAAGGTACAAGCATAACAAATAGCGAAAACGGAACCGCCAACGCTTCGGGTACGTATCCCGTTGGTACAACCGTGATTACATGGACTGCGACCGACCCAAGTGGTAATTCAGTCACTTGTGAACAAACGATTATTGTAGGCGAACAAGACTTAGTGTATGATGAAATACTGGTTACAGATAAAGATGTCTTTGTCGGCGCAGGTACGGATAATGCAGGGTTCAATGAGAGTGATAGTATTTTGATTACCGCTCCGGGCATACCGCCTAATGCAACGGTAAATTCAGTCTTATTAGATTTCTTCTTCCGTCCAGAAGGTAATTCATGCGAAGGCGAAGTAGAAGTAGAAGTAACTGACCCATCAGGTATGGTGACCATATTCCCACCTCAAGTGACCACTTGCAACGGTAACGATGCGATATTTCAGTTCTTGTTGCCGGTGGCGTCTGTACCTTCGGCTGGCGGTGTATGGAAATTGAGATTCCGCGATTTGGCTGACCAAAATCCGGTCTCTGCTGGTTCGCCGGGCGCATTTGCACCTGCGGGTACGGAGTTCTCTGTTCGATTTGGACGAATTACATACAATATCACCGTTGACCCGGATTGTCTCGGTGGCGGTATAGAAGAAGTAAATGACGGAAGTGATGATGACGTAAATGACGCAACACAAATCACTGAAAATCAAGCCATCATCTTAGCAGAAATCGTAGCACCGGAAGAAAAACCGGACTTCAAACTCTATCCTGTACCAACCACAGGCAGATTGAATATGGATTACGAAGCGACACAAGATGACAATATTTACATCGAAGTCATGGACGCCAACGGCAGAACCATGCACACAGAACGAACAACTGTATTGAAAGGAACAAATACGGTGAATATGGAATTATTTGATTTGCCGGGTGGCTTATACTACATCAAAGTGATGGATAGTAGCGGACACATTCAGGCGAAACCATTTACGAAGTTATCACCTTGATAAGGTAACATGGGCTTATAGCCCGTGCTGCGTAATGATGAAGAACCGGAAGTCGCGTGAGTGGCTTCCGGTTTTTGTTTTTAAAATTTTGACGTGGTTATTTTTCAATAGTTTTCTTGCAAAAACCGCACATTCCCAATAATTATCGGGATAGCTACAGCCTGTCCTGTACTTGATTCGGGATAAGGATTTTTGTAGAGAAAAATAGCGGAAAAGAAACTGTCAAAAAGCAAGAATATTTTTGTCTAAATGTTTAATAAATAATATACTTAATTAGCTAAAAATCAATTATTTAAAGTTTAATTATATGTAAAAGTGCATCACTAAAAAATCAATTATATTAAATATGTAATTAATATGCGGCAAATTCCTTTAAAAAACCCATTTAAATACTGTAATTTAGCATTTCAAACAAATATTCGATATGTTCGTTGAGTATTTTTTATTTAATGTTAATCTATTTTAATATGTTAAAAAGTAACAAATTTACAAAATTTATAAGCACCATTCTTTACAAAAGAATTTGCTTGTTGGCGATTTTATCGCTACTCATGACACCCCTATCTTTTGGGCAATCAGTTTCGCAAAAGTTAGAAGAGAACACTATTCAAAATCAGATTATTCTGAAATTGAAACCAAGCTACAAATTCAATATCAGCACCAACAAAAAAAGCCTGGGAGTACAAACGATAGATCAAATCGCTGCCAAACAAGGTGTCTACACCATTAAACAACTTGGCTACAGCCAACCAAAAACACCTAAAAAAAATCGCCCTGATTTTGAAAATATTGTCATATTAAAATACGACAATAATATTGACATCCAAAAAGCAATCAAGGACTTTGAAGATTCAGGCATAATAGAATATGCCGAACCAAATGGTTACGCCTATGGTATCGGTAAATTTGAAAATGAGTCATCTGGCTTGGCTATCACACCCAACGACGGATGGTACGGCAATCAATACTGGAGCAAAAACGACGGCACATTCGACCTCAACCCAGGAGCCACAACGCCGCCATGCGTTGTAGATGCCGATATTGATCTTGAAGAAGCATGGGAATACACCACGGGCAGTACCAACGTAAAAATCGCCATTCTTGATACAGGCTTTAAAATGGATCACCCTGAAATGACCGGACGCCTGATAGCAGGAAGAGACTTTATAAACAATGATAACGATCCCACTGACGACCACGGACACGGCACAAACGTAGCGGGTATCGCCACTGCAACAGGCAATAATGGCATAGGACATGCAGGAGTCAACTGGGTGAGTCCCGTACTTATCATAAAAGTATTAGATGGAAACAACCAAGGATCCTGGACAGGTATCGCCGACGGCATCATCTATGCAGTTGACAACGACGCAGATGTTATCAACCTATCTCTCGGAGGAGTAAATGCTCCAACCGTTCTACAAGAAGCCATAGAATATGCTTATGACAACGGTGTATTCGTAGCAGTCGCCATGGGAAATGAAAATAGCAATGTTCTCTCATTTCCCGCTGCTTATCCAGAGGTAATTGCCGTAGGAGCCACTGACTGTGATGATACAAGAGTAGATGCCACCAACACTGCATGGGGGTCCAACTATGGTGGGCATATCGACTTAGTTTCGCCGGGCAACTGGGTATTAGGACTACGACACGACACCAACGAATATGGTTATTGGTACGGCGGTACGTCTATGGCGTGTCCTATGGTAGCGGGGGCTGCTTCTTTATTATTGAGTGTCGATCCTAATTTAGGCATCGAAGAACTTAGAGACATCCTGCGTAATACTGCCGAAGATCAGGTCGGAAACCCTGCCGAAGATACACCTGGATTTGACATATATTATGGTGCAGGAAGAATGAATGTAGAGGCAGCTCTTGCTTCTATTGTTGATTGTAGCTTGGCGCAACAAGGCGCACCATGCGATGACAATGATGCCTGTACAACAGGAGAAATTTACGATAATAACTGCGACTGTAACGGAGGAGCTTTATTGGATAACAACAATAACGGCGTCTGTGATTTGGACGAAAACTGCGACGGCACACCATGCGATGACAATGACGCCTGTACAACAGGAGAAATTTACGATAATAACTGCGACTGTAACGGAGGAACTTTATTGGATAACAACAATAACGGCGTCTGTGATTTGGACGAAGACTGCGACGGCACACCATGCGATGACAATGATGCCTGTACAACAGGAGAAATTTACGATGATAACTGCGACTGTAACGGAGGAACTTTATTAGATAACAACAATAACGGCGTCTGTGATTTGGACGAAGACTGCGACGGCACACCATGCGATGACAATGATGCCTGTACGGACTTTGACTCTTTAGATGATAACTGCAATTGCGTCGGAACGTATATTGATAGCGACAATGACGACATTTGTGATGCTGACGACGCTTGTCCATTCGATGAAACTAATAACTGCGGAGGCACACCTGATTACTGCGATGCATACGGAAGCAACACCAATTATGAATACATCAACAGAGTAACATTTGCAGATATCGACAATACATCGGGCAATGATGGCGGATATGGCAACTATACCGAGCAAGTAGCGACTGTGGGCTTGGGCGATATTGTACCAATAGGTTTAGCACCTGGTTTCCCTGGAAACTCTTACAATGAAGCATGGGCAGTCTGGATAGATTTCAACCAAGACGGTTACCATGATAATGAGGAGCAAATTTACTCTAATGCAAGTACGGGTTCGCTTTCAGGAAACGTTTCTATTCCAACAAGTGCGACACTCGGAGAAACCAGAATGCGTGTAACTATGCAATGGAGTACACCAGCAGATCCTTGTGAGATATTTACTTATGGAGAAGTAGAAGATTACCTCGTCAATATCACTGATACGCCGCAGAACTACTCGCCTGTCAACTTGCGTAATGAGGATAATCTGATTGCAGCCTCATCCGTAAGAATTTCCCCAAATCCCGCTACGGATTTCATCAATATCAATCTACAAAGTGTGCGTAATAACGGCTCAATAAAAATTGTGACGCTATCAGGCAAAACAGTCATGGAACAAGATATAGATACACAAACAACCGACTTAAACATAGCTGTCGATAATCTACCCGCTGGTATGTATTTAATTCGACTCAATTTAGGAGGCGATACCTATCTTACCGAACGTTTCGTAAAACTCTCAAACTAAAACCACATAAGTAGTGGGACAAAAATAGGCTTACAATTTTGACGTGGTTATTTTTTCGATATTTTTTCTTACAAAAACCGCACATAGCCTACGCTACGTAAGGATTTTTGTAAGGGAAAATAGCGGAAAAAGAAACCGTCAAAAAGTAAGGATATTTTTGTCTCACTACTTAAAAGCATAAAAAACTATCAAATCAACTTCGTCCCGATTTTCCTTTTTGGAGAATCGGGATTTTTTATAGGATACACACTTTAGGAGAATTTGCTCCTTTTATAGAAAAATATATGAATAAAAAAAGTAATTTATAAAATATGTAACAAAGCCACCTTATCATATAAATTTACGCCATAATAAGCAACTATTTATAAATTGAGGCACTATATCACACATCCCTTAGGAACAGGAATTAAATAACTGTTTTCAAGGAGGAAAATAACCATAAAAGAAGCCGTCCAAATCGTGAAGTTATTATTTCATCGTTACTTAATAGACTTTATTTAGAAAAATTTTGTATGCAGCTAACTTTGTCTTTTTCCGATACTCTTCCCCTATTTTTCGCCCCGTACCGTAGGGTATGCAGCTCAAAATGAGGCTCGATTATCGAAAAAATACAAAAGTTCCATGCGTACAAAATATTCCTAAATAAAGTCTAATGTAAAACTAAAAATAAATTATTTAAAGTCTAATTATTTGTAACGATGCATAACTAATAAATCAATTATATTAAGTATTTAAATAAATATACAGCAAATTTTGCTAATAATCCATTTAAATATTGTAGTTTCGCGTTTTGAACATATATTTAATATGTTCGTGAGTATTTTTTATTTAATGTTAATCTATTTTAATATGTTAAAAAGTAATAAATTTACAAAACTTACAAGCACCGTTCTTTACAAAAGAATTTGCTTGTTGGCGATTCTATCGCTACTCATGACACCCCTATCTTTTGGGCAATCAGTTTCGCAAAAGTTAAAAGAGAACACTGTTCAAAATCAGATTATTCTGAAATTGAAATCAAACGGTGTTCCCGAATTTCCCGCTGCTTATTCAGAGGTGATTTCCGTAGGAGCTACTGACTGTGATAATACAAGAGTAGATGCCACCAACACTGAATGGGAGTCCAGCTATGGTGAGCATATCGACTTAGTTGCGCTGGGCGGCTGGATAGTTGGACTACGACACGATACCAACGAATATGGTTATTGGATCGGCGGTACATCTATGGCAGCTCCTATGGTAGCGGGGGCTGCTTCTTTATTATTGAGTATCAATCCTAATTTGAGCATCGAAAAACTTAGAGACATCCTACGTAATACTGCCGAACATCAAGTCGGAAACCCTGCCGAAGATACACCTGAATTTGACATGTATTATGGTGCAGGAAGAATGAATGTAGAGGCAGCTCTTGCTTCCACTGTTAATTGCGACATAGGCGCACCATGTGATGACAATGATGACTGTACAATAGGCGAATTTTACTATGAAAACTGCGACTGTAACGGAGGATATGTATTGGATAACAACAATAACGGCGTCTGTGATCTGGACGAAGGCTGCATCGTAGGCGTATTATGTGATGACAATGATGACTGTACAATAGACGAATCTTACGATGAAAACTGCGACTGTAACGGTGGATATATATTGGACAACAACAATGACGGCATCTGTGATTTGGACGAAAGCTGCGACACAGGCGCACCATGTGATGACAATGATGACTGTACAATAGGCGAATTTTACTATGAAAACTGCGAATGTAACGGAGGAACTTTATTGGATAACAACAATGACGGCATCTGTGATTTGGACGAAAGCTGCTTCACAGGCGCACCATGTGATGACAATGATGACTGTACAATAGACGAATCTTACGATGAAAACTGCGACTGTAACGGTGGATATATATTGGACAACAACAATGACGGCATCTGTGATTTGGACGAAAGCTGCGACACAGGCGCACCATGTGATGACAATGATGACTGTACAATAGGCGAATTTTACTATGAAAACTGCGAATGTAACGGAGGAACTTTATTGGATAACAACAATGACGGCATCTGTGATTTGGACGAAAGCTGCTTCACAGGCGCACCATGTGATGACAATGATGACTGTACAATAGACGAATCTTACGATGAAAACTGCGACTGTAACGGTGGATATATATTGGATAACAACAATGACGGCATCTGTGATTTGGACGAAAGCTGCGACACAGGCGCACCATGTGATGACAATGATGACTGTACAATAGGCGAATTTTACTATGAAAACTGCGAATGTAACGGAGGAACTTTATTGGATAACAACAATGACGGCATCTGTGATTTGGACGAAAGCTGCTTCACAGGCGCACCATGTGATGACAATGATGACTGTACAATAGACGAATCTTACGATGAAAACTGCGACTGTAACGGTGGATATATATTGGATAACAACAATGACGGCATCTGTGATTTGGACGAAAGCTGCTTCATAGGCGCACCATGTGATGACAATGATGACTGTACAATAGACGAATCTTACGATGAAAACTGCGACTGTAACGGTGGATATATATTGGATAACAACAATGACGGCATCTGTGATTTGGACGAAAGCTGCTTCACAGGCGCACCATGTGACGACAATGATGACTGTACAATAGACGAATCTTACGATGAAAACTGCGACTGTAACGGTGGATATGTATTGGATAACAACAATGACGGCGTCTGTGATCTGGACGAAGGCTGCATCGTAGGCGTATTATGTGATGACAATGATGACTGTACAATAGACGAATCTTACGATGAAAACTGCGACTGTAACGGTGGATATATATTGGATAACAACAATGACGGCATCTGTGATTTGGACGAAAGCTGCGACACAGGCGCACCATGTGATGACAATGATGACTGTACAATAGGCGAATTTTACTATGAAAACTGCGAATGTAACGGAGGAACTTTATTGGATAACAACAATGACGGCATCTGTGATTTGGACGAAAGCTGCTTCACAGGCGCACCATGTGATGACAATGATGACTGTACAATAGACGAATCTTACGATGAAAACTGCGACTGTAACGGTGGATATATATTGGATAACAACAATGACGGCATCTGTGATTTGGACGAAAGCTGCTTCA
>Ga0209185_1001240_pt1 | contig 23224 bp, 13 predicted proteins | sample SidtaG_2_FD_187425 | JGI IMG/M metagenome (GOLD analysis project Ga0209185, IMG submission 187425) | Marine algal microbial communities from Sidmouth, United Kingdom - Sidmouth_Asex2 metaG (SPAdes) (version 2) | ecosystem: Host-associated > Algae > Red algae > Unclassified | place: Sidmouth... | reverse complement strand
GTGAAGTGAATGAAAATTTGGGCGTATCCCCCTCCTTATCAGTCGGGGGTCGGGCTATCCGGCACTCTCTCCACTCCGCTATCGCTACGTTACGTTCAAACAACACCTACTATCCCTTACGCAAAGGACGAACAATCGCGAGGCAGAAAAACGAACAAGCACGGGATTTGTCAAAGAACCAATAAATGTATATTCTCAACTTGTTCTTTTTCCTTTATACTTCACCAAATTTTCCTTAAATACAGGGAGTATTCGCGTCAAATTTGGTTCGTCTAAAGAAAAAATAACGACGTGAAGATGTAACGTTTATTATCTTTTCATCCCTTAAAGGTAGGTAAAAATTGTAAAATAGGTAGAGTGATTTGCAAAATCGCGTTAGGATGAATGAAAAAAATTAGGTTGTTTGGTTTGCGATTGTTCGTTTTTTGCGTGAGGGATAGTAGGTGTTGTTTGAACGAAATGTAGCGATAGCGGAATGGAGAGAGTGCCGGATAGCCCGACCCCCGACTGGTAAGGAGGGGGGCACGCCCTATATAATGAGTTAGGGAAGAGGAAGAAAACTAAGGACAAAATAATCTCGTCGAAATCGTAAACTTATTATTTGCTCGTTAAGTACACTGTTTTATAAATTTATTTACATTTTTTGACGTTTATTTTGAAATGAATCGAATCAAAAATGACGCGAATACTCACTGTATTTAAGGATTTTTTGGTGAAGAGTCATTTTAAAAGAAATACTCAAAAAAGTAAATAAATTTGTGAAACAGTGTACTAAGTAGTGAGACAAAAATATCCTTACTTTTTGACGGTTTCTTTTTCCGCTATTTTTCCCTACAAAAATCCTTATCCCGAATCGGGGTTCGGGACAGGCTATAGCGTAGGCTATGTGCGGTTTTTGTAAGAAAAAATATCGAAAAAATAACCACATCAAAATTGTAAGCCTATTTTTGTCCCATTACTTACTTAATAAAAAAAGCCGTTCCGAAATTAATCGGAACGGCTTTTAGTTTTATCACTTTATGTGATATATCATCTGCTTACTGCACTTTTACGAAGGGAGTAGGTTGGGTAAACCAACCGTTTTCACCTTGAATAGTGATGTAGTAAGTTGCTTGTGGTAGAGCGTTGACGTCAAGGTTGATGACGTTTGAACCGAAGAATACTTCGGTGGCTTGTGTCATCACTGTTCTACCAAGATTGTCGGTGACGACAATTTTAGCAGTTTCGTGGTCAACGTTGCTGTTTACGTTAATATTTAATTGCTCTCTCACCGGATTCGGGAAGATATCTGAAACAGATACACCCGTAGCACAATTTGCTGTGACCAGTATGGTGTGAGAGTATTCTGATGAACCGTCAAAATCAACTATGTGCAAACGATAGTAGTTGCTGGCGGTCAATTGTTCGTCTGTGTATATGTAAGTGCGTTCTACTTGAGACTCTCCTGCTGCATCTACTCTTCCGAATGCTACGAAATCCGTACCGTTAGTACTTTGCTCTACGCTGAAGTGGCTGACGTTGGTTTCTGTAGCTGTCACCCATGTGAGGATAGCTTGGCAGTTGTTTTCGATTCCTCTGAATGAAACCAATTCTACCGGAAGGTTAGTTGACCAATAACCGAAATCATATGATGCAATTGGATCTTCAGTAGTCGGATTGGCATTGTCAGTCAGAAGATCGGTAGTACCTTGATTAGCAATAGCAACTACACCGGCGTGGTCGTCTGAATCTAAAAAGTCGTCACCGCCTTGATCTACTGGTGATGGGACGTCCAGATTGACACCAGAAGGGCCCTCTACACTTAGAGATACTGGAGCTGAGATTGTATATACAGGCAATCCGCTTCCTGGAGCACCACTTGTTGTATAATCTTCATCTGTAAGTAAGTTGTCGAAGCTGTAGTTACCATTGGCGTCAGTGATACTTACAAGTGTGACCATCTGTCCATCAGGATACGTAATCATCAATGTAATGGGAATCCCCGGAACACCTAGTTCACCTGGATCTTGAATACCGTTTATATTAGTAGGAGTACCAAAAACAGCTCCATCAATGAAATCTTCCCATACGCGGTTACCCAATGAAGCGGGTTCTACGTAGTATCCGAAGTCGGCAGTAAGGTCATCAGGATTTGCAGCATCAAGTGTGACAGCATATGGGTCAGTTTGGCTATTGTCGTTGGTGTTTGGCGCACCGAGGCTGTGCCAGTATCCTGCTAATACATCAGCTTCGTCAGTTACATCTACGATGTAATCAACACCTGCACCATTGTTAGTTGGCAAGTTCGGGAACAAGTAATTACCGTTAGCATCAGTAGTTGTAGAAGCTACGAGTGGTTCACCAGCATCTACGAGACCGTTTTGATTTGTATCTTCGTATAAGTCGATAGTAACACCTTCGATACCCGGCTCATCATCGTCCGTACCGGCTACTCCGTCAGGTCCGTTTGGTCCGTCATTTACGCCGTCAGCGTTGTTGTCCAACCATACTAAGTTACCAATACTTCCTTCAGAACCCGGAGTTGGCTCATAACCGAAGTCTTGAGTCAAATCAATGCCGTCGGGGTCAGCACTTAGATCAACAATGGAAGTGTTGTCGTCACCACCATCAGGATCTACCGTTGGTACGACTCCTGCAGGCAATGTAGTCGGGTCAACTGTTACACTGTAAGTTTCCGTTGGGTCTAATCCCGGGAAGTAGTAGTTACCATTTTCGTCAGTAACGGTCGTCGCGATGACTACACCCGCACCATCGTGTAAATCAACTGTTACACCTTCGATACCTTCTCCCGGATCAGGTGTTCCGCTTTCGTCATAATCTATGAATACAGTATCACCGATGAGACCTTCGCCTGGATCTTGTCCCGGAGGCGCATAACCGAAGTCTTGGTCGGTATTGTCAGCAGGTAATCCTGGGACAGAAGCCATATCGTCGTTTCCGCCGTCGGGGTCGCCAGTGTTTACCAAGTCACCTAATACATTGTCTGTATCTGTAACGACTACTGTATATGGCTCGTCCGGTAGTCCAGGAAACGAATATTCACCGTTTTCGTCAGTTGTTGTAGTTGCAATTACGTCACCATTTTCATCTAAAAGAGCAACGGTAACGCCTGGTATACCTGGCTCATCTGCATCTTGTGTGCCATTCGCATTTGGGTCGAAATAAACGGTATCACCTATGTCATTACCCGCAGGGTCATTATAACCGAAATCTTCTAATAAGAAAACGTCACCCGGAGCAAGGATTACTGATTCGCCCTTATTATCAGGGTTGGTAGCTGGTGCGCCGTAATCGTCAGGGTCGCCTGTTTGTGTCAAACCTACAAGTGGAGCAGAAGCACCATCAACTACGATAGAGTATGCACCGGCTGGCAGGTTGTAGAAAATATAAGAACCATCCGGCTCAGTGACCGTAGTACCACCTGGTGTACCATTTTGGTCAGTGGCAGCAAGAACAGGATCGTCTTTAATCCCGTCGCCGTCTGCATCTTCAAAGATAGAAACGGTAACACCACCGATACCAGCTTCGCCCGGATCTTGTACACCATCGCTATTAGCATCTAACCATACGCGGTCACCAATGGCTGCTGTACCTGTATTGCCATTGGGGTCAGCCCAAATGTAACCGAAGTCTGCAGTAAGGTTTTCTTCACCGGCACCAATGGTTACAGAGTAGTTGTTGGTTTGATTACCGAAATCCGCACCCGGATTAACAGGATTTGTAGATTGGCTCATACCTGCAGGCAATGTTGTTTCATCTACTAAAATGTCATATTTACCAGGAGGTAAGTCACTGAACAAGTAACCACCATCAGCGTCGGTAGTCGTAGTCAGTACATCTCCTGTTACAGGATTGGTAGCAGTAACGGTAACACCCGCAATACCCGGCTCACCCGGATCTTGGATGCCGTCTCCGTTTTCGTCAACCCATACTAAGTTACCGATAGCACCTGATTCTCCTACGAAACCGAAGTCGAAGGTCAAGTGGGTAGGCTCGGCATTAGGGTCAGCTTGTGGAGTAGTATCAGTAAAACCTTTATCAGCAATACCTTGAGTACCTGCTGGGTCTTCTGAATCTTCGGAATCATTAGCATCACCGTTTACATTAATGATAGTTGGTGTTTTGCCAGCAGGTGTTTCAACAGAGAGGTTGAAGTATGGCTCGTCGCCACCTCCTACACCTGGTGTAGCGTATGTACCTGTACCATCAAAATCTTCATCAGACAATAAGTTTTCGAAAATATAGTTTCCGTTAGCATCAGTAGTTGTAGTCAATGTAGCGGTAGAACCATCAGGGTAAGTAATTTCTAACGTTACAACAGCACCTTCGATTGGCATTTCGCCTGGGTCTTGTATACCATCACCATTAGTGTCCATCCAAACGTAGTTACCTAATACAGCAGACTCTACGTAGTATCCGAAGTCGGCAGTAAGGTTATTGACAGGGTTTCCACCACCAAGTGTAATAGCATATGGGTCAGTTTGGCTATTGTCATTGATGCTTGATGCACCTTCACTGTGCCAAAACCCTCCGAGTACAGCAGCTTCGTCAGTTACATCCACGATGTAGCTTACACCTGAGCCGTTATTGGTTGGTAGGTTCGGGAACAAGTAATTACCGTTAGCATCAGTAGTTGTAGAAGCTACGAGTGGTTCACCAGCATCTACGAGACCGTTTTGATTTGTATCTTCGTATAAGTCGATAGTGACACCTTCGATACCTGGCTCATCATCGTCCGTACCGGCTACGCCGTCAGGTCCGTTTGGTCTGTCATTTACACCGTCAGCGTTGTTGTCCAACCATACTAAGTTACCAATACTTCCTTCAGAACCCGGAGTTGGCTCATAACCGAAGTCTTGAGTCAAATCAATGCCGTCGGGGTCAGCACTTAGATCAACAATGGAAGTGTTGTCGTCACCACCATCAGGATCTACCGTTGGTACGACTCCTGCAGGCAATGTAGTCGGGTCAACTGTTACACTGTAAGTTTCCGTTGGGTCTAATCCCGGGAAGTAGTAGTTACCATTTTCGTCAGTAACGGTCGTCGCGATGACTACACCCGCACCATCGTGTAAATCAACTGTTACACCTTCGATACCTTCTCCCGGATCGGGCAATCCATCGCCGTTGTAATCTAAGAATACAGTATCTCCGATAAGTCCTTCGCCTGGATCTTGTCCTGAAGGCTTATAGCCGAAGTCTTGGTCGAGGTCGTCAGCAGGTAATCCTGTGACAGATGATGTATCATCGTTTCCTCCGTCAGGGTCGCCGCTGTTTACCAAACCACCCAATACATTATTAGTATCTGTAACAACTACTGTGTAAGGCTCATCTGGTAATCCTGGGAATAAGTATTCACCGTTTTCGTCAGTTGTTGTAGTTGCAATTACGTCACCATTTTCATCTAAAAGAGCAACAGTAACGCCTGGTATACCTGGCTCATCTGCATCTTGTGTGCCATTCGCATTCGGGTCGAAATAAACGGTATCACCTAGGTCATTACCCGCAGGGTCATTATAACCGAAATCTTCTAATAAGAAAACGTCGCCCGGAGCAAGGATTACTGATTCGCCCTTATTGTCAGGGTTGGTAGCTGGTACGCCGTAATCATCTGGGTCACCTGTTTGTGTCAAACCTGCAAGTGGAGCAGAAGCACCATCAACTACGATAGAGTATGCACCGGCTGGCAAGCCGTAAAAAATGTAAGAACCATCAGCTTCGGTTACAGTTACACCTGTACCTGTATTTCCATTTTGGTCAATAGCAGTAGTAACTGGGTCATCTTTCACACCGTCGCCGTCTGCATCTTCAAAGATAGAAACGGTAACACCACCGATACCGGCTTCGCCCGGATCTTGTACACCGTCGCTGTCAGCATCTAACCATACGCGGTCACCGATAGCTGCTGTACCTGTATTGCCATTGGGATCTTCCCAAACGTAACCGAAGTCACCAGTCATATTTTCTTCACCTTCGGCGATAGTGATAGAGTAGTTGTTGGTTTGATTACCAAAATCCGCACCCGGATTAACAGGGTTGGTAGATTGTCTCATGCCTGAAGGTAGTGTTGTTTCGTCTACTAAAACATCATATTTACCGGCAGGTAAGTCTGTAAATATATATCCACCATTGGCGTCGGTAGTTGTAGTCAATACATCCCCTGTTACAGGATTGGTTGCTGTAACGGTAACACCTGCAATACCCGGCTCACCCGGATCTTGAATGCCATCACCGTTTTCATCAACCCATACATAGTTACCGATAGCACCAAGTTCTGGCGGTGCAACAAAGCCAAAGTCATAAGTCAAGTGAGTAGGTTCGTCATTAGGATCAGCTTGTGGAGTAGTATCAGTAAAACCTTTATCAGCGATACCTTGTGTACCTGCGGGATCTTCTGAATCTTCTGCATCGTTTGCGTTACCATTGACATTAATAATGGTTGGTTCTTTTCCGGCAGGAGTCTCTACTGAAAGCTCGAAGTATGGCTCGTCGCCACCTCCTACACCCGGAGTTGCATAAGTACCTGTACCGTCAAAATCTTCATCGACCAATAAGTTCTCGAAGATATAGTTTCCGTTAGCATCAGTAGTTGTTACTAATGTAGCTGTAGAGCCGTCAGGGTAAGTCACTTCTAGAGTTACAACAGCACCTTCGATTGGCATTTCGCCTGGGTCTTGAATACCATCACCGTTTGTGTCCATCCAAACGTAGTTACCCAATACAGCAGGCTCAATATAGTAACCGAAGTCAGCAGTGAGATTGTCAACAAGATTTCCACCACCAAGTGTTATAGCGTATGGGTCAGTTTGGCTATTGTCGTCGGTATTTGGCGCACCAAGGCTGTGCCAGTATCCTGTTAATACATTAGCTTCGTCAGTTACATCAACGATGTAATCGACACCTGCACCATTGTTAGTTGGTAAGTTGGGGAACAAGTAGTTACCGTTAGCATCAGTAGTTGTAGAAGCTACGAGTGGTTCACCTGCATCTACGAGGCCGTTGCCGTTAGTATCTTCATATAAATCAACGGTAACACCTTCGATACCCGGCTCATCATCGTCCGTACCGGCTACGCCGTCAGGTCCGTTTGGTCCGTCATTTACGCCATCAGCGTTGTTGTCCAACCATACTAAGTTACCGATACTTCCTTCAGAACCCGGAGTTGGTTCGTAACCGAAATCTAATGTTAAATCAATTCCGTCTGCATCTGCGCTCAAGTCAGTAGTAGAAGTATTGTCTAGAGTACCATCAGGGTCTACAGTTGGTACGATTCCCGCAGGCAATGTAGTTGGATCGACAGTTACGCTATAAGTAGCGGTCGGGTCCAATCCTGGGAAGTAGTAGTTACCGTTTTCGTCAGTTACAGTAGAAGCAATTACTGCGCCTGTACCATCGTGTAAGTCAACAGTAACACCTTCGATACCTTCTCCTGGATCTGGTGTTCCATTGCCATTATAATCTAAGAATACGGTATCACCTACAAGACCCTCACCCGGATCTTGGCTGGCTGGCGTATAACCGAAATCTTGGTCGAGGTCGTCAGCAGGTAATCCTGTGACAGATGACGTATCGTCATTTCCACCATCAGGGTCGCCACTGTTTACCAAATCGCCCAATACATTGTCAGTATCTGTAACGACTATTGTATAAGGCTCATCCGGTAATCCTGGGAATAAGTATTCCCCGTTTTCGTCAGTTGTTGTTGTTGCGATTACGTCGCCATTTTGATCTAAAAGGGCAACTGTAACACCGGGTATACCTGGCTCGTCTGCGCCTTGTGTACCGTCAGCGTTCGGGTCGAAGTAAATAGTATCACCTATATCGTTTGCAGCAGGGTCATTGTAACCGAAATCCATCAAGAGGTAAACATCACCCGGAGCGAGTAATACAGATTCTCCGATGTTGTCAGGAGCAGTAGCTACTGTGCCATAGTCATCAGGGTCACCTGTTTGGTTTAAACCTGTAAGGGGAGCAGAGTTAGGGTCAACTACGATAGAATAAGCACCAGCAGGCAGGTTGTAGAAAATGTAAGAACCGTCAGCTTCAGTGACAGTAGTACCTGTACCTGTGTTGCCGTTTTGGTCGATAGCACCTGTGAAAGGATCGTCTTTAAGACCGTCGCCGTCAGCATCTACTAGGATAGAAACGGTAACACCACCGATACCTGCTTCGCCTGGATCTTGTACACCATCGCTATTGGCATCGTACCATACACGGTCGCCGATAGCGGCTGTTCCTTGGTTGCCATTGGGGTCTTCCCAAATATAACCGAAGTCACCTGTCATATTTTCTTCTCCGTCACCGATAGTGATGGAGTATCCGTTTCCTGCCTGAGTTTGGTTACCAAAATCGGCCTCTGCTAGAGTAGGGTTCGTTGTTTGGCTTAAGCCAGAGGGCAAGGTAGCCGTATTTACAAGAATATCATATTTACCTGCTACGAGGTCGTCAAATAAATAACCACCATTCGCATCAGTTGTCGTTGTCAAAACTTCTCCTGTTGCAGGATTGGTTGCTGTGACAGTAACACCCGCAATACCCGGCTCACCTGCATCTTGGATACCGTCAGCATTTTCATCAATCCATACATAGTTACCGATAGCACCACAAGGACCTTGCTCTATACAATAGGTGACAACTTGACTATCACCATTTGCATCAAAAATAGTTACGTTGTAACATCCGGGAGGAAGTGTTTCTGTTGGTCCGTAATCACAAGTTGGTGGGAAGTTGATAGAATAAGAACCACCTTCTGAACCTGCAACACCGGGTCCGGCAACGTCATCATAAAAGATAATTTCGATTTCATCAACACACGAAGTAAAGTTGAAGTCGATACCACCATCAGCTGAATTATTAATCCCTGTATCAGTAATAGACTCAAATTGATTACCACCTACATAGGCAACATTAGTTCCTGTGAATGTAAAATCAGCGGGAGTCAAGGGAATAGTTACGCCATTTAATTTAGCATTAATAATTGCGACATCGTTGTTATCAATATCGTTGAAGAACATATTGAGGTCACAAACAGGCTTGCTGAACGTGATAGTACGAATCATATTTGCACCACCGATACCACCAACAATTTGATTGTGGTCAACACCTGTACGTAAAGCGAAAGTACCATTCAATTGGGTATCATTGATAATTTCTTCGTCAATAGAAGCACCACCATTAAATACTACATTATTAACGGTCATTACAGCACCTTGTATCACATAAGGTGCACTATTGATAGCATTTTCAACAGTACTATTATCTCCACCAACTACGGGGTTAGCGCCCACACCATCGAGTGGTTCAAAGCTCGCCCAATTTCTATCGGTACACGGGTCAGGAAGTGGAAGCGGATTGCCCGAAGCATCTTCCCATCCGAAAGTGTAAGGAGCTACACCAAATGCAGGAGAAACATTGATAGTACCTTCATCGGCACCACAAGGAATAGTAACTTGTGTAGGAGGATTACAACCTATGGCAGGCTCTATTACATAAGTTTCGGTTGCAGTAGCTCCATTATCGTCAGTTACAACAACAGTATAGGTACCTGATTCGATACAAGCCAAATCTTCACGGCACTGACCGGGGAAGTTGACAGTATAAGAACCACCTTCCGAACCAGGTTCACCCGGTTCTGCAACATCGTCATAAAAGATAATTTCGATTTCATCGATTGGTCCAGCAAAAACAAAGCGAACACCACCTGTTGTAGTTGCGTTGAGTGGTTGATCAACCAAAGAAGTGAACATGTTAGGAGAAGTGTTGCCGCGTGCATCAACCTGTGTCAAGCCCACCTGAGTAGGGTCTATAATCGTGTATTCAGCAGGCGTAAGCGTCTGTGTCACGCCATTCAACTTAGGATTGACAATGACCACATCGTTATTATCAAGGTCATTGAACAACATCCGCAAATTGGACACCGGTGGGTCGAAAGTGAATGTACGAATCATATTCGCAGCATTCGGACCACCAATAATATTCGGGTGGTCAACACCTGTACGGAGTCCAATAATAGGGTTTCCTAAATTATTAAGACCTCCTTGGCTACTATCGATAATTTCCTCATCAATAGTCGCACCACCGTTAAAAGAGGCATCATTAACTGTCAGAACAGAACCTTGAATGACATAATTACGTGTAGTAATAGCATCCTCAACAATTGTATTGTCCACATCCATCAAGTCAAGGCTACCTGTACCATCTAATTCGGCAAAGGCAGGTTCTTCGCATGTAGGTATATCAACACCATTGAAAGACCACTGAATATCGTAAGGCGCAACACCTCCTGTAATAGTCAGGTCAATGTCTCCATCTGCATCTGGCGGACAAGGGGCAGTCTCGCAAGATACATCCTGTAACGTAGCATTTAAGGTAATTTGTGCATAAGTATCAGTCGTAAAACCGACACACATGCAGAGCATCAATAAAGCCCCGAGGAACTTATGATGCCACGAAAAAAGTGATTGTACACCACAATCAAGGCGTGTAAAGGTTAGATTTCTCATGATTGAATTTAGTTGTTTAAAAATTTCGATTCTTAGGTAGATAACTTAGTAAAATAATATATTAAATGATAATTGTTACATCCCTATATTGATAAGTGTTATTGGGCAATTTTATTGCAGTTCAGAGTGGCACGATACGGAAGTGTGTGTGATGGAGAAAAAATATTGATTCTATTCAGTCTATCTGTTCTGTGACAGAATATTTTTTTTGAAATTGTTTTCTCACAGTCCTAAGTCTGAAATTATTACAATTTAGTTGCAAGCTACCACTCATTTTTTTAATAATTTTTTTTCGTATTAAATGCAAAAACTTTTAATCACAAAAATACAATTAAACTTTTGGTTTTCTTTATAAAGAAACCACATTGTTTCAAATACTAAAGCTTCTAATTAGTAGTAGAAATTTGTTGGCTGCATAAAGTACGTAAAATGTAAAGATACAAGACGTAAATATTATTTAGCGAATATACTAAAGATTACCTAACATCTTAATGTCTAAGATGCAAAATTAATCTTAAACATGAAATTTACTCTAAATGTGTAAACTTTACCTCCTTTAGATGCAAGATAATTTTTACGTCACACTAAGGGATGAAAAAATAATAAACGCTACATCTTGACTTGTTCTTTTTCCTTTATACTTCACCAAACTCTCCTTAAATAACCCGTTATTCGCGTCAAATTTGGCTCGTGTAAAGAAAAAATAACGGCGTGAAGATGTAGCGTTCATTATTTTTTCAGCTCTTAGGGATGAAAAAATAATAAACGCTACATCTTGACTTGTTCTTTTTCCTTTATACTTCACCAAACTCTCCTTAAATAACCCGTTATTCGCGTCAAATTTGGCTCGTGTAAAGAAAAAATAACGGCGTAAGATGTAACGTTGTAATTTGTTTATATTTTGTACAAAAGGGAAATACAAATCAAAGAACAAGCAAGACGTAATTATATACGACCGATTATGTTTTTTTGCATGCGGTAGCATGACTGCTGAATGCCAATCATAGTGATAGAGTAGAAATGCAACAACTATTTTTAATTTTTTCTGGTAAATTGTTGATAGTTAGATTCTTATAAAAAGAAAATTTTGAAGCAAAACCTTTTTTGAAGAAAAAAGAATTAGTTGTGGTATAGGATATATTGCGGTAAAGTAACTATCGGAATTTATACAATTAAACGATTAAGGAATATGCTTATCAGTTAGTATATAATTCCAATGAAAAGTATAAGTTCTACTTATATTAGACGTGAAAAATGGAAAAGTAACACGATGTTAATAAACTTGCAAAAAGATATTTTAATTACATATAAGTAAATATTATTTACTAAAACATCCTTTACGTCGATATAAAGATTATCGATAAAAATATGTCACATAATCAATAAACTTGTACTTCCACTTACCTCCAACGTGGTTTTAGCCCGTTGTTCATCTGATAACAAAGAGTCAAAACCCACTTGAATTAGGGAAGAGGAAGAAAATAATCTACCCCAAATGAAGAAGTTATTTATTTTCTTTCACTAAAGAAGATTTAGTGAAACATATAAGAAAAGGAACAATTCAGACGGGTAGATTATTTTTTTCGTCTTCCCTAACTCAAATGGTTAGAATGCCAAAGTAGAATTACTCAGGAATATTAAAAAACGAGAACAGAGAATCTCCGTATCGGCGAGAAGAATCAAAATTTGGATGTGCCTCAAAATTGTGTTGTACGCTATGCTCCAATACAAAGCAGCCATCAGCAACCAGCAATTCATGTTCAAAAATCAGGTCGGGCAGTGTAGCCACTTCGGCAATGGCATAAGGCGGATCGGCGAAAATAAAATCATAAGTCGCATCACAATTTTTAATAAACTTAAAAACATCGCTTTTCACGGCAAGCAACTCATCATCCAGCTTTAGAGCTTGGGCAGTTTCTTTGATAAACTTGATGCAGCCATGAAATTTGTCCACACAGGTCACATCTACGCCCCCGCGCGATACGAACTCATACCCGATATTGCCCGTTCCACAAAACAAGTCCAGCACCTTTGTCTCTTCAAAATTAATTTGATTTGACAAGATGTTAAACAAGCCCTCTTTCGCATAATCCGTTGTCGGGCGTGTCCGCCAGTTTTTAGCCGGTGGATTAAATCGTCTACTCTTAAATTTGCCGCCTATGATTCGCATGGTGTGTTGATGTGTTGATGTGTTGACGTTCTGATGTAGGGTTTTCGCGTAGCGAAAAAAATACCCCGTCACCCCGTCAACACGTCAACACGTTGAGAAAATTCGACGCGTTTAATATATTTTTGTAGTGTAAAATAAGTCAAAGATTCAGGGTCAACTTCGCCGGAAAGGACAACTTTATTTTTCTTCGCATCCAAATCCAACTGATTGAATATCAGCCCAACAAAATACATTACATCGGTATCCGAATGTTGGGCAAATGTATTGGCGAAAAGCAATTTTTTGCTATCAAAAACTACGATATGAAGCTGTGTGCCTATGATATTGGCGTACACCGTTTTACCGATATTAAATTGCTCGTAAGCCTCAATGAGTCCCGAAAGTACATGTTGAAATTGCGCTGTTGAAAATTGCGCTTGTAGTGTCTCAAATATCGTTTGATTAAACGCATACACCTGATGTGCGCCAATGCCTTGCAAGGTATCTTCCTGCACAATATCTTCCTTTGTCAGCACGGCATTATGCTCCAAATAAAATCGCGTTTTATTCGCATTATACAAGCCCCTGGGAACAAGTGTTGTCGTAGGACTCAATAAGCGGATATGCGTTTGATGATACGCCAATTGCAATAATTTATCATATCGGAAAATATCCCGAAATGCTGCCTGAAGTTGCAGATAATTGTGCATTGGGAAATGACGGGTACGTAGTACAAGTGTTTGTTTTTCACAGCTTATTGCATAAAAAAACCTGTCCATACCGACAAGTACAGACAGATCATATAGATGAGCAAGATTTTGGTCAAAATCTTTTTCTATTATATTGTATTCTTTTACCAACTTCCACTCAATGATGGTCGGCTCAAATCTCCGATAGAGATATAATATCTGTCTTCGCCTGGTTCGTCAGGATTGTAATATTTATCGTAGCTTTTGTAGCGCGGACTGGCATACTTGCCCATAAAATCTTTATACGCTGCCTTCACCTTTACCACAGGAACGGTGATACTTTGATAAATGATTTCATTGGCTTCTACGTCAAAATCTTTACCACCGCCATTCGGAATATTCTCTATACCTTCTAGCACTATGCCGAGTTTTTGGATAGAATCCAGTGCATTAGCATAAGAAGTTTGATACATCACCTTTTGCCCTGTTGGATCATCCGGGTCACCAAATACCTTGACCACCTTGAAAGAGTCGGTCATGAGTACATGTTTTAGGCTGTCAAAATTGTTGGCATACGTTCCCGTAATATCCAAGTAGCACTGTTGTGCTATACGGATTTTCTCCAGCTTTTTTTGAACGGCAACCTCACGTGCATCTTTTATAGTTTTGAAACTAATTGGGTCGTAAATGCTTTTTACAAGAAAATAGCCGAGTAGCGCGATGAGCGCAACCAAAATTAAATTAATAACAAGTCTCATAGAATTTGCAAATTTATCTTTTCATGAAATGATTGTGAAATCATGTAACCGTATGATTATGAAATGTTTATGTTTGTTTTCAGTGTAGAGAAACAATTTTATCACCACACAATCATACCATTGTATAATCATCTCCATCGCAATAATACCATTTTTTGTTGAAATAACAGAGATAGGAAATGAAAAATGTAAAAAATACGGGTTTCGAGTTATGAGTTAGCGAGTTACGGATTACGGATTTTCGGGGGTGATTCACTATAAAAAACAACTCGAAACTCGCTAACTCGCCAACTCATACGTATCTGAAAAGCTGCGCCATTTCATCTTGATGACCCCATAAATGGCTTCTGTCACGATGCCTTTTGACATCTTGGAAACGCCTTCTATACGGTCAGTAAAAGTAATGGGTACTTCCTTTATTTTGTAGCCAAGCGAGCGAGTTGCAAATTTCATTTCTATCTGAAAAGCATAGCCAATAAACCTGATTTTATCAAAATCCAGCCTTTCGAGTGCCTCCCGTCGGTAGCAGACAAAGCCCGCCGTCGGGTCTTTTATAGGCATCCACGTAATCATACGCACATAGAGCGACGCACCATAGGAGATAAAAATACGGTCAAAGGGCCAGTTCTCCACTTTACCGCCACGCACATAGCGCGAGCCCACGGACATGCCCACGCCGGGTGCCCCAGCTGCCTTATAGAGCCGCACGAGGTCTTTCGGATTATGCGAAAAATCGGCATCCATCTCAAAAATATACTCATAGCTACGCTCCAATGCCCACTTGAAACCGTGTATATATGCCGTCCCCAAGCCGAGTTTGCCTGCGCGTTGTTCGAGGAAAAGACGGTTAGGAAATTCCCTAAAGAGCATCTGTACGATAGCCGCCGTACCATCGGGCGAACCATCGTCGATTATCAGCACATCAAAGGCTTTATCCAATGAAAAGACCGCGCGGATGATATTTTCCACGTTCTCTTTTTCATTATAGGTTGGTATGATTACAAGACTGTCAGACAATTTTTTGATTGTTTGGATGAATTAAGTAACAAGTTGCGAGTTCAAGACAACGGATATAAAACAACAACAATAAAACAACGTTTTAATGATGCCGTAAGTTACAAAGTTATGGACTTTATTTTGTATTTGCTTGAAATACTTGGAAATGTATGGCGATGAGAAATATATTCCTAATACTTAGTTAAATATTATAATTTTATTGAGCACTTTTTAAATATTTCCTACAGGGGAGACCGAAAAGTCCTTTTAATAATACGTAACATATTGTCTTTTAGACTTTCGAGTAGGTTTACTCGCCTGACATTTTAAAAATGTCCAACGACTCAAGTTTATTCTTCAAGTTAAAAATCATATTACAAAAATGGCCTTTCGTTCGCCCCAATATTTTCCCACTATTTTTTTGGTTCTTTGACAAATCCGGTAAAATAAATAATAATTGGGCGTATCCCCCTCCTTATCAGTCGGGGGTCGGGCTATCCGGCACTCTCTCCACTCTCGCTATCGCTCCGTTACGTTCAAACAACACCTACTATCCCTTACGCGAGAAACGAACAACCACTGAATTTGTCAAAAAACCAACTTTTTCATAAATCCAAGCATTTTTTTAACTTTAAAGTATTTACTTGCGTTTCGCTGATTTTTAAGTAAGAAAATAAATTTTATTAATTGATTATTAAATATTTATAAAATTAAAAAATAAACATAAATTTAATTAAGTGTGTCAAAAATCGGTGGTCGTTGCGATACCGATAAGATGCGTTAACATCTACACCGTTTGTAGAAAAAGCAAACCCAAAGCTAATCAAGGTGCGTAGCACCGACACCGTTTGTACGCGCTAACGGTGTCGGTACTACGTACCTTAATTGGTTGTTCTTTAGACCTTGCTATAAACGGGGACGGTACTACCGTACCTTTAATGTCACCGATTTGTGACACACTAAATTTATTTAAGCTTTTAATTGGCTTCTATTTTGTTGTTGATAATTTGAAGCATGATTTATCAAAAACCAGTTTAAACTTATAATTATTTAATTGTCAATACTTTATGAATTATTAATTTTTATTAAAAATACTAATTTCAAATACTTTTTTCTCACTTCAAAATCAGCGAAATCAAAGTATTTAGTTCGACTTTGCTACTTTTCCAAATCGTGAAGTTATTATTTACTCGTTACTAAAACACAGTGTTTGATAATATCCGCATTTAATTATTAAAACCCTGTTCCTTAGAACAAGAATTTGCTTTTCTCAAAAAAGTCAAATTACGTAGCGTAACGCCCTTTTGCCGACAAATGACGGCACAAGGGCATTACGCTACGTTTACGTTTGTGTTTCGATATTTTTCTATTAATTTTGTGAAATGGCAAGACAAAAACTATCCGACGAATTGAAGGAAGCAATCACGCTCCTTTCTGCCAAAGAAAAGGACAAATTACTCTTTCGGCTCATCGCCAAAGATGCGGCATTGATAGAACAACTCAAATTTAAATTATTGGAAAAGGGCAGCACGAAGGAAGAGCGACGCGAAGAAATCTATCTGATGATTAGCACCGACTTTGACAAATATCAGTATTACTCGCCGGGCTACTTGCTGTTGGTCTTGCGAAGCCTTAGCGGAGACATCAATCGACACTTAAAAACAACTAAAGATAAGTACGGCGAAGTGCAGCTCAACCTGCTGATGTTGAATAAAAGTTTGAGCTTATTTGGCGATAAAATAAGGAAAGCACACCCCCATAGATCACGTACTTTCAATAGCTACGTAGTCAAACGCACCATAAAATTGGTGGGTTTAGTCCGCAAAATGCACGAAGATTATTTACTTGATTTTCAGGAAGATATAGAGAAATTGGGGCAGCATATTGACGAACAACCATCGATGAAAATACTCGCCGAAACACTCGGATTGGATGTTGAAATGCTAAAACGCGGAGAGGTAGAGTGAACAGTTTCAATCTCAACTTCAAACTCAAATTACAAGATTTGGCGAAGCCAAATTAAAACATTATAAAGAATTTGCTATGCAAATTTTTCGATTTTTTTGAAATTGAAGTTGAGGTTGAAGTTATTTAAATTTCATGCGATATCCCGCATCGGTTTTGCCTTTTGCGATTTTATCGAGTTTGCGTTTGACGAGTTTTCTTTTGAGTGGTTTGAGCAATTGGGTGAATAAAACGCCTTCGATATGGTCGTATTCGTGCTGTATCACACGGGCATTGATGCCGTCGAAAGTTTCTTCGTGTTCTACAAAATTCTCGTCCATGTAGCGAATTTTCAAGACCTCCGGACGACTCACATCACCGCGAATATTGGGGATACTAAGGCAACCTTCCTCGTAATCCCAATGTTTGCCCGTTTCTTTGACTTTTTGAGCGTTGATGAATACACGCTTGATGCCTTTTTCTTCCTCCTCTTCCTTCATACTTTGCACAGTATCAACGAGAAACAAACGTATCGGTAAGCCAATCTGAGGAGCAGCCAAACCTACACCTTCGGCATTATACATGGTTTGCCACATATTTTTGAGGAGTTTATCGAGGTCCGGATAATCTTTGTCAATCGGTTTGCCGACCTTTTTCAAAATGGGTTGCCCGTAGGCGTATATTGGTAAAATCATTTTTAAGTTCAAGTTCAAGTGTCAAGCGCAAGTCCAAATGACGGCATAAAAATTGGGAACGTAAAGGTAAGGAAATTTAGGTATAAAATGTTCACGGCGAGTGCCGCGAATCTATGACAAATTTGTTTTCATTAAAAGAAACAACTCACACCGTTCAGAACCTGAACTAAGGGAAGACGAAAAAAATAATCTACCCGTCTGAATTGTTCTTTTTCTTGTATGTTTCACTAAATCTTCCTTAGTGAAAGAAAATAACTTCTTCATTTGGGGTAGATTATTTTCTTCCTCTTCCCTAACTATAATGTTTGTTTTCGATATATTCTTGTAAAATAAGAATGGCACTGATACGGTCAATGCGTCCTTTTTCGCGGCGTTTCATTTTCTTGACGCCACTTTCTACGAGGATGCGAGCGGCATTTTGGGAGGTCATGCTTTCATCAACCAATTCGACAGGAATATCGGGAAATAATTTTTTGAGGCTTTCGACAAATTTATGAATTTTTCGAGTCGTTGCGGTGGGTTCGCCATCAGGGTCAAGCGGTTCGCCGACGATGAAGGTTTCGACGGCTTCTTTTGACGTATATTCTTTCAGAAATTTCATGACATCCTTGTTCGCAACGGTATCTAAACCCGTCGCAATAATCTGCATCGGGTCAGAGACGGCGATTCCGACGCGCTTTGTTCCGTAATCTATGGCTAAAAGTCTCAATTGAAAGATTTTTGATTTGGTGATTTTTAATTAGACTTTATTTAGGAATATTTTGTATGCATGGAATTTTGTATTTTTTCGATAATCGAGCCTCATTTTGAGCTGCATACCCTACGGTACGGAGCGAAAAATAGGAGAAGAGTATCGGAAAAAGACAATGTTAGCTGCATACAAAATATTTCTAAATAAAGTCTATTGAAATGAAGAATTTTTAATTGGTGTTTAGCCGCGTTCTTTCCAAGTTTGTGGGTTTCTACTTGTATGGAAGATGGCAATTATCTCTACTACTTCATTGACTTCGAAGCAGATTATGAATGGGAATTTTTTACACTACATTTCCTGATATTTCTATGCGCCACAGGAAATGAAAACGGATCCTGTGAGATTTTCTCCAAACAATCTCTAATATGTTTGTAGAAGTCGTCAGCCACTCTCTCACTCCTATCCGAACAATTCAGACGGGTAGATTATTTTTTTCGTCTTTCCTTATATGAGTCTTCTAATTCATTTTCCGCTTCATCCAGTAATCTGATTTCATAAGGTTTTCTCATATTTTTTCTTTATCTCATCCCAATTTTTGAATGTAGCCTCACCTCGCTTAATTCTATCTAAGTGAAAGAAATTAAATAAATTGTTCCATAATGGGGCAAGTTATTTATTTTCTTTTACTACACCATTATCGTATTATTTAAGTTTCACTGCCGTTCCATACACGAGGAGTTCTGACATGCCTTGCATGATCATCGAAGTGGTCATACGAACATTTACGACCGCATCTGCGTCGAGGCTTTCGGCATCTTCGACCAAGCGAGCGAGTGCTTCTTCGCGAGCAGAGGCTTGCAAATTGGTGTATTCGCTGATTTCGCCGCCGATGAGGTTCTTCAATCCTGCAAAAATATCGCGCCCAATATTTCGCGCTCTCACGGTGTTGCCACGCGCAATACCCACGATTTCAGTGATTTCTTTTCCGGGAATAGTTTCTGTTGTAGTAATAATCATAACATAATGAATTTTGAATGAATTTTGAACAAATGAGTGAATGAATAATGACAATATTAAGGGAAGACGAAAAAAATAATCTACCCGTCTGAATTGTTCTTTTTCTTATATGTTTCACTAAATCTTCCTTACGTAGCTCGGCTATGCGCGTCAAATTTAGCCAAACATATAAAAAAAATAACTTCTTCATTTAGGATAGATTATTTTCTTCCTCTTCCCTAAAATGATTCATTCATTCATTCAAGCATTCAAAATTCATTCATTAAAAATTTTATAAAACAATTATGTTATTAATCATGTGAACCACGCCATTGCTACCCTGAATATCAGTCATCGTAATACGTGCGATGATGCTATCAGGATTGCTGCCTGTTTCTATGATTTGTGTTGTGCCATCAGCACCAAAACGAATAGTGTAGCTGTTTGAACCGCTTTGACCGATGGTTTCAATTAATTGATTATCAGATAGATCAGCAGAATGTATATTGCCATTTACTACATGGTCAGAAAGAATTTCTCTCAAAATATCAAGAGATAAACCCATTGAAGTAGACCATTGAATAGCAGCATCATTAGGTGCGAAAATAGTAAATGGACCATTTTCTTGAAGCGTATTGACCAATTCTACTGTAGAAAGACTTTCTACGAGATTGGTAAAATTGCCGTCATTGATTGCGATGTCAACCACATTAGGTATAGCAACGACTGCATCTACAACGTGAATAACTCCCGTAAGACCATCAATGTCTACGCTAGTGATTTTTGAAGAGTTGTTGAGCAAAAGTTGGTCTATATCTACCTTCATGCTTACTTGGTGACCTTGCGCTTCAGCGAGTGTCGTTACATATCCGTTGTTCAAAGCATCTGAAGTGACGTAACCGTCCAACACGTGATTGAGCAATAAATTTTTGAGGTCACCGACTGGAACATCGTTGATAGAGCCATACCCTTCGTCCATCAAGAAGGTATCAAAAGCTTCATTCGTGGGTGCAAAAACGGTTACTGTCGCGCCGTTCAACTGAGAAATAAGGCTCGTTGCTTCGAGTGCCTCTACCAACCTACTCAAGTCAGGGTAAGTTTCCAAAGTTTCAGATAAAGTAGTCGGTACGAGGTCGGTGTCATCATCCCGACATGCTGTAAACAACATGGATACTACTACTAATGCAATAAGGGGAAGTACTAAAGATTTTAAATTAAATAAATTCATTTTACTATTTGAATATTAAAAAAACGTTAATTTGAAAAACGATTGCAAAGGTACAAAATTTGCGCCAAAAACTTAGAAAAAAGTTTAGATGCCAAGCAGCCAACTCCAATTTTCCTAAGTAGCCATTCAAGTTAAATTTTTACATCCTCCATCAAACCGTTCGCTGCGATTCCGAGTTTGACCACTTCCAATAACTCATTCATCATCATAGCGGTAGCTCCCCATACGATATGCTCGTTGATGTCAAAATAAGGTATATCTTTCAGCACAAACCCCACAGGCACACGCATGTCGGTTAGTTTTAATTTATCAGGGTTAAAGAAATCGGCTATCGGGGCTTCGATAATGCTTTTCACTTCCGCCGGATCCGGCACATAATCAGGCACCACCCGCGAATACCCAACAATCGGATACACCATCGAATTGCTAATTGGAATATGTAACGGCGTCAATTTTCCGAGTATCTTCACATCCTCTGACTGTATGTTTACCTCCTCGTTTGCTTCGCGTAATGCCGTAGCAGTCAAGTCTTTATCTTCTTTTTCCACGCCACCGCCCGGAAAACTCACCTGCCCTGCATGTGCGCCTCTATCCGTGCGTTCCATCAACGAAATATAAGTATCACCGTTTTTCGGATAGAGCATCGCCAATACCGCCGCCACACGCACATCACCAGGCGGTTTGAGGTTTCGCGATTCGATATCTTCACGGGTATAACTCGCCATTCGATACTGGGCTTTTTCGCCCGGCAAAGGCTCATTCAACTGATATTTCAAACCTTCAATGATTATTTCAAAATCCATATTTAAGCATAATGAGTAGATGACTGAATGAGTCCGGCTAAGTATCAGGAAAAAAGCAACTGTTATTCTGGACTTATGCAAAGCAATTTGTTCTCTACCATTCTATGAATACCAACAAATCATTAGGAGAAATAGTTGCTTTGTGATATTTTTTCTGCATGATGAAATACCAACTGCGGACAGCAGACAGAAAAACCGCCGACCACTCAACTCAAATATCTCAGCATCAACTGCGCCGCCCTTTCCGACGCGCCTTTTCCGCCCAATTTTTCATGTAAAACCTTATAATCCGCTAATATTTCGTGGTGTTTTTTTTCGGTTAAAATTGTCGATAATTCGCGGGTCAGATTTTCGACCGTCAATTCATCTTGAATCAATTCGCGTACCACTTCTTTTTCACAAATTAAATTGACTAATGAAATATAATCGACCTTCACCAATCGCTTTGCGATTTGGTAAGATAAAGCATTTCCCCGATAACAAACCACCTGTGGCACGCCGAATAATGCCGTTTCGAGCGTCGCTGTACCTGATGTGACAAGTGCCGCACTTGCTTTTTCGAGCAAATGATAGGTCTGATTTTCAAGGACTTGTATCTGCTCGTTTAGGAAAGGTGCGTATACCTCGCGTGGGATGCCCGGCGCACCCGCTATCACAAAACGATAACCCTCAAACTGCGGCACAACCTCTAACATGACGCCCAACATCCGTTTGATTTCCTGTCGGCGACTGCCGGGAAGTAGAGCGATAATGCGCTTGTCCCCCGCCCCTAAAGGGGAGTTTGATACACTCGCGCCCCCGACCCCTAAACGAGAACCTTCCCGCTTATCTTGCTTTGCGGGCGGACTCTCCTTTAGGGGTCGGGGGTGCGTAATCATATCCAATAAAGGATGCCCCACAAAATCTACTTCTACCTGATGTTTTTTATAGAAATTTTTTTCAAAAGGCAGGATGACAAACATGCGTTCTACATCGCGTCGTATTTTTTCGACACGACCTTCTTTCCAAGCCCATATTTGTGGCGAAATGTAGTAAAACACCCGAATACCTTCGCGCTTCGCCCATTCTGCAATCCGTAGATTGAAGCCCGGATAATCGATCAGAATCAGGACATCGGGTTGGTAATCGAGGATGTCTTTTTTACAAAATTTGAGGTTATTTAGGATAGTACGAATATTCTTAGCGACTTCGAGAAAGCCCATAAAAGCCAAGTCGCGGTAGTGCTTTACGAGTTCGCCGTCAGCGGCTTGCATGAGGTCGCCGCCCCATACTCGAAATTCGGTTTCGGCATGTTGCATTCGTAAGGCGTACATGAGATTAGCCCCATGCAAATCGCCCGAAGCCTCCCCTGCTATGATGTAACATTTTAAGCTCAAGTTTAAGTTTAAGTTTAAAGTGGTTTTTCGCTACGCGAAAAAATGTTAGGAACGAGACATAAGTAAATTGAGTTTTTTGACGCCGTTACTTTTTTTTTCGAGGCATGAGAACCGCACATAGCCAAGCTACGCAAGGATTTTCATAACGAAGAAAAGGGAGAAAAGAACAAGTCAAAATCTGAATTTATTTTTGCGTCGTTTCTTAGTGGTAGATTTTTTTAAAACTAAGTACACTGTTTTATAAATTTATTTACATTTTTTGACGTTTATTTTGAAATGAATCGAATCAAAAATGACGCGAATACTCACTGTATTTAAGGATTTTTTGGTGAAGAGTCATTTTAAAAGAAATACTCAAAAAAGTAAATAAATTTGTGAAACAGTGTACTAAGTATCA
>Ga0209185_1001235_pt1 | contig 23265 bp, 24 predicted proteins | sample SidtaG_2_FD_187425 | JGI IMG/M metagenome (GOLD analysis project Ga0209185, IMG submission 187425) | Marine algal microbial communities from Sidmouth, United Kingdom - Sidmouth_Asex2 metaG (SPAdes) (version 2) | ecosystem: Host-associated > Algae > Red algae > Unclassified | place: Sidmouth... | reverse complement strand
ATCAGTCGGGGGTCGGGCTATCCGGCACTCTCTCCACTCCGCTATCGCTACGTTACGTTCAAACAACACCTACTATCCCTTACGCAAGGGACGAACAATCGCGAGGCAGAAAAACGAACAATCACGGGATTTGTCAAAGAACCCTAAAATCAAACCAATGGCAACCGAATTGATTACATTAGAATGGGTTGAAATATTACAAAACCCTAAAATCACAAACGAATTAGATATTAGAATTTTTCAAACCCTTTATTCATTTGAAAATAAGAAAGCACCTGCAAGTCAGGTTGGTAAAATACTCGGCTATAAAGGTAAAAATACGGCGAGTCCTTTGAACTCGGAGATAGGAAGATATGCGAAGAGGATTGCCAAATATTATGATATAAATTTTACAGAGAGAAATAGTCAGAAATTCAAGTTTTGGGATTTGTTTTTCAATGGATGGGATGAAGATACAAAGTTTGTTTGGCAACTAAGGGAAAATTTGATTGAAGCACTCAAGGAAACTGAATTGACTGGTGAAGAACAGTTTGCAGAGGAAATACCGCAAGAGAATATAAAAATATTGAGTGAAGGAATTAAAAAAACAATCATTGTAAATACTTTCGAGAGAAACTCTAAAGCAAGAATTGAATGTATTAAACATTGGGGAACACTGTGTTGTGTATGTAATTTTAATTTTGAAGAAAAATTTGGTGAGATAGGAAAAGAATTTATCCATGTACACCATTTGACACCAATCTCCGAAATTGGACAGTCATACGAAATTGACCCAATCAATGATTTACGACCTGTTTGTCCTAATTGCCATGCAATGTTGCACAAACAAAATCCACCCTACTCAATAGAAGAATTACAACAAATAATAAGAGAACAATCATAATCTCTCAATCAAGAAAATCTGATGTCTGACCTCTGACTATAAGGTCTGGCTTCTTAATAAGAAATAAAAATTGAATACAAATATCAGCTTTCAATATCCGGCGTGGTTCGCCCTACTTTGTCTCTTACTTGGTGTCGGGTACGCCATTATGATGTATTACGGCAATCGTACTTTTCGTGAGAAGTCGACTTGGTTAAATTGGTTATTAGGCTTTATGCGGGCGGCGACGGTGACGTTTTTGAGCCTTTTGCTCTTATCGCCTTTGCTCAAATCGCTCATCACCGAAACCAAAAAACCGATAATCGTAGTCGCTCAAGACAACTCCGAATCCATCATGTCTGCCATGACGAGTGAGGATTCGACTCGCTACCGCGAGCAAGTCACCAAGCTCGAAGCAAAACTCGGCGAAAAGTACGACATCAAAACCTATTCATTCGGCGATAAAGTCCGCGAGGGGTTCGATTTTACTTTCAACGATAAGGTCAGCAACACCTCCGCATTGCTCGACGACCTCTACGAAACATACAGCAATCAAAACTTAGGCGCAATAGTACTCGCGACGGACGGCATCTATAATCAAGGCAGCAACCCGATGTATGCCGGCACCAAATTGAGCGTACCTGTCTATGCCGTCGCGCTTGGCGATACGGTGGCAAAACGCGATATTTCCATCAAAAAAGTGTACCATAATCGCATCGCGTATTTGGGCGATAAATTTAGTATTCAGGTGGATGTGGCGGCGCGAAACTGTGCGGGTACACGCTCGCGAGTACGTGTATATAAGGTCGTGGACGATGGCGACAATATCAAACTCAAAGAAGAATCTTTTAAGATAAAAACCAACGACTTTTTTACGACCAAAGAAATTATTTTGGAGGCGAACAGTAGTGGTGTACAGCGCTATCGAATCTCTGTTTCGAGTGTGAAAGATGAGGTAACGAGGTCGAATAATCGCAAAGATATTTTTATTGATATTTTGGATGCCCGACAAAAAATATTGGTCTTGGCAGATGCCCCACACCCCGACCTTTCGGCTATCAAACAGACGGTTTCGCAAAACAAAAATTACGAAGTCGATATTGCTTATGCAGGGAACTTGAAAGAGCGAATTACAGGTTATGATTTTGTGATTTTACACCAATTGCCAAGTACGCGAAATAATGCGTCGAATATTATAAAAGAACTCGATAGTCGAAAAATACCGCGTTTGTATATCATTGGTAGTCAGACAAATCTGTCAGAACTAACTAAGATACAAAGCATATTCGTAGGCAGTGGCAACACACGAAATACCAACGACGTAGCGGGTATAGTGGCAAGTGATTTCAATCTATTTACCCTCAATGAAAATATCGCTAACGAACTTCCCAAATTCGCGCCGCTTATCGCGCCTTTTGGCGAATTTTCGGCATCGGCAGAATCGCAGGTTTTGTTGTATCAAAAAATAGGTTCGGTAGAAACGAAATATCCACTATTGACCTTTGGCGAAGAGCGCGATATTAAAATTGGCGTATTGGCTGGTGAGGGACTTTGGAAGTGGCGAATTTTTGATTATTTGCAACGTCAGAATCACGATATTTTTGATGAATTGATGGGTAAAACCGTTCAATATCTGACCGTCAAAGAGGACAAACGCAAGTTCAGAACGAGTGTGAGTAAGAATATTTTTGACGAAAATGAAGCTATATATTTCGACGCAGAATTGTACAACGAATCTTACGAACTCATCAACGAACCGGACGCTTCGCTGACGATCACGGACTCAAAAGGCAAGGATTATAATTTTACTTATACCAAAACCAATCGCGCCTATTCGCTCAATGCAGGTTATTTTCCCGTTGGAAATTACAAATACAAAGCACGTATCAATACGCAAGGAAAGGAACTCACTTCGCGCGGAAAATTCAGCGTACAACCCATTGAATTAGAGTCATTTGAAACAACAGCCGACCACCGCCTACTCCGCCTTTTGAGCGAACAATACGGCGGACAAGTCGTCTATCCCGACAGCCTCGCCACACTTTCAGGTATCATCAATGCGAAGGCTGATATTCAACCCGTCCTGTATTCTACGTCCAAAACGCGGTCAATTATTAACCTGAAATGGATTTTTTGGGTCTTGCTTGGATTGTTGGGTGTGGAGTGGTTCTTTCGGAAGTTTTATGGGGGGTATTAAACGATACAAACGTAGGGACAGGGCATGCTCTGTCCGTCCAATTTTTACCAAATGAATATACGCTTTCTCGGACAGGGTTTTGCAGACATTTCCGATGAATCGGTGGGACAACTCATCATTGATTTATTGGAAAATAAATCATTTGATCAGTTTACGGCAATTGTCGCTTTTGCAAGTGAGGCTGGAGTTAGTAGCGTTATTGAACATATTAAAAGTGCAGAAAAACATCTTACACAAATTGAGTTTTACATTGGTATAGACCAACAAGCGACATCGTACGAAGCACTAAATTTGCTACTTGATTCAAACCTGAATTGTTATATTTATCATACCGTTTCGCACATCATTTTTCATCCAAAAATTTATATTTTTGAAGGGGAAAAACAAGGCAAAATTATTATTGGTTCGTCAAACTTGACTCTGCAAGGTTTGTTTCAAAACATGGAAGCCTCCTTGGTCATAGATTTTGAAATGAATGATAAACAGGGAATTAATTTGCTTAATCAAATCAAAAATTATTATCGTTTTTTATTAGATAAAACTGCACTAAATGTGCAGCAATTAACGCAAGATTTAATCAAACAACTCACTGATGCAGAGGTAATTCCAAAAGAAAAAGAAAGACGAGAGGTAAGTAATACAACGAATAAAACACCACAGAATCAAGATCTGTTTTCCGAAGTTAAAAAGATGTTTCCTTCGGTGAATATTCCTAAAAGAAAAACCAAGCCTCAAAAGAAAAAACCGCAAAAGTCAGCGCAAAAAACAACATTGTCCAAAGGAAAACAAACTTTAGTTTGGCAAAAAAAGAACCTACCAAGCTCGGATGCACAACAAGTATCGGGCAAGACAAATCCTACTGGCGTATTGCGTCTTGCACAGGCACGATTTAAGTTGAATGATACCTTGATTGATTTTAAAACCTATTTCAGAAATGAGGTATTTGATAAGTTGGATTGGGCGCAAAAAACGAGGGTACAAAACTCACCTTTAGAAGAAGTACATACGGATTTTCAAATTGAAATTGACGGCGTATCAAAAGGCATTTTTAACCTGAGAATCAGTCACGATTCAGATAGAGTTGCCGGACAAAATAACGTACCGACTACGCTTCATTGGGGCGATGCGATAGGCGCGATACGTGAGCAAAATATTAAAGGAAAAACTTTGTCCTTGTTCCAAATTGAAGGAGAGACAAATTTATTTTTGATAAAAATTGAATAAAATTAGCATAATAAAAACAAAACACCTACCTTCAGCAAACAATCTGTTTTGCGAAAAAATAAGGCGAAAAATATGCAATTAATCGAAAACGCAACGGCTCAAAAATTACGCGGTGGGTTCTATACACCTGCCCCGATTGCCGATTTTATATTGAAATGGGCAGTCAATGGTTCGCGTGATTATGAGATACTTGAGCCGAGTTGTGGAGATGGCGTTTTTTTAGACAGCATTAAATCACAAAATATTCATTATAAGTCAGTTACAGCAATTGAATTAGATGAAATAGAGGCACAAAAAGCCGCAAATATCGACTTGATTAATACTCAAATTTACCAACAAGATTTTCATACTTTCTGCAATCAAACCGACCAAAAATACGACCTCGTAGTTGGTAATCCACCTTATATCCGCTATCAATATTTCGACAGAGAACAACAAATCGAAGCCGAAAAAATCTTTAATCGCGCCCGACTTTCATATTCAAAACTCACCAATGCGTGGGTGTCTTTCGTAGTGGGTTCTTCTTTATTATTGAAAGAAAAAGGTAAGATAGGCTTTGTATTACCTGCCGAAATTCTGCAAGTATCTTATGCCAAACCGCTTCGTCGTTTTTTGGCTCGTTTTTATAATAAAATCAATATCGTTTCTTTCAAAACATTGGTTTTTCCTGACATTCAACAAGAAGTGGTTTTATTATTGTGTGAAAAAAATAATTCAGGCAAACACCACATCGAACACATCGAATTAGACGGCATAAACGACCTTGATTTTGTGGATATGAACACCCTTAAAAATGCTGAAAAAACAATAGATTTTCAGTCTAATAAATGGACGTTTTATTTCTTAGACCAACGGGAAATTGACTTTCTGGAACACCTCAATGTAGCAAAAAATATTCCCACTATCGGCAGCCTTGCAAGCGTAGAAGTTGGGATGACAACGGGGGCAAATAAATTCTTTTCTGTTCCACAATCCATTGTAAATCAATACGATTTGCAAGATTATACCAAGCCACTTGTCGGGCGTAGCGTACAGGTAAAAAGCCTTCGATTCACGCCCGAAGATTGGCGGCAAAACAGACAACTCGGAGCGCGAGCCAACTTCCTTCATTTTCCGCAAATTAACGAAATGAAGCACAATCCCGAAGCCCTCGCGTACATACGATACGGCGAAAGCCTTGACATTCATAAAGGCTATAAATGCAGAATCCGTGATGAGTGGCAAATTGTTCCTTCTGCATGGATTTCTGACGCTTTATTTATCAGAAGAAATAACCGTTTTCCAAAACTCATCGTCAATGAAGCACAAGCATATACGACAGATACCATGCACCGCGTCAAGCTAAAAAACGGTACGAACATCAATGCTTTGTGTGCGAGTTTTTACAATTCATTATCCTTTGCTTATGCCGAAGTATCCGGACGCAGCTACGGTGGCGGTGTTTTGGAATTGATGCCAAATGAAGCGGAAAACATATTGATTCCTTATCATGAAAATCATCAAGATTATCTGAGTGAAATAGATGATAGAATGAGAAATGGTACTTCGATTGATGAGATTTTATTATTTACAAATCAAAAAATGCTCAAAGACGGTTTTGGTTTTTCTGATAAAGATATCAAAATAGCGAATAATATTTGGCGAAAATTGTCAGAGCGAAGAATGACAAGGGGTAAGAAGAAATTGGTTTGATGTTTTGTAAAATATTTAACTTGAAAAAGCCCGACAATTCTCGTATCTTTGAAGTATCACATGATCAAAATCCATTCGTATGAGTAGTATAGAAATGAAATCGCAAATACAGGAATACTTGGAACAGGTTGACGACAGTTTGGTGCAAGCTGTACACGCGATGTTGGGTACGTACATTGCGAAGCAAAACGATATTGTTGGTTATGATATTGAAGGGAAACCTAAATACGCTTCTGAAATGAAACAAGAGTACCGAAAAGGCTTGGAAGCCGTAGCAAGAGGAGAAGGTAAATCGCTTGAGGAAATGAAAGCCAAGTATGGACTATGAGCGATTTGTACGAGATTGAATTCACGCCTTCTGCGGAATCGCAAATTGACGACATTGTATTTTATCTTGAAAATAATGAGTCTGAATCAGTTGCGGATAAGGTCAAACGTGGTATTTTCGATGCCGTCGAAGGGCTGATTGAAATGCCGCACCGACATGGTATCTTTCGTGGTGTGAGTGATGCTGAGTTTACCTTCCGCAGAGTGCTAAAGTGGTCGTATATCATTGTTTTTTACATTAATGAAGGCAATCAAACCATCACGATAGTTGACGTCTCGCATAGCCGACAAGATCCGCAAAAATTGATTGACAGGCTTTCGGAATAGAATATAAATGAGTTTTTTATACCTTTTTCCTTCCAAAGAAAACCGACAAGCAAACCGCTTATTTCGGCAACAGCCCACCCCACCAATCTACCACTACCACATCCGAAAAACAGGCGGTACAAGCATCAATTTTGCCTTCCTTTCTCACGCCGCTACGCCCGATACAGACGATTTTTACCAACAATTATCCAACAAAAAAAATCATCGCTTGATAGCGAATGAACGGGTATTTGTAGGATGGAATAAACGACTGATTGAGGAGGGAAAATACTTTTACGCCTTCTCGCATATGCCTGCGCACGAGTTTCGACTTCCGAAAAATACATTTACATTCACTTGCCTGCGCGATCCTGCTCGACGGGTCGTTTCTCATTATAAAATGCTTCGTTATTATCAAAAAAATAAAATCGCACACCCCTGTATGCGTGTAGAAGGCGCATGGCTGGGCAACTCGTTTGATGATTTTTTGAAGAATATTCCCCAAAATTATTTAATGAATCAATTGTACATGTTCTCCAAAAACTATAGTATCGAAGAAGCGGAAGCGAGAATACGCGCTTGTTCGACTTATTTTTTTACTGAAAATATAAACGAAGGCATGGCAGATTTATCCGCCAAATTGAACCTCGAATTAACCCTTTCTCATCAGAAAAAATACGATATTTCCATTCCTATCAGCGAATCTCAAATGACACATTTGAAAGAAAAATTAGCTCCCGAATATCGCTTACTCGAACGACTGAAATAAACTTAAATCACTCAATTTATTTAATTTTTTATTATTTAAACCATAATTTTATAGCTTTTCTGTAAGATTAAATTTTTATTTAATAAGTTGACTTAATGCTTTAATTATCAGTCATTACTAATGTAATATTTTTTTATTTTTATAATAAAATGAGAGTATTTCAAGTAAAATTCTACCTTTCATCGGAACTCATTAAGTTATATCTTTGTGTTGTCAGTTCGATAAACATTTCCAAATAATAAAAAATATCATCATAAAAACAAACATAGAATTTCCCCTTATTTTCTGATAAAAAGCAATCCATATAGTCATACCACTTTCCCCATTATGCTATCCTCTTGAAGGAAGAGCGATATCTATCAGTATGCCTATCACGAACTGAACAGGATTATATTATTAAGAAAAAATTTATTTAATTTAAAAAATATATATTATGAATTTACGTAGCAAAGCAGTTTTAATCTTTTCGGTAATTATTTTAGCCTTTTCATCTTGTACCAAAAATGAACTTCCCGACCAACCTATCTCATCATCCGATGATAACATAGCATATTACGCTGACTACAAAACCATAGTTGAGACAACGGCACAAGGACTTTCGAAGACAATTACATCAGAGGCTTGGCTTCAGAGTATTGCAGAACGGTCAATGAGTAAAGAAAACGGAGACCAAGTATTTATTTACGGATTGGCAAAGGATTTTGAGATTAACAATAAAACTTTAAGTCAAAACATCTTTCAGTCAGCGGCTCTATCACCGGAAGAAATGGATAAGTATATTTTGAACAATTTCCCATTGCTTTCTATCGCCTTAAACGGGCAGAATGTCGATACCGATACTAAGGTTTTTTATGACTATAAAGGAGATGACAACTACCTTCCCTCGGATGAAGTATACTATTTTATTAATGGCAAGAAATACAGTATGAACTACGAAGATGTAGATAAGAAAAATGATACCTATTTCATCATACGCAACAACGAGCGCGTAGCAACAGTCAACGAACTTACAGGCAGCCTGAAGGATGGTGTGAAAAAGGACATTGAAAGAGTTGGAGGTTTGAAAAGTTATTTTTACTCTGACAAAGCCTTACTGGGAAAAGTCGGTACGACTGCTTACAGATTGACCTATGAATTGGAACCTTCAAAGGTTGGAAATGTCGATGAGGTTAATCATAAATCGGGCAACTGCTACCGTGACACCAATACTAAAAGAGAGGGTGTATCGCACTATCGTACTACAAACGACCATGATGGCGGATTCAACGGTAGTGGAGAATATGAGTTAAAATTCACTTTGACCAATCAAAACGGAGAGGAAATTACTTACTATGTCAGAAAAACTAATATAGAAGGAGACAATCAAATCCGTGAATTCAACTGGAATGCCTTTCACTGGGACGAAAACGTTCACGGAGACCGTTTTGAGATAGCACTTTGGGAGGATGATGATAGCAGCGATGACGGAAGATATAATGGTTCGTTTTCAGCGAAGATTCCTCAAGTAGGCAGCGTTGGGCTTTCTTATGATTTCGGTGCCAATAGTGATGATTTTATTGGAATGTCAGAAATTGATTACTGTGGGTTCAGCGGCGGTTGGTTAGCCTTGGGTGATGCTCAATTGTACTATGGAGCAATTTATTAAAATTATGCAAACAACGGATAAACTATAAAAATTTTTCCCGCAAAAACAGACCAAACACAAAATCGTTTTATTGATACTTATCAATAAAGCGATTTTGTGTTTGGTGTTGAGAAGTACAAGACAATGAAACAAAAATAAGCTATGAAACGATGCAAAAAATGTAACTTTGCCCACCGTAAAACGATTTTGTAAATCATTTTACGTTTGTTTATTATGAAATTAAGCATCATCATTGTCAATTACAACGTCAAGTACTTTCTTGAACAGGCTTTACTATCTGTCCGTAAGGCAGTACAAAACCTTGATACAGAAGTATTTGTAGTTGACAATAATTCCGTAGATGATTCGGTGGCGATGGTGCGCGAGCAATTTCCCGAAGTCAAATTAATTGCAAATACTGACAATCCCGGTTTTTCGATAGCCAACAATCAGGCGATACGTGAGGCTTGCGGCGAGTACATTTTACTGCTCAATCCCGACACGGTCGTTGAGGAAGACACTTTTGAGAAAACGGTGGCATTTATGGATGCAACGCCCGATGCAGGCGGTTTGGGTGTGAAAATGATTGATGGAAAAGGCAATTTCTTGCCCGAATCTAAGCGCGGATTCCCTTCGCCTTCGGTGGCTTTTTATAAGATGTTTGGCTTGTCGCGTTTATTTCCAAAATCGCGGACTTTTGGGCGATACCATCTTGGTTTTTTGGATAAAGACGAAGTGAATGAAGTCGATGTTTTGGCAGGTGCGTACATGCTGTTGCGCAAGTCGATGTTGGATAAAATCGGCTTGCTCGATGAGGCTTTTTTCATGTACGGCGAAGACATTGACCTCTCCTATCGAATTGTAAAAGAAGGTTTTAAAAATTACTATTACGGCGATACGACTATCATTCACTATAAAGGAGAAAGTACCAAAAAAGGTAGCCTCAACTACGTTCGTGTTTTTTATAATGCGATGATTATTTTCGCCAAAAAACATTTCACAGGCGATAAAGCGCGGGCTTTCGTCTTGCTGCTCCAATTTGCAATTTACTTTCGTGCTTTACTGACGCTTATTACCAATTTTGCAAGAAAAATATACCTGCCGCTACTTGATGCCTTACTGATTTTTGTGGGCATGTATTTCCTCAAAGACTTTTGGGCAAACTACGCTTACGATAATCCGAATTATTACACATCGACCTATATGGCATTCAATGTACCTTTGTATATAATCATCTGGTTGACAAGCATTTACTTTAGTGGCGGTTACGACAATCCGCGTAGCGCACGGCGGCTCGTGCGTGGGCTTGCGGTGGGTACGGTGCTACTTGCGGCAGTTTATGGTTTCCTTCCGATGGAATATCGTAGCTCGCGGGCATTGATTGTTTTGGGGGCAGTTTGGGGGATGTTTTCGCTGTGGGGATTGCGGATCTTATTGCATTTTTTAAATCATAAAAACCTAAAAATCAGTGAAAAACCACGTAATAATATGGTCATCGTAGGCAGTGCGGAAGAGAGTGCGCGAGTGGTAGGATTGCTACATCAGGCGCAAGTGGAGCAAAATATTATCGGTACGATTTCGCCAGATGCGGACTACGACCATGCCCGTTTTTTGGGCAATATTCGCCAACTCGATGAGGTGGTGCATATCTATAAAATCGACGAAATTATTTTTTGTGCAAAAGACATTTCCGCACAAGACATCATGCAGTGGATGACCCGACTCGGCACTACACCGGATTATAAAATAGTCCCAGAAAAGAGCCTGAGCATCATCGGCAGCAATTCAAAAAATACTGCGGGCGACCTTTATACGATTGACATTCAATTCCGTATCTCAACACCCATGAGTCAGCGCAATAAACGGGTGATTGACCTGTTTTTATGCGCTGTATTTGCGCTGTTTTCGCCTGTTTTAATTTTTATTATAAAAAATAAAATAGGTTTTATACGAAATATTTTTGCGGTATTATTCGGACGAAAAACATGGGTCGGCTATGCGCCCGTATTGCGGGTAGAGACGCAAAATTTTGCGTCTCTACCCGCAATACGGGCGGGCGTATTATCGCCATTGGATGCCCTGAATATCAATACGTTAAATGAATCGACCGTTCGCCGGTTGAACTTTATTTATGCAAAAGATTATACGGTGGATAATGATTTGGAGATTGTTTGGAAGGGCGTGCGGCAGCTTGGAAATTAATTAAGGGAAGACGAAAAAAATAATCTACCCGTCTGAATTGTTCTTTTTCTTATATGTTTCACTAAGCCTATGCTTAGAATCAAAAATCGTTTGGAATTTGAAATTTGGAATTTCACACTTGGAATTTGGCACTTGAAATTCGTACCTTTGCGCCTTAAATGAAAAAGCATACAGAAAATATACATCCGATATTTGACAGACTCCTCCAAAAAGGGGCAAAAGAAACGATGCTCAAACAACGTTCTATTGCCTTGTGGATGACGGGTTTATCAGGTTCGGGAAAAAGTACGATTGGACAACACCTCGAAGCCAAGCTGCACGAAGCAGGCTTTTTGACGCAGATGTTGGACGGCGATAATATCCGTAGCGGATTGAATAATAATTTGAGTTTTACGGTAGAAGATAGGCAGGAAAATATCCGCCGCATTGCCGAAGTCAGCAAATTATTTGTCAACTGTGGCATTGTTACTATTAATTCATTTATCAGTCCTACAAGGGTCATTCGTCAATATGCCCGCGAAATTATCGGCGCAGACAATTTTTACGAAATATACATCAACACCCCTATCGAAGTGTGCGAAGCACGCGACGTAAAAGGTTTGTATGCGAAAGTCCGTAAAGGCGAAATCAAAAATTTTACTGGTATCGACAGCCCCTACGAAGCCCCCGAAAATCCAGCATTGGAAGTCAAAACAGATAATCAAACCATTGAGCAATCAGTGGATGAAGTTTATAATTTTATTCTCCCATTGATAAAAAGGAATGAATGAATTTTGAATGAAGGAGTGAATGAATCGTTTACTAATGAATGAATTTTGAATGAGAGAATGAATGAATCGTTTACTAATGAATGAATTTTGAATGAGAGAATGAACGAATCGTTTACTAATGAATGAATTTTGAATGAGAGAATGAATGAATCGTTTACTAATGAATGAATTTTGAATGAGTGAATGAATGAATCGTTTACTAATGAATGAATTTTGAATGAGTGAATGAATGAATCGTTTACTAATGAATGAATTTTGAATGAGAGAATGAATGAGTCGTTTACTAATGAATGAATTTTGAATGAGAGAATGAATGAATCGTTTACTAATGAATGAATTTTGAATGAGTGAATGAATGAATCGTTTACTAATGAATGAATTTTGAATGAGAGAATGAATGAATCAGGCGTGACCTATTACAATGATTCATTCATTCATTCATTCATTGGAAAAGATTCATTCATTCAAAATTCATTCATTCATTCATTGGAAAAGATTCATTCATTCAAAATTCATTCATTCATCCATTGGAAAAGATTCATTCATTATAAATTTATAAAATAAAAAGCATGAGTGATAATGATAAAGCCAAATTTGTTGAGGAGTTAAAGCGAAGAATTTTTGATTGGGTAAATGGTGTTTGTGATTTCTGTGAATCATTACCTATTAATTCTACGACAAGGGTAGTAATCTTTCAACTCATAAAGTCCTCTACTTCAACAGGTGCAAACCATAGAGCAGCGTCAAGGGCAAGGTCACAAAAAGAGTTTTTTGCAAAAATCAGTATCACTGTCGAAGAATCTGATGAATCGCTTTATTGGTTAAATATCATCAAAGCAAGAAATTACAATAATGTCAATCAAACAGAATTAGACCGACTTATCAAAGAAGCAGACGAAATAACAAGAATTTTGGCAAAAGCCAGATATAATACAGGAAGAAGTATGAATAATTAATGAATTTTGAATGAGGAGTGAATGAATCGTTTACTAATGAATGAATTTTGAATGAGAGAATGAATGAATCGTTTACTAATGAATGAATTTTGAATGAGAGAATGAATGAATCGTTTACTAATGAATGAATTTTGAATGAAAGAATGAATGAATCGTTTACTAATGAATGAATTTTGAATGAGAGAATGAATGAATCAGGCGTGACCTATTACAATGATTCATTCATTCAAAATTCATTCACTCATTCATTGGAAAAGATTCATTCATTCAAAATTCATTCACTCATTCATTGGAAAAGATTCATTCATTCAAAATTCATTCACTCATTCATTGGAAAAGATTCATTCATTCAAAATTCATTCATTCATTCACTGGAAAAAATTCATTCATTCAAAATTCATTCACTCATTCATTGGAAAAGATTCATTCATTCCTTCATTCAAAATTCATTCATTAATAATGAAATATCATATAAATCATTTACGCGAATTAGAAGCAGAGTCAATTTTTATACTACGTGAGGTGGCAGCACAATTTCAGAAACCTGTTATTATGTTTTCGGGTGGAAAGGACTCTATCGTGATGACGCACTTGGCGCGTAAGGCGTTTTTTCCGGCAAAAATTCCCTTTCCATTATTGCACGTTGATACAGGGCATAACTTCCCGGAGGCATTGGAATATCGCGACAATTTGGTGAAAGAATTGGGCGTAAAACTCATCGTTGGTTCGGTGCAAGAAGGTATTGACAATGGTTTGGTCACAGAAGAAACGGGCTATAACGCCAGTCGAAACTCGCTGCAAACAGCGGTTTTGTTGGAGGCTTTGGAAAAAAATAAATTTGACGCAGCAATGGGTGGCGCAAGACGCGACGAGGAAAAAGCACGCGCCAAAGAACGTTTCTTTTCGCACCGCGACGAATTTGGTCAGTGGGACCCAAAAAACCAACGCCCTGAATTGTGGAACTTGTTTAACGGCAAAAAACGCATGGGCGAGCATTTCCGTGTATTTCCGATTAGTAATTGGACGGAGTTGGATATTTGGCAGTATATTTCTTTAGAAAATATTCCTTTGCCGAGCCTTTACCTTTCACACAAACGCAAGTGCTTTATCCGCGACGGTGTTATCCTCGCTGATTCGGAATATGTCAACTTGAAACCTGATGAAAAAGTAGAAGAAATGACCGTGCGTTACCGTACTTTGGGCGATATGCCGATTACGGGTGCAGTTCTTTCTGAGGCTTCTACGGTGCAAGATATTATCCAAGAAGTCGCTACAACTCGTGTCACTGAACGCGGTGGTCGTGCCGATGATAAGCGTTCGGAAACGGCGATGGAAGACCGTAAAAAAGCGGGGTATTTCTAACGAGCATTTTATCTGCGAAACCCTTAACTTTGTTATTCATCAAACTTTTTAAGGTTCTGCTGAAATAAGGATATTTTTAAATTATTTTACAATAAAAAATATTTATAAATAATTCATTTTTAATAATAAATAAATTAAAAAATAATTTTAATTAATTAAAAAATGGCTATATTTCAGTGCGACCTTTTAAATTATGACAACATTAGAAAGAAAACAAAGGATAGTAAATGAACTCAATACAATCAATAGCGACACCTTATTAGATGCGGTGTTTGAAATGATTGGTAATCATAAAGACGATGTCTATATTTTGAGTGAAGCTGAACAAAATTCGATTGAGGAAGCAAGGGAACAAATCAGAAACGGGCAAACTATCCCACATGAAGAGGTTTTAAAAACAAGGTCATGGCTGAAAAACAAATAGAATGGACACGAAAGGCAGAAAACGATAGAGATTCTGTACTCCTGTATTGGAGTAATCGTAATCAATCCATTAATACAGTCTGAAACTTGAAAAAAGCATCAACGAAACCATAGAAATGATTAGGGTGTTTCCCGAAATTGGTCGATACACTAATGATAAATTAGCACGAATAATCGTCGTACATGGTTATCAGATGTATTACGAGGTAACAGAAAACACAATTTACATTTTAAGATTTTGGGATTCTCGTCAAGACCCGAAAAAATTGAAATATTAAGTACATAACTCCCACTTGCGCTTTTACATTAAACTTGCGCTTGACACTTGAACTTGAACTTATTATGAGCATGGACAGCTTCACCTCTTTAGAGGAATACCAGAAAATGAGTCTCCTACGTTTTACGACGGCAGGCAGCGTAGATGATGGAAAAAGTACTTTAATTGGTCGTATGTTGTACGACACCAAATCGGTGTTTCAAGACCAATACGATGCGATCAAAGAAACCAGCGAACGACGCGGCGAAGAAGGTGTAAACCTTGCTCTTTTGACCGATGGGCTTCGTGCCGAACGCGAGCAGGGCATCACGATTGATGTCGCTTACCGCTACTTCGCGACGCCTAAGCGCAAATTCATCATCGCAGATACGCCCGGACACATACAGTACACACGCAACATGGTCACAGGCGCATCTACGGCAAACCTTGCCTTGATACTCATTGATGCCAGACATGGTATCGTAGAGCAGACTCGCCGCCATGCTTTCATTGCGTCTTTATTGCAGATTCCTCACTTGGTCATTTGTATCAATAAGATGGATTTGGTGGACTATAAAGAGGAAGTTTATGAGAAAATCAAATCTGATTTTCAAGACTTTGCTGCCAAATTGGATGTCAACGACGTAGAGTTTATTCCCGTCAGTGCATTGATTGGTGATAATATCGTGAATGCTTCCGAAAATATGTCTTGGTATAAAGGTACAACTCTACTTTATCACTTGGAAAATGTACACATCAGTAGCGACCAGAATTTCATAGATTGTCGTATGCCTGTACAGCATGTTATTCGTCCGTATAGCGATGAATATCACGATTATCGCGGCTATGCAGGGCGCATTGCCGGTGGTATTTTCAAAAAAGGAGACAAAGTAATGGTCTTGCCTTCAGGCTTTACATCGACCATCAAAAAAATAGATACTTTCGATGGCGAAATTGCGGAAGCCTTTCCACCCATGTCCGTCACGCTCTTACTGGAAGATAATATTGATGTGAGTCGTGGCGATATGATTGTCCGTGAAAACAATGTTCCTGATGTTGCCCAAGATATTGAAGTAATGGTCTGTTGGTTCAATGAACGTCCACTACAACCACGTGGCAAATATGGACTAATACACACGACACAAGATGTACGCTGCATCATCAAAGAAATTCGTTATAAAGTAAATATCAACACATTGCACCGTGATGAAGAAGATAAATTTATTAAAATGAATGACATCGCACGCGTAGTGATTCGTACTACGAAACCACTTTTTGTAGATTCTTATCGCAAAAATCGCAACACAGGCAGCATCCTTTTTGTAGATGAAGCAACGAACGAAACTGTAGGGGCAGGGATGATTATTGGGTAAACGTAACACAGACATTCCTGTCTGTTTCCCACGAAGTGTAGACGGGAATGTCTGTGATAGATTTCAAAATTGCCAATTGCTTATCTCAGATAATATGCGTATTTTTGGAAAAAATAAATACGTACAACATGAACGCAGAATTAAAATTAAGCATCAATAAAGACCTTTTGGAGAAGGCAGAGCAACATGCAAAAGAGGAAGGGCACAGCCTTTCTGGTATTGTGACGCGATACCTTAAAGCACTTTGCGAATGGCAACCTCCTGTACAGGAAGATATATATCCGGAAATTGAGGCTCTAATCGGAATCGGAGGTCAATTAGAGGATGAAGAAAACGTAGATTACAAAGAGTTGATGGCAGAAGCAATGAGTGAAAAGCACTTGAAATGACCAATAAAATATTTCTTGATACCAACGTAATTCTCGATTCGGTTTTCAATAGGAAACGATTTGTTGATGATGCCAAAAGCCTTCTTAGACTCGCTAAACAAAGAAAATTAAAAATCTATATTTCACCTGTTGCTGTTAGTTCGATATATTACATTGTTAAAAAGAACACTTCCAGAACGCAGGCTATCAAGACATTGAGACAAATACTTCCAATTGTCAAGGTACTTTATATTGGCCCTTCAATAGTCAATAAAGCCATGCTTTCCAATTTCAAGGACTTTGAGGATGCGCTGCAAAACTATTGTGCCGAAGAAGCAAATCTTACCTTTATCATCACAAGAAATATAGACGATTTTTCAAAAAGTAGATTATATATTCATACGCCGAAAGAGTATTTGGCGATGATTGGGGAGTAAATCCATAATTCCATGAAAGAGTCCGGCAAGGTATTTTGTTCCGGTAAAAATGCCTTTAGGAAATGGGCTACAAGAGTATTTACCGATAAAAATGGATTTGTTGTCATTGTTGCAACGCACCCAAGCAGAGCCAAGTGGGATAGTGAAGCCGCCGACCCAACCCCATTCATCAAAAAAATATTGCAAGAAAGAAGCATCATTTGAATAGCTCGTCAATGAAAGTCCAATACGCCTCCGACCTCCACCTCGAATTTCCTCAAAACACCGCATGGCTCGAAAAAAAGCCACTCCAGCCTGTCGGCGATATTTTACTCCTCGCGGGTGATACGCATAATTTGGGGCGCAAATTCACCCAACTTCCTTACCTTGACGTTCTTTCCGAGCAATACAAAATGGTCTATATCATCCCCGGCAACCACGAATTTTACGGCGGTTTTGATGCTCAAATTTGCTTGCAGGAAAATTACGAACTCGACCTGCGACCCAATGTTTTTCTCGTCAATAATTTTGTAAAAATCATCAAAAATGTGCGCCTCATTTTCACCACCCTCTGGTCGAAAATAGAACGCGAAAAGCACGCGATAGTCACAGGCATGAGTGACTTCCACCTCATTCGCTACAAAGGAACGCCCCTCACCATAGAAAATTATAACGAACTCTTCGAGGCATCGTGGGCATTTTTGAGCCGCGAAATCAATACGCCATTCGATGGCACTACGATAGTCGTCACCCACCACTTGCCGAGCGATTTGTGCAACTTAGAAAAATTCAAAGGAAGCGTACTAAACGAGGCTTTTTGCGTAAATTTGACCCACGAAATCGAAGCGAGTCACGTCGATTATTGGATTTACGGGCATAGCCATGGCAATAAACCGCCATTCAGCATAGGCAATACCATGATGCTCACCAACCAACTCGGCTACGTACACATCGGCGAAAATCGCAGCTTTGAATACGATGCGCTTATTGCATTAGATTGAAATTGTGAGTAATTTGCGACTTCATTTCGATAAAAAATTAAATCTCTGCTTGCTTGAGACTCGCCTTGCATTTTCAAAATGCAAGGCGAGTCTCAAGCAAATGTTAATGCTGATTTTCAATAATTTATTATGAAAAAACTCATAGCGAATTTCACGAAAAACATCAAACAAAAAGATGATTTTTGGGACAAAATAAGTAATTTTGAAAAAAGTGAATTGCTTACTGCAATCGAAGAAAGCGAGAAAGAAGAAAACCTAATTTCTCACGAAGAATTCAAGAAAACATATAGCAAATGGCTCGAAAAGTAAGCGTATTTTCAAATTTTTTCCTGAAAAATTCAATTAAATGCACACTATTTTCCGAATAACGAGTCAACGAATAACGAATAACGATATTAAATGAAAAAAGCCTTAATCACCGGCATCACCGGACAAGACGGTGCATATCTCTCCGAATTATTATTGGAAAAAGGTTACGAAGTGCATGGCATTAAGCGTAGAGCATCTTCTTTTAATACGCAGCGCATCGACCATATTTACCAAGACCCGCATGTGGAAAATTACCGCTTCCAGCTCCACTACGGCGACCTGACCGACTCCACCAACCTCATCCGAATCATACAACAAGTACAGCCCGACGAGATATACAACCTCGGCGCAATGTCGCACGTCAAAGTCAGTTTTGATACGCCCGAATACACCGCCAATGTCGATGGGCTCGGTACTTTGCGACTGCTCGAAGCCGTGCGTATACTCGGCTTGGGCGACAAGACGCGTATTTATCAAGCCTCTACATCGGAGCTTTACGGACTCGTACAAGAGACACCGCAGACCGAAGCCACACCATTTTATCCACGTTCGCCCTATGCTGTAGCCAAGATGTACGCTTACTGGATTACGGTCAATTATCGCGAAGCCTACGGCATTTTCGCCGTCAATGGCATCCTTTTTAACCACGAAAGTCCGCGACGTGGAGAGACATTTGTCACGCGAAAAATCACTCGCGCGACCGCCAAAATCGCGCTTGGTTTGCAAGACACCGTGTACCTCGGAAACATGGACGCCAAACGCGATTGGGGACATGCAAAAGACTACGTAGAAGTGATGTGGCTCATGCTTCAGCAAGATACGCCAGAGGATTTTGTCATCGCTACGGGTGTCACCACTTCTGTACGCGATTTTGTGCGGATGTCATTCGCTGAAGTTGGTGTTGAGTTGGAATTTAAAGGCAAAGGCGTGGACGAAATCGGCGTGATTACCGCTTGCTCGAACCCTGATTATCAACTCGAAATCGGGAAGACAGTTGTGGCGGTTGACCCGCGATATTTTCGCCCTACGGAGGTCGATTTGTTACTCGGCGACCCTTCCAAAGCCAAATCAAAACTCGGTTGGAAACCCAAACACGACCTGCCCGCACTCATCAAAGATATGATGCAATCCGATATTCAAATTTTTAAAGATGAAAAATATTTGAGCGAAAGGAGATAGCGTAACACAGACATTCTTATCTGTAAATTCAGAAAACAGGTACGAATGTAGGGACAGGACATGCCCTGTTTTGCAACCATTCCTGCATTTTTTTCGCCTACGAACTTTCGTTAGGGAAGAGGAAGAAAATAATCTACCCCAAATGAAGCAGTTATTTTTTGGTGTTTTGTTACTTCATAAAAATAATATCGTCTTAAAAATCGCAACACCCACAATAATTAACTTTTCATCCATTCAAAATAATATTCAGTATGAAAAAAACGATATTAATATTCTTAATAACGTTTGTGGGAATAAATGTTTTTGCTCAAAAGGAAACCAAAATAATCGCACCTCAATTTGAGTATACACCCAACGAAGAATTTCTGACTATTCCAACAGAAAATGAAAAAGTGCCCAAAACCGGAGTCATAGAAACGCCCCAATTTGACCGTGCGACAAACATCGAAAGCGAAGTAAATCCTGCGGATATCAAACCTAAAAAGCTGACGAAAACATCTCAATTTGAATATACTGCCCCTCAAAAAATAACTACACAAACAGCAGACCCCGAAACACTACAATCGACAATTGAATGGGAAAAATTGAGCCACGATTTTGGCGTCATTGACTACCAAAAACCAGTCACAGGTTCATTTGATTTTGTAAATACAACGACTGTTCCTGTCATTGTCAAAGACGCGAAAGGCTCGTGCGGATGCACCGCAACAGACTTCCCAAAACATGAGATTTTACCCGGAGAAACAGCTCGTATTTCTGCCACTTATGATGCAGAAAACATCGGACCGTTCAAAAAAACAGTCACCGTGTACACCAGCGCAGATAAGGATAAAGAGGGAACAGTGCTACACTTCACAGGAGAGGTAATTTGGAAACTGTAAAGTTCCTCATTTCACACGTTAGAAAGATTTTTTTGGTTAAGCTACTCGGTTTCGAGTAGCTTTTTTTTTGGTTTGAGAACTACTTCTTATTGAAATTGGGAGATTTCTGCTATCGCCATTCACGGCAGACGTTTTCAACGGCTGACGAGAATGACTCGGATTTGTTAATTGAAGTTGAGATTGAAGTTGTATTTGAAGTTGAAGTTGAAGTTGAAGTTGAGATTGAGGTTGAAGTTGAGATTGAGGTTGAAGTTGAAGTTGAAGTTGAGGTTGCATTTGAAGTTGAGATTGAAGTTGAAGTTGAAGTTGTATTTGGGGTTTACCCCACTCGTTGTCGCAACACTTCATATAGCATCATTCCTGCTGCTACCGAGACATTATACGAGTCCGTTTTTCCTTTTTGTGGTATGACGAATCGCTCCGATTTATTCAAAATACTGTGGCTCACGCCCTCATCTTCCGAACCCAATACGATAGCCGTTGGCACGGTAAAATCCAATTCGTGCAGTATTTTCTCACCCTTCAAATCGCTCGCAAACACCTGAATACCAGACATTTTTAATAAGTCAATCGCATTATTCAAACTATCTTCCCGACACACTGGCAAGTGCGCCAAAGCTCCGACAGAAGTCTTCATGGCATCGGCATTGATACGCGCTGCGCCCTTGCGCGGTATCACGAGTGCATGTGCGCCCGCACACTCGGCAGTACGCGCGATAGCTCCAAAATTTCGTACATCCGTGACGCCATCCAATATCACAATCAAAGGCACATCTTCGCGCTCATACAACATTGGTATCAAGTCCTCCAACCTGTAATACGGAATCATCGCCAAGAGCGCAATAATCCCTTGATGATTACCTTTCGTCCATTTTTGCAGGCGTTCTTTGGGGGCATATTGTAGCGGAATATCGTGTTCCTTGCATAGCGCACGTACTTCTTTTTCAAACTCGCCGCGCGTACCTCGCTGCAATATCACTTTATCCAATTCGCGCCCCGCACGTATCGCATCCAACACCGGATGACGACCATATATTAGTTCTTCTTTCATTTTTATTGTTTCATTTTTACTGTTCTATTGTTGAATTGTTGAATTGTTTTTTCGCTACGCGATTTTTTAGAGGTGTTTGAGTAAAATAGGGAATAGTCGCAAGGCGAATGTTTTCGTGAAAAATGGGAGTTTGAATACTCAAATATCCACGTTGAACAAAGAAATTCACCTTGCGACTCGTGTATAATTGCTCGCCCTATTTTTGTCGAACACTACCTATTTTTTACGCATAATTGACCATTATTCCTTTTTAAGTTATGATTGATTGTTTCGCTTCACTGATTGTTTTACTATGTAAAAAATCGCGTAGCGAAAAATACAATAAAACAATTCAGCAATCAAACAATCAAACAATCACTTTCAGTCCATCATAAGCCAGTTCCACGCCTTGTGGCAATTCTCGATTAATCTCCTCATGCCTACCCAATCGGTGGCTGATATGTGTGAAATAAGTTTGTTCTGCTTTTAGTTCTTCCGCCAATTCGAGTGCCTGATACAGCGTGAGGTGCGAATGATGTTTTTGTCGCTGCAAAGCACTCAAAACCAGTGTTTTTGTACCACGTATCTTTTCTTTTTCTTTTGGAGAAATTGTTTTTATATCAGTAATATAAGTAAAATCTCCTATACGAAATCCTAAAACAGGAAAATTGCCGTGCATCACTCCAATGGGTTGAATATCAATGCCTTCTACTACAAATTTTTCTTCTTTTGAAATGGTATTCAATTGAATTAATGGCGCACCCGGATAAAATGGCGGCGTAAAAACGTATTCATATTCTCGCTTCAAAGCCGTTTGTACACGCTCGGTAGCATAGACCTGCATATCTCGTTTGAATCGAAAATTGAAGGGACGCACATCATCCAATCCGGCGATGTGGTCTTTATGTTCGTGAGTAAAAAGAACGGCATCTACACAAAAGGTGCTCAAATCATGGTGGATTTGCTCGCGCAACATCTGCTGCCTGAAATCCGGTCCGGTATCAATCACCAATATTTTGCCATTCACTTCTATCATTACCGATGTACGAAGTCGCTTATCGCGCGAGTCCGTTGATTCGCAAACCGCACACATACAACCAATAACAGGCACACCCTGTGAAGTCCCCGTTCCTAAAAATGTTACTTTCATTCGACAGCCGCTTCGCTTGATGATTCTTCCAAATTTTCGCCTTTTTCGCCGTTCTCCTCTTTCGCCTCTCGTCTCTCCTCTTTTTCGTTTCTCTCATCTCCCGTCTCTCGTCTCTCGTCTTTTTCATCTCTCTCGTCTCCCCTTTCTCGTCTCTCCTCTAAAACCTTCTTTTTCAGTTTTTTATAAAACTCTAATGGCTTTTCTGTCAACTTTGATTCGTCCACTTTTACATTCGCCAATACATCTAAAAGGCTGTTTATTCGCGCTTCGGTATCGAAAAATTTATTAATTACAATCACATTTTTTGCCTCTACAATACAATATCCTGCCTTAAAATTCCCTTTAGCATAACGGATAGTGTATTCTAATTCTTCTAAAATATTTTCGACTTTTTTTAGTGTGTATGTTGTATATTTGAACATTTTTTAAAAATCGTTGATTCGTAATTCATGATTCGTTTCAAAGGTCGCACTGAAATATAGCCATTTTTTAATTAATTAAAATTATTTTGTAATTTATTTATTATTAAAAATGAATTATTTATAAATATTTTTTATTATAAAATAATTTAAAAATATCCTTATTTCA
>Ga0209185_1001227_pt1 | contig 23392 bp, 28 predicted proteins | sample SidtaG_2_FD_187425 | JGI IMG/M metagenome (GOLD analysis project Ga0209185, IMG submission 187425) | Marine algal microbial communities from Sidmouth, United Kingdom - Sidmouth_Asex2 metaG (SPAdes) (version 2) | ecosystem: Host-associated > Algae > Red algae > Unclassified | place: Sidmouth... | reverse complement strand
GAGGTGACAGAGAGGGCAGGGTTTTACGAGCGGCCCTAAATATCGGAAGCCGTTGTATTGAAGGCCCTAGGCATAAGGCCTAGGATGGCGAAATCCTCATATCCAACATCAAAGCGGGAAGGGTTCTAAACACGCGACCAAATATCAAATTCGACGTCTGGTTTGGTTCGATACATTTGAAGATATGCCAACGGCTATCCAGAAAGAGAAATCGCTGAAACGGTATGCGCGGCAGTGGAAAATAAATCTAATCGAAGAGTTGAATCCAGAGTGGCTTCCGCTCGACCCGGAAACGGGTGAGTTTGTGCCGTTTGAGGTTGGTGATTGATGTTGCTGTAGGTCCGTAAATTTTCGACCTCGTCATCCTAGGGCTCGTCCCTAGGATCTTTAATTACCAGCTCAATATTGCACTAAAGATCCTCGGCACAAGGCCGAGGATGACGGGGTGGTGAACATGTCAGTTATAGTGTCGAGCTTGATTCATTTATATAATTTAGCCGCAAAATTTATCGAAAATCTTCTCCAGTGTCTTCGTGTGTCGTGAGTATTTAAACTCCATTCCTTCTGCAAAATGAACTGACGCAGCGAAATCTCGTGCGCTCATCTTTCCGTGATATTTTTTATAAGAGATGCACCTTCGAGACGCGTGCAGAAACCAGTTTCACGCAGGCTTCTTCCAGAGTAGAATCTATCATTTCAGACGTTTGCAAACCTAATCCTGCGCTTCCAACCACTTCTCAAGCCAGTGAATATTGTAATCCCCCGCCTGGAAATCAGGATCATCGAGTAGCGCCTGATGCAGTGGTATCGTCGTCTGAACGCCCTCGATCACCATTTCGCCCAAGGCACGGCGGAGGCGCAATAGTGCGCCTTCGCGGGTGTGACCCCAGACGATGAGTTTCCCGATCAAGCTGTCATAATAGGGCGGAACGGAATAGCCTGCATATAGCCCGCTATCGAGGCGCGTATTCATGCCGCCGGGGGCGTGGAAGTTTGTGACTTTGCCGGGTGAGGGCGCGAAGGTTTTTGGATTTTCCGCATTGATACGGCACTCAATGGCGTGGCCTTTAAAGACGACATCTTTTTGTGTGTAACCGAGTTTCAGTCCCGCAGCGACGCGGATTTGTTCCCGCACGAGATCAATTCCCGTGATTTCCTCAGTCACAGGATGTTCGACCTGCAAGCGGGTGTTCATTTCGATGAAAAAGAATTCACCGTTCTCATAGAGGAATTCAATCGTGCCTGCCCCGCGATAGCCAATCTTGCTGACCGCGTCGGAAACGATTTTGCCAATGTCCTTGCGTTCTTTGGCCGTGAGGGTCGGTGAGGGCGCTTCCTCCAACACTTTCTGATTTCGGCGTTGCAGAGAGCAATCCCGCTCACCCAAATGCACGACATTACCGTGGGTATCGGCGAGGACTTGGATTTCGATATGACGGCCGCCCGTGAGGTAGCGCTCCAAATAGACTTCGCCATTGCCAAAGGCCGCAATCGCTTCTTGCTGTGCGGCATTGAGAGCGTCTTCGAGTTTGTCAGCCGTTTCCGCGAGGCGCATCCCGCGCCCGCCGCCGCCTGCAGCCGCTTTGACAAGGAGGGGGAAGCCGACCTGTTTGGCGACTTCCTTGGCGTCTTCATAAGTTGTGACTGACCCGTCAGAGCCGGGGACAACGGGAATGCCCGCCGCCATGACCGTGTCTTTTGCCGTAATTTTATCGCCCATGATTCGAATGTGTTCCGCCGTCGGGCCGATAAATGCCATGCCATGCGCTTCGATGATTTCCGCGAAACGCGCATTTTCTGACAAAAAGCCATAACCGGGATGGACGGCGTCGGCGTCAGTGATTTCGCAAGCCGAGATAATCGCCGGGATGTTGAGATAGGAGTCAGTCGCGCTATTCGGGCCGATGCAGACGCTCTCATCCGCCAGTTTCACATGCATGGCTTCGCGGTCGGCTTCGGAATAGACGGCGACAGTCTGAATGCCCATTTCCTTGCAGGCGCGATGAATGCGCAGCGCGATTTCGCCGCGATTGGCGATAAGGACTTTTTTAAAAAGTCCCTGATTATTGGCGTTCGGTTTTTTTCCGGATTTAGGCATGAGAACCGGACCTAAACGATGATAAACAGGGCTTCGCCGAATTCGACGGGACTGGCATCATCGACGAGGACTTGTTCGATTTTACCCGATTTCGGAGCTGTGATTGGGTTGAAGGTTTTCATCGCTTCGATCAGCATGATGGTGTCGCCCTCTTTGACCTTATCGCCGACATTGACGAATGTGTCCGCGTCAGGTGAAGGCCGGATATAGGCCGTGCCAACCATTGGAGATTTCACCGCGCCGGGGTGGGCGGCGGCATCTGCGGGGCTCTCATTCGTCGCGACGGGTTGCGACGGGGCAGCGGCAGCAGTCGCGGCGGGCGCAGCCATTGCAGCCGGGGCAGCCATAACATGCTGTACGGGGGCGCCGTGGCTAGCTTTTGAAAGGCTGATACCGAGATCGCCTTTTTGAAAATCAATTTCGGTTAAGTCAGATTTTTCCAGCAAAGCCATCAATTCTTTGACGAATTTCAGATCCTTTGCGGTCGGTTCGCTATTCTCTTTGGCCATTATCCATCTCTCCCGGTGAATCGGCTGGGCGCTGTGTTTGGTGCAGCTTTGCCCGTCTCTAAATCAAATTCGAGCAAACCTATAACAGATTTGAAAGCGCTTGCAGCCCCAAAACATAACTATCTGCGCCAAAGCCGCTAATTGTGCCGTGGACAGCTTCGGCGACGTAACTGCGACGGCGAAAGCTCTCGCGCTTGGCGGGTTGCGATAAATGAATCTCCACGCTCGGCACATCTACAGCTTTTAGGGCGTCATGGATAGCGACAGAGGTGTGGGTATAGGCAGCAGGGTTGATGACAATGCCTGCGCCCTCGCGTCCGGCTTGTTGAATAAAATCAACGAGTTCGCCTTCAATGTTCGACTGAACGAAGACAATTTCGTGCTCCAATGCCTGCGCAGCTTCGGTGCAAAGTGCTTTGATGTCATCCAAAGTTTCAGACCCATAAACCTCAGGCTCTCGCGTGCCGAGTAAGTTCAGATTTGGACCATTTATAACGAATATGGGCTTAGACATTGCAACCTCTCTGGAGGCCGTGGTAACGCGCCCCGAACGTCACTTCAACCGTAGGAATTCAAGTGCATCTCATCATAAATGGCAAAGATCATGACGACCTACCGGACGGGTTGACCGTCGCGGGATTGATTGCGCATTTAGACCTACCCGAGAGAAAAATCGCGGTGGAGCGTAATCGCGATGTTGTTCCGAAATCTGAATATGCCGAGACAGAGTTAATGAACCACGACACGCTCGAAATCATACATTTTATTGGAGGCGGTTGAGCCATGGCTGCTGTGCAAAAAGACCCGCTCGTCATTGCCGGACGCGAATTTAACTCCCGGCTGATTATCGGCACGGGTAAGTTTAAAGATTATGAAGAGAATGCGGTCGCGCTGGAGGCTTCCGGTTCGGAGATCGTCACGGTCGCCATTCGCCGCGTAAATTTAAACAAGCCTGATGCGCCGCTCCTTATGGATTCGATTGATCCGACCAAGACGACCTATCTGCCCAATACGGCAGGCTGTTACACAGGCGAGGACGCGGTGCGGACCCTGCGATTGGCGAGAGAGCTGGGCGGATGGAACCTGGTGAAGCTGGAGGTTCTATCAAACGTGCATCTCTATCCGGATATGGCGGAGACATTGACGAGTCTGAAATTACTTGTCGCGGACGGTTTCGACGTCATGGTATATTGCACGGATGATCCCGTTTATTGCCAGAAATTGGAAGAGGCGGGGGCCTGCGCCATCATGCCATTAGCTGCGCCAATCGGCTCAGGGCTAGGCTTGCTAAATCCGACGAATATCCGCTTGGTCCGCGAAGTCGTCAGTGTGCCGCTTATCGTGGATGCAGGCCTCGGCACAGCGTCAGAAGCTGCGGCGGCGATGGAACTCGGCGCGGATGGGATAATTGCGAACACGGCCATAGCCGGCGCAAAAGATCCGATCCGCATGGCCCGCGCGTTTAAGCACGGCGTCATCGCAGGCCGGGAAGCCTTTCTCGCTGGACGAATAGAGCCGAAGCAATATGCAACGGCCAGCTCACCTGTCGACGGACTTATCAACTAAGACTCTTCCCGCGAGTACGGAGGGAAGAGTTTTTTTCATACCTCGTCTATCCTCCGCCCCTTGTTTTTCCCTCTGGCCATTCCGACCTATCTGGTCTAATCGGCGCGCTTGAAATTACCGGAAACACATCATGTCTACCGTCCTGCTTATTATTCTTCTTATCACCGCGATCGTTCTGACGGGGTTGATTCTAATTCAACGCTCTGAGGGCGGCGCTTTGGGTATTGGCGGCGGCGGGGGCGGCGGTTTGATGTCGGGCCGTTCGGCAACAACCTCTATTGCGCGCATGACGGGCATCTTGGGCGCTTTTTTTATCGCCATCTCCCTCGCGCTTTCCGTCGTTTATGAGATTGAAAATCGGGATAACTTGATTGTGGACGATGTAACTGTCACGCAGCCCTTGACTGCACCTACAGAGTCGCCTGAAACGTCAGTCCCGTCAGAGGCGGAAATTTCAACAGAAACTCCGACAGAAGATGCGGGTCCTGAAGAGGACGAATAAGACGGCCAATCGCCCTATTCACCCCGCCAATTTTTGAAGGCGGGATATGCCCAGATACATATTCATCACCGGCGGCGTCGTGTCGTCCTTGGGCAAAGGTTTGGCTTCGGCTGCCCTCGGCGCATTGCTGCAATCGCGCGGCTATAAAGTCCGCCTGCGCAAGCTCGATCCATATCTGAACGTCGACCCGGGCACGATGAGCCCCTATCAACATGGCGAAGTTTACGTAACCGATGACGGTGCAGAGACCGATCTCGATCTCGGCCATTATGAGCGTTTCACGGGCGTGAGCGCGGCGCAGACTGATAATATCACGACGGGTCGAATCTATTCCAACATCATCGCGAAAGAGCGGCGAGGGGATTACCTCGGCGCGACGGTGCAGGTGATTCCCCATGTCACGAATGAGATCAAAGATTTCATCGGCTCGGACGCCGGGAATGTGGATTTCGTTTTGTGCGAAGTCGGCGGGACCGTCGGGGATATTGAGGGCCTGCCGTTTTTTGAGGCGTTGCGTCAGTTCAGTCAGGAACAGCCGCGCAATAATACATGCTTCCTTCACGTCACTCTGATGCCGTTCATCAAAGCGGCGGGTGAAATGAAGACCAAGCCGACCCAGCATAGTGTGAAAGAGCTGCGCTCTATTGGTATTCAACCCGATATTTTGCTTTGCCGCGCGGATCGTGAAATCGATCCCGGAGATAAAAAGAAAATCGCGCGCTTCACCAATGTGCGCGAAAGCTCTGTCATTCAAGGCCTCGACGCGCGTTCCATTTATGACGTGCCGCTGGCCTATTACGAGGAAGGTTTGGACCGCGAAGTCCTTGCCCATTTTGATATTGAAAACCCGCCCGAAGCCGACCTTTCCAAATGGAAGACGATTTCGAAAACGCTCCACAACCCTGAAAATGGCACAGTCAATATTGCCGTCGTTGGGAAATATACGGTGCTCCCCGACGCCTATAAATCTATCACCGAAGCCTTGGTCCATGGCGGTATCGCCAATCATGTGAAGGTCAAAATCAAATGGGTCGAGGCCGAAGATTTTGAAACATCCCAAGCCGTTGATGTCATGAAAGGCATGAACGCGATTCTGGTACCCGGCGGCTTTGGCGAACGCGGGACGGAAGGTAAAATTAAAGCCGTCCGTTACGCGCGCGAAAACAATGTGCCATATTTCGGGATATGTCTGGGCATGCAGATGGCCGTCGTAGAGGCGGCCCGAAATATGGCTGGGATCAAATCTGCCAGCAGTTCAGAATTTGGTGACGGCGGCGAAAATGTCGTTGGGCTTATGACGGAATGGACCAAAGGCAATGAGCGTTTGGAGCGCTCCGAAGACACTGACCTCGGCGGGACCATGCGTCTGGGCGCTTATGACGCTATTCTCGAAAAAGGTAGCTTGGTGGCTCAGGAATATGGCGCAACTCAGATTAGCGAACGCCACCGTCACCGCTATGAAGTAAACATCGAATATCGCAAGAAACTGGAAGAGGCTGGCCTGAAGTTTTCCGGCCTGTCACCCGATGGCGTCCTCCCTGAAATCGTAGAAATCCCCGGTCATCCGTGGTTCATAGGCGTGCAATATCACCCGGAGCTAAAGAGCAGACCCTTTGATCCGCATCCCTTGTTTAAGGGGTTCATCGGGGCGGCGGTGACGCAGAGCCGGTTGGTTTAAACCTCAATCCTCATATTTTTCAGGATGATTAAACCTCGATACGCCTTCCATCATTTCTTTCATTGCTTCGCCTGTTTCGGGCAGGTCTTCGCGGGGGAGGTCCATGTGGTTTAGCGGGAATTCTTGGCGATATTGTTCGATAACGGGCATGGTCACATCTATCGCGAAATTCGGAATCTTACGATTCTTGCGAAACTCGGCCATCGGAATTTCAGCCTCAATAATGTCATCCTCTGTCAATGATAGAGACTTGGCGATTGTCTTGCCTTTATTGTTCACAATGACGGATTCGCCAGCCTTGTAGCCAGGTATGTCAAAAGCGATATTGGCCATCGCAGAGTAGAAATTATTCTGGGCTGCTGTGGCTTGCACATCAAATTCTTCATAAAGCGTCGCAGTTCGCAACATGATTTCAGTCCCGCGCATGGAAAACGCAGCGAATACAAACGGGTCAAACTGGACTGTGCTGACCGCCAGATTGCCAAACTCCGTTTGAACGACGGGAAACTCTTCTTCAGGGCCATACATCTCGCGGTAGCGGTCACGGACAGATTCAATTGTAGTCGTGGTGATTTCACGCTCTGGATATATGCGTTTGATATTTCGTGTTTTCCAGAAGGTCTCGACCAGATTGCCTTTCGTGTCGATGACGCCGTTGAGACTGAGGATATGTCCGGGCCAAGCGGGGTCCGTCGCATAGGACCCAAAGACGATATAAGTCTCGCAGTCGCGTGCGATATTACCGAGAAACTCCGTCTCCGGTCCGGGCATTTGGACGGTGTATTTGAGTTTTTCTGTGCGAGTGCCGGATGAATAACCCGTCAGTGGAAATTCATGGAACAGCAATATGTCCGGTTTCTTGCCCGTCGTGCAAGCCTTGTCCGCCATGGCCTTCATATGGGCGAGATTGGAGTCGAGGCCTTCTTGAATGGACGGGTATTCCGACAGGGATTTGACCGTTGTCTGCATGACTTTCAACACGACTGTGTCTTTGGCAAGCGGTTTGACGGCATAGGTTCCGTCGCGTTGGACGAGGGTGGGGACTGCCGCTTTGGCCGCCGCTTTTACGGTCTTTTGATTTTCCGATGCGGCGTCTGACGTTTGCGTGCAAGACGAAAGAGAAATCGATAGAGCTGCGCAGAGCACGGGAATGATTTTGGACATGGTTTACCTCTCAAAGGCCTTATAAGCGTTGTCCAACTGCGCCTGGCTTGGGATAAATCAAATCCGGATAGAGCGGCCTAAATCGAGAAACTCGTCCCGCAGCCGCAATTCGCCGTCGCATTCGGGTTCACAATCTTAAACGCAGAGCCGATCAGTTCATTGGCATAGTCAATCTCTGACCCCGCCAGAAACTCCAAACTCATTTCATCAATGACGACTGTTGCGCCGTCGCGTTTTACGACGAGGTCGTCTGCATTAGCTTTGTCTGCAAAATCGAACTTATAGGAGAAGCCGGAACAGCCGCCGCCTTCGACGGCGACGCGCAAGTAATCTTGCTTGCCAATTTTCTTCATAATCGCGTTGATCTGCGCCGCTGCGGAGGCGCTTAATGTAACAGGAGTTTCGGTAGCAATATCAGACATAGTTTCTATATAGGGGCGAATTCTTAATTTGGAAACCGACACTGTGGTCAAATATCCTTCTGTTCGCCCGCTCGCGATTTACGCCTCTGATCCGAATACTGCGCGGGGGCGGACGATTGCCCAGCCAAGCCAGTCCGAGCGTAGCCCTTTCCAGCGCGATAAAGACCGCATCATCCATTCTTCCGCCTTCCGCCGTCTCAAAGGCAAGACCCAAGTCTTTGTGGCGCATGAGGGTGATTATTACCGCACGCGGCTGACGCATAGCCTCGAAGTCTCGCAAATTGCGCGCTCCATCGCCCGGGTGTTGGGGCTGGATGAGGATTTGGCGGAATGCCTCGCGCTCGCGCATGATCTGGGTCATCCGCCCTTTGGACATTCGGGCGAATATGCGCTGGCGGAGTGTATGGAGCCCTATGGCGGCTTTGACCATAATGCGCAGACCTTGCGCATCGTCACCCATTTGGAAGGTCGCTATGCTGAATTCGATGGATTGAACCTGACATGGGAAACGCTGGAGGGGATTGCCAAACATAACGGCCCGCTAATTCAGCGTAAGTCTGATGTTGCGCGTTTGCCTTGGGCCATGACCGCCATAGAAAACTGGGAAGCGCTGGAGTTGGAGACGTTTGCCGGACCGGAAGCGCAAGTAGCGGCTTTGGCTGACGACATCGCCTATAATAACCACGATTTAGACGACGGTTTGAGTGCGGGGTTGTTTACTGTTGAGGATGTTTGTGAAGTGCCTTTTGTGGGCGAAATGTTCCGTGATGTGCGCCGCCGTTACCCGGATATTTTGGAAAACCGCCTTATCCATGAGGCTGTGCGGGACATGATTGGCTATATGGTCGCGGATGTGCTGACGGAGACGCGGATGCGCTTAAAAGCGGCGGACCCGCAAAGCGCTGATGATATTCGCGGGTTGAATCATGCGGTTGTTGCATTCTCTGAAGATTTCAGAGCCAAGGAAAAGCCGCTGCGGACGTTCTTATTCAACAACATGTATAAGCATTATAAGGTCAACCGCATGATGAGCACGGCAGGGCGCGTCGTCCGCGAGCTGTTCGCGCTATTTATCGTCGAGCCGCAGCTGTTGCCAAAACATCTCTATGAGCTAACCAACGGTCCTGAAACGGCCGAGACCGCGCGCGTGGTGTGCGACCATATTGCTTCGATGACCGATAGTTTCGCGATTTCAGAGCACAAAAAACTGTTGCAACCCTCTGGATATTTCTAGGGGGTGTTTTTAGGTGTTATTTTTAGGGGTGTGTAAGAGTTTTTTAACCTTACGCCTTATGCTGATATCTGCGCTGTTTTCCGTGCTCGAGTCGGGATAACACTAGGTAACAAAACGAGTCCTCATGTCTAATACGCCAAATGAATTTTCTCCTGACCTGAACGTCGCGCAAGATACCTTGCAGCCCTTTGACGTGCGTGAGCGGGAGGGCCTGAACCCGATGATAAAGCTGGCGCTACTGGTTGGGGGCTTGCTGCTGGTCGCTTTTATAGTGTTGAAACTCTATACGCCGGGCGTACGGGATCGGTCCGATCCGCCTCGCATCACGGCTGATAACACGCCATTTAAAGTCAAACCCGAAGAGGCGGGCGGGTCGCAAACACCGAACCAAGACAAAGTCGTTTTTGAAGTCATGGACGGTAATCCTCCAAACATTGATGCCACGCCTGATCCCGCGCCCGAAAAGCCTATTCGGATAGAGGCGCCGAAGCCCGTTGTCGTCGCAACACAGCCTCCTGCCGTGGCAACGCGCCCGGCTCTAACCTCACCCACAGCCAGCCGAAAGTCAGATTGGGTTGTGCAGGTTGCGTCGACACGTTCAGAAACAGATGCGCGGGCAGTGTGGACGACGCTACAACGCAAATATCCTGGCTTGGTGTCCGGCAGATATGCCGATGTGAAGCGCGTCGATCTTGATGATAAGGGCATTTATTATCGGACACGTGTTGCGGGCCTGACCGATAAATCTGCCGCTCAGTCGCTCTGCAATTCCTTTAAGGCTGCGGGCCAAGCCTGTTTCGTTGCTAAGCGATAGAGTATGTCGGCGCCGCTTTCCTGTATTGTTGGTCTGAGAGATAAGCGGCTAAAAAAATCCGAATATTTGTTTCTTCGCGATGCAAATCCGTGGGGCGTTATCTTGTTTGCGCGCAACGTCAAAGATCCGGACCAGCTTCGTCGGCTGACGGGGGACATTCGTGATGCGATGGGCCGAAATACCTTGATCTTTATCGATCAAGAAGGTGGCCGCGTGCAGCGGATGCGCGCGCCGCATTGGCGGGCTTTTCCGTCTGGTGATGAGTATGCGCGTGTCTATAGAACCAGTCGCAAAAACGGACAACGGGCCTGTTATCTAGGGCATCGTCTGATAGCGGATGATTTGCGCGCCGTGGGAATTACATCTGACTGCGCGCCTGTGTTGGACCTGCCGCAACCGGGGGCTGACCCGATTATTTCTGACCGGGCCTTGGGCAATTCGGTAGAAGATATTGTAGATATGGCTCATGCTGCGATGGCCGGTCTCATGTCCGGCGGCGTTGCACCCGTGGTTAAACATATCCCGGGCCATGGCCGCGCAACGGTCGATAGCCACAAAGAGCTGCCGAAAATTAGAGCGAACCGCAAAATTTTGGAAGCGTCAGACTTCCTGCCATTCAGAAAGCTTCACGACGCGCCCATGGCCATGACGGCCCATGCTGTTTATTCCCATAACTCGCGGTCCGCGATCACCATATCGCGGAAATCACTGACGGAATTGATACGCGCCGCGATCGGTTTTGACGGCCTGTTAATGTCGGATGATTTGGATATGAAGGCCTTGACTGGCGATCTGACGCGGAAAACGGAACGCGCTCTCAAGGCGGGCTGTGATATTGCTTTGCAGTGTTCGGGACGCCTCGCTGACAGCGTGAAAGTTGCCAAAGGCGCCCAGCCCCTATCGGGCCGCGCACTGGCTCGGGCTGCGATTGCTGATAATTGTGCAGAGCATGTCACGGATTTTGACAGAGCCGCCGCTGAAGCGGAGTTTGATGTCCTCATGGCGAGCGGTGCGACATGACTGAAGACTTCCAAGAAGATATGAAATTCGACGCGGCTTCTGAGGCTGCGGATGAAGGTGAGGGGCTGGTTCTCGATCTGGACGGCTATGGCGGTCCTTTGCATTTGCTTTTGGAGCTTGCTCGGAAACAGAAAGTCGACCTCGCGCGCTTGTCTATTTTAGAGTTAGCCGAGCAATATATCGCTTTTATCAAATCCGCGCAGGATTTACGCATAGAGCTGGCCGCAGATTACCTCGTGATGGCGGCATGGCTCGCCTATCTGAAGTCGCGGCTGATATTGCCGCGCGAAGCGGGAGAAGCCGAGCCTGAAGCGGAAGAACTGGCCGCGCATTTAGCCTTTCGTCTTGAACGTCTTGAAGGGATGCGCCGTGCTGTCGAGGGATTGATGCGTTTGCCGCAAACTGGCGATGCCGTCCATGTTCGCGGCGCGCCGGAAGGTTTGCGCAGCCGCACCTCTCCGATATTTGAGGCTGAAATTTTCGACCTTTTGAAAGCTTACGGGACAACGCGGTCCCGAGCGGGTATGCGCAATCATAAACTGCCTAAGCCGCGCGTTATGAGTTTGGATGATGCCCGTAACCGCCTCCGCCGCGCCCTAAACGCTGTTGGTGTGGATTTTTCAGACTGGGTGTCGCTGGATGATATGTTACCGGACGGTTCGGATGTGGGCGCAGACGGTGTGCCGCAAGCCTCAGTCCGGGCGAGCTCTCTTCTCGCGGGATTGGAATTGGCGAAAGAGGGTCAAATTGAATTGCGCCAGTTAACGGCGTTCGCGCCGATCTACCTGCGCGGGAAAGCTGCGGACCCCAAAGCTAAAGAGAGTGAAGCATGAGCAAGACATCTGACCGCATAAACAAGGCCGCAGCCGGTATTCAGGCAGATGTTGTCAGCCTTACCGAGAGGCTAAAGACGGACGGCGATATTGATGCCGACCTTCGTCATTTGGAGGCGCTGCTTTTCGCGGCTGTGGAGCCGATAGATGTGCAGACTTTGCGAGAACGTATGCCGGATGAAGCCGATGTCGGCGCGCTGCTGGCTCGCCTTGTGCGAGACTATGAAGAACGCGGGATCAATCTCGTACGTGTTGCCGATCGTTGGAGGTTCCAAACCGCGCCGGACCTTGCGCCAAACCTCGTGGATGTCAAAGAAGCTCGCCGCAAACTCTCCAACGCGGCCTTAGAGACATTGGCCATTGTCGCTTACCATCAACCTGTCACACGCGCTGAGATCGAAGATGTGCGCGGCGTTGCCGTGTCAAAAGGCACGCTGGATGTTTTGATGGAACTGGGGTGGCTGCGTCTGCGCGGCCGCCGCCGCACGCCGGGCCGTCCTGTGACTTACGGAACAACCACCGGATTTCTGGCCCATTTCAATTTAGAGACAATCTCGGATCTTCCAGGACGCGATGATTTAAAGGCCGCAGGCTTGCTTGATCCTCGCTTGCCAAAAGATTTCGAAATGCCCGAGCCCATGATGGCCGATGATTTGACGGGGGATGAAGATCCGCTGGATGATGAAGCCGACCCCGAATTTTTCGAAGATTTCTTAGATGAAGATGATGACGGCGCGTAAAACAGGTTGAAGCCTCGCGCTTGGCTCTCTATCTCTAACGTGAACGCTAAAGGATATTTCCATGCCACATTGGTCCGGACTACTAATTATCGCTGTTATTGTGCTCGTCATTTTTGGCGGACGTGGTAAGATTTCATCCATAATGGGTGATGTTGGCAAGGGCATCACGTCCTTCCGCAAAGGTCTGAAGGACACTGTCGAAGACACGAAAGATGCGGCGGACGATGCGCTCGACGTCACGCCCAAGGCAGAAGACATAAAGGTCAAGAAGAAATAAACGCTTGTCTGAGAGGGTCTGAGGCCCATGCTCCCATCAATCGGTTTTCCGGAAATGCTTGTTATCGTCTTGCTGGCGATCATTTTTGTTGGTCCCAAAGACCTGCCTCAGCTAATGCGGACGATTGGGCAGTGGATGGCGCGTATTAAGAGCATGGGGAATGAATTTAAATCCGCATTTGACGATATGGATGTGGACAATGAAGTTGCCGCCATCCGCCGCGAGATTGAGGAGATGAAGTCTCTCGGGAAACTAGACCCGGAGCTTGAGGGCGAAATGCGAGCTTTGGATAAGGACATCCGAGAAGATATTCGCGAAGGCACGGATATGTCTTCGCCGCGAAGAGCTGATCCAAAGCCAAAACCTAAAAACGATGCGCCGTCCTCCGACCTCGATAAAACCCCAAATGAATAAGAAAATTCAATATGAGGATGAAGTTGGCGCCAGTGAAGCGCCGCTGTTGGATCATCTCCTTGAACTGCGGTCGCGTCTCATAAAAATGTGTATCGCATTGGCTGTTGGCTGTATAATTTGCGCCCCTTTTCTGCGCCAGATTATTGCCTTTCTGATGCGACCGTTTGAGGTAGCCCTCATCAGATATAATGTCGGACTGATAGAGAAGGGAATTGACCCTATCGATTTGGGCCTCATTGCGACCCATCCTCTGGAAACCTTTTTCGTGAAGATGAAAATTGCGCTGTTTGGCGGTGTTATCATCGCTTTTCCGATTATCGCATTTCAGCTCTACCGTTTCATCGCGCCGGGCTTGTATAAAACGGAGCGCTCAGCCTTTTTGCCCTATCTCATTCTGTCGCCCATTCTGTTCTTTGCAGGCGCGACAATGGTGTTCTTATTTGTTTTCCCATTTGTGATGGAATTCGCGCTCAATCAGCAGAATCTAGGCGCGGGGGAGACGATTGAGTTGATGACAAAGGTCAGTGACTATCTGTCGCTTTCCATGGTGTTGTTCCTAGCTTTTGGCTTGGCCTTTCAACTGCCGGTTATTCTCTCGCTTCTCGGACGGATAGGCATTGTGACGGCCGATGGTTTGCGGGGGAAGCGCAAATATGCCGTATTGGGAATTGCCGTCTTTGCGGCATTCGCAACGCCCCCCGACCCCATTACCCAGTTTATCCTGGGCGGGGCGATCTATCTCCTATACGAGATTTCTATTATCGCAGTTGCCATCCTCCAACGACCCAAATCGGACTTAGAAGGGGCAGAGGTTTCCGCTACGGAAACGTCAGGGTCTTAGCCTTTCGTTAATCACGATCGTTCATATTATCTCAGATTTTAACGTCTGCGATGGGAATATGAGATGCGCGCGAACACACTTTTACTCACGGCCGCCTTAACGCTGTCCGGCACGGCAGCTTTCGCTCAATCCAGCTACAATACGGTTGTAGAGCCGGTAACGAGTTCGGTTGAAGCTATCATCAATGCACCGGTCGAATATGACGAGAACGGCGTTGTGAAAGCCCAACATTTTAACGCCGACAATCTGTCGGAAGAGGAATATCAGGCGCTTTTGGACGAGGCAGCTCGCATTCGCGCATATCGCGATGTAAATGGCCTGAATTTCGAAAGCGATTACGTTTATCCGGAAGCTTCAGCCAACACTTTTGTTGAAACTGCGCCGAGCTATCAAATTGACCTCTTCGCGCCGCAGGCTTCAAATACTGCCGCATCTACGACCGTTACGTCTTCCGCTAAGACGCATACAGTGTCCAAGGGCGACACACTGTACAACATTTCCAAACGCTATGACACATCAGTTCAGTCTATCCAGGCTGAAAACGGCTTGATCGGCACGACGCTTTCCATTGGTCAGCGTATCCGTATCCCGGGTGTCATCGTTGAGAGTATTAATACGGTGTCTCAGCCGGTTTTTGCGAGTGCTCCCGTCCAAGACGGTTACGTGACGCGCCGTGTTATACAGCCAGCTCCGTTTGTTGAGCGCCCACAGATTGAGAATGTAGTCGCATCAGAGGCGGTCTATGCCGTTCTGCCAAAGGACACGCTCTATTCGATTTCTCGCCGGACATGTGTCAATGTGAACGACATTATCGCCAGGAACGCGATCGCAAACCCGAACACATTAAAGCCGGGACAGCGCCTGACATTGCCAACCGGACATTGTCTTTACCGTTAGAGACTACATTTACGCCGCCATTGCGCGTTGCAATGGCGGCTTGCCTCCCTATATAGCGTTTTAATTCAACCGAGCGGGGAAAACCCGCTGTCCATAGAGTCAGACGCGGGGACCACATGCTGATCACACTTATCCAACAATCTGCGCCCACGGCCGGTAATTCAATTATGAGCTCGCTCCTACTGTTCGGGCCGTTGATCCTGATTTTCTATTTCCTAATTTTGCGCCCGCAGAGCCAACAGGCGAAAAAGCACAAAGCTATGGTTGCAGACTTGAAACGCGGTGACGAAATCATCACGCGCGGCGGTATTATCGGTAAAATTAAAAAAGTGACTGACGAGGATCTCATTATCACATCCGGTCAATCTGAATTGAAAGTCGCGCGTGCCATGGTTGCGGCCAAGCATGATGTGACAGCGGCCAACGACGCAGGCTGATCCCCCTTCAAATCCTCAGCTAAAGGTTTGCGTGTATGCTGTTTTTCTCCCGTTCAAAAATCCTGATGATCCTTGGCGCTGTCTTTATTGGACTTCTGCTGGCTATTCCGAATGCATTGCCTGAAAAAGCGCGAGAGGCGATGCCGGGGCCTTTCCAACGGACAATTAATCTGGGACTCGATCTTCAGGGCGGTGCGCATATGCTCTTGGAGGTCGACCTGTCCTCCATCTTAGATCAGGCGTTAATTAACGAACGTACGGCGATTAATGACGCGTTTCGCCGCGCTGAGGATCGTCCGCGTACAGAATTTGTTCGCGCCGACAACGGCTCGATTTTAGCGCGCATGCGGACCAAAGAGGACGCTGATAAAGCGATGCCGCTCCTTGAGAATTTATCTCAGCCCGTGGATCCGACCCAGCTCAATTCCCCGAAGACTACTCGCGTGACCCGCGAATCTGACAAGAATATCCGCGTTACAATTACAGATCAGAATATCGAATTTATTCGTAAGCAAACTATTGAAAAATCTATCGGGGTCTTGGGCCGCCGGATTGACCCGAATGGTAACCTCGAACTCATCCTCGCTCCGGAAGGTGACAAGCGTATTCTATTACAGGTTCCGGGCGCGCAGAACATTGATGAGATCAAAGAGCGCATTAATAAATCCGCGAACCTTTCTTTTCATCTCGTGAATGAAAAAGACTCGACTAACGAACGAGCGATGTCGGTCGCAATGGAAACGGGCCGCGTAGATGCAAGTGACAAATATTTTCCCTTTGCTGCATCTAACGGCCAGCTCGGCGGTTTGATAGTTGTAAAACGCACACGTATTACCGGGGATTGCTTAAAGGATTCTTCCGGCGGACCGCATCCTACAGGCCCCGGAGCTGTTGTGAACTTCTCATTCAACGTGGCCTGCGCCACCGAGTTCGGCCGAATGACGGCGCGGAATATTAATAAGCGTTTTGCTGTAATTCTCGACGGTGAGATTATTACGGCCCCTAATATCCGTTCCGCGATTACAGGCGGATCCGGATATATTGAGGGCGGTTTCACACTGGAATCAGCTCGTGATTTATCGCTTCTTTTGAATGCGGGTGCGTTGCCGGCGAAGCTGACAATCGTCGAAGAACGGACGGTTGACCCGTCTCTCGGTGCCGACTCTATCCGCGCGGGTAAGGTCGCGTCAGGCATTGGCCTCTTGGGCGTCGCGATATTTATGTGGCTAAGCTATGGATTACGCTTTGGCACTATCGCCAATTTAGCATTGTCCACGAACATCATTCTAATAGCCGCCGCACTCTCGCTCTTTGGCTCAACGCTGACCCTGCCGGGGATTGCGGGTATTATCCTGACGATTGGTATGGCGGTTGATGCGAACGTACTGATTTTCGAGCGTATCCGAGAGGAAACCTATAACGGCAAGACGCCGATCAATGCAATTGAAACCGGGTATAAGCGTTCCATGGCACCCATCTTGGACGCCAACATCACAACGCTGATTGCGGCGATTACCCTCTACTTCGTCGGTTCCGGTCCGGTCCGCGGCTTTGCTGTCACGCTGGCCATCGGGATTGTCATGTCGGTGTTCACCGCTGTTATCTTTGCGCGCTTACTCACTGCCACATGGCTGCGCGGTAAACGTCCTAAAACGCTCCCAATTTAAGGCTGATCTGATGAAAGATATTTCACTCGTCCGCATCCTGCCGCAGGAACCGCGCGTCCCATTTATCAATGTGCGGATGATTGCTGCGGCTTTTTCAGTGCTGGCGATCATCGCGTCAATTTTTTTGTTCACGACCAAAGGGCTGAATTACGGCATTGATTTCACAGGCGGTACAGTCATTGAAATCAACACGAATGAGGATCCGGATGATGAGGCCATTCGAAATGCCCTGATTGATATGGGTTTCAATGGCGCAACGGTTCAGGGCATTCAGCCGCCAGTTGGCGCTTTGGATCAAGAGGGCAATCCAATTACCCACCGTCTCATGCGTATCGGCCTTCAACTTGCTGATGAGACCGGGGAAGAAGGCCAGGGCGCGCAGCAAGCCGCGCTCAAACGTGCAACAGATGGATTGGAAGAGCGCATTGGCGAATTCTACATCCGGAATACGGAGGTCGTGGGCTCTCAAGTGTCCGGAGAATTACGCCGAAAAGGTATCATGTCCGTTGCCTTGGCCCTGCTGATGGTGCTCGGATATATTTGGTTCCGCTTCGAATGGCAGTTCGGCCTAGGCGCGGTCTTCGCGCTAGCCCATGATGTTATATTGACGATTGGCGTGTTTAGTCTGACTCAGATCGAGTTTAACCTGACCATTATCGCGGCGATTCTAACGATTGTCGGATACTCGCTCAACGATACCGTGATTGTTTATGACCGAATTCGGGAGAACTTACGGAAGTTCAAGAAAAAGCCGCTGCCGGAGGTTTTGAATATTGCGATTAATGACACCTTATCCCGGACAATCTTGACGTCATTGACGACGCTCTTGGCTCTGGTGGCGCTCTACGTACTCGGCGGTTCGGCTTTGAAGGGTTTCTCCTTTGCGATGATTTGGGGTGTGTTCGTCGGGACTTATTCGTCCATCTTCGTCGCGTCCCCGCTGCTGCTGGCCTTGAAGCTGAAGCGCGGCGCCAACACAGGCGGTGAGCGGGCAGAGGTCTAAAGCCGTTTTAGCCCCTTAGGCGTTATCGCCAAACGGACGCGGCCTTTCAGGTTTTCAAGAGCGACATCCTTCATGGAATGTAAGGATGTGCTATGGTGACCATCGCCTTCCAGGCATACGGATGTATAAGTCACGGACAGGACACGTTTTACGATGACGCCAAATTTTGGATGGTCTACCAAAACGACAAAGCCCGAGCGGAACGTTCGGGCTTTGGTAATCAATAGATAGTCGCCGTCAGCAAAAGTGGGGGCCATAGACTCCCCGCGCACCTTGACGAATTTAATCACTAGAGGTCAGGTTCGACGACTTCGATATTCGGCGCGTAAGGCGTCGTGACTTTCTTCGTTTTCACATCCTTGGATGCCCAGAAGATTTCAGCGAACGCATTGGCAGCAGCGACAAGTTTCTCACCATCTTCGCGGTGCAGGTCTTGTTTCACAGCCGAGCCTGCCAGCATGATAGCATGGGCAGCGTCGTGGCATTTTGCCATATCGTCTTGGTTTTTCGGCTTCATGAAGTCACCCCAGATAATCCGCGTCTGGTGTTTACACTTCTCAGCCATTTCTTCTTTTTTTGCAGTATTCCGTGCAACTTGCATCGCGAAACCAGTCTCGGACAGGCCTTTATCTTTCAAGCTCAGAAGAATGTCGATCTGACGAAGTGCTGATACCGCGTAATATGTGACGATACGTGCGTCATAAATCCCGCAAGGAATGTCGCAATGTGCGTCGGCGGTTTCAATGTTGGAATCAAATTTTGAAATCAGTGAATGTAACATGTGGTCCGTTCCTTAGGCTTTACGACGACGAAGATAGACGACGCCCGCAACAATTGCAGCGGCCGCGATTAGCGTGCCAGCGCTATGGACGGGGCTGGAGAAGAAATGTGCTATCTGTGCCATCATGCCATGGCTGTGGGCATCGGTATGTGCGGCGGCAGGTGCGGCTATCGCGAGTGCGGCCAGTCCTGTGAGAAGTGTACGTGTCATAAAACGTCCTTTTTCTGATTAAATAAAATTTCCCTGCGCATAGGCATAAGCAGATTGCCAAAGCGGGGCAAGCCGCGCAAAGACGCCATTCCATGAATATATACTGGCGATTATGTCTGAGCTCAATCTAGTTACGCGCGGCGCACTGAAAAAGGCGGATCCGGATCGGTATCGCGCGGCATTGATGTCGGACCGTCAGGGCCGGGAAGACCTGCTGATTCTTTATGCCTTTCACTATGAGCTCTCCAAAGTGCCGGATGTGACCTCGGAGCCGATGCTCGGGCAAATCCGATATGAGTGGTGGCGCGAGGCTGTCGATGAGATTTACACAGGCCGAGAGGTGCGGCGGCATGAAATTTCTACGCCTTTAGCGGAAATGCTGACCCGGACCGATGTGCCTCGGTTTTGGATTGACCGCCTTATCGACGGACGCGCACGCGACCTCGACCCGCAGGCCTTTTCTGATATGACTGAGGCTCGCGATTATGCCCGCCAGACCTCGGGGCAGCTCATGCAAATTGCGGTGAAGGTTCTGGGCGGTTCGCCGGATGATAGTGTTTTGCGTGCCGGGGAGGCGTGGGGCTTGACCGGACTGGGCCGCTCTTACGGATATTATCATGATCGTGCGTTGCAGAATTTAGGGTTCGCAGATGTGCTGACCGCCGCTCGAGAAACATATGAGTCAGCCAAGCCTGATGTTCCGACAGCTGTCTTCCCTGCGATTGCTTATACAGCCCTCATTCCGAAATTTTTGAACCGTATGGAACGCGCCGGTTTTGACCCAATAAAGGATAGGGTCGTTTACGGCCCGCTTTCCAAGCAATGGCGCTTGATGATGGCGGGGCTGCGCGGTCAAACATGACGGGAGTATGACGGCCACATTAACTCTCGAACACCTAGCTCTTCATTCAAAACCCATACATGTTTTCTCTCATAGGCCCCCTCGCAAGGCGCATCCTTTAGGGAGGAACACATGAAAAAATTTACAATAACAAGCCTGCTAACGACCGCTCTAGTCATGACCGCAGCCTCGGCGTCCGCGAATGATAAGGACGGTGCCTACGGCACGGTTGGCGTGACGCTTTTGTCGACCGAACTTGACCTTTCAAATATTGATGTCTCTGGTCAAACGATCAATTTGGGCAATGAAGATGCGAATATCACGATGCTAACGGGCCGTCTCGGCTATCGGTTGAATGACTTTTTTGCCGTGGAAGGCGAGGTTGGTTTCGGTCTCGGCGGTGATGAATTTGATCGCCAAATTCCGGTTCAAGTGCTGGGGACAACCCAGAATGTGGATGCCAATATCTCACTGGATGTAAAGAATTACTACATCGCTTTCGCGCGCGGCATCCTTCCCGTTTCTGAACAATTCGACGTCTTTGCGCGTGTTGGATATGGCGAAGCGACAGCCGAGGCAGATATTACGGGCAGTTTAGCGGGTTTCACGGCCTCGGGATCAGCAGAAGAAAAAGCGTCCGATTTCGCATATGGCGTCGGGGCGCAATTTAACTTTACAGAGACTGATGGCATTCGCGCAGATTATACGCGTCTGGACGAAACCGACATCATTTCACTGGCTTACTCCCGCCGTTTCTAAGCCTCCTTTTTATGTTTCGGCCCAAGGCCGAATATCTTCCAAAGCCCGCGCCGCAAGCAAGCTTTTGCGGTAGCGGGTTTTGTCTTTTCCGCGCCGTCTCTTGCCGTCCTTTTTTGGATATACAATCTCGCCTTCAATAGGCGGGAAGAGGCCGAAATTGACATTCATCGGTTGGAACTTGGCTTTCGGCCCGGTCATATATCCGCCCGTTACATGCTCAACCAATGAGCCCAAAGCCGTTGTCAAAGGCGGCACAGCATAGTCCTCACCCCGCGCTTGAGCGGCCGCCATACGTCCGGTGATGAGGCCCAGCGCAGCGCTTTCAACATAACCTTCCACGCCCATGATCTGACCCGCAAAGCGTAGGTCAGGCCGTGATTTCAGTTGCAGCCTTTTGTTCAACAAGATCGGCGAGTTGATAAATGTATTGCGGTGGATGCCGCCGAGCCGCGCGAAAACGGCCTTTTCCAATCCGGGGATCGTGCGCAGGATATCCGTCTGCGCGCCATATTTAATCTTAGTCTGAAACCCGACCATATTATAAAGCGTGCCGAGCGCGTTATCTTGGCGGAGCTGCACAATCGCATGAGCTTTGACCGTCGGGTTATGCGGGTTCGTCAGGCCGACAGGTTTCATTGGACCCCAGCGCAATGTCTCCGCGCCGCGCTCCGCCATGACTTCAATCGGCAGGCAGCTTTCGAAGTAGGGCGTATTTTTCTCAAACTCTTTAAATTCGGTTTTGTCCGAGGCGACGAGCGCTTCGATGAAGGTCTCATATTGCGCTTTGTCGAGCGGGCAGTTGATGTAATCTGCCCCGTCTCCGCCCGGGCCTTTTTTGTCATAACGGGACTGCATCCAGGCAATATCGAAATCAATCGAGTCCTTGTAGATAATCGGCGCAATGGCGTCGAAGAAAGCGAGGCTGTCTTCGCCTGTCTCTTCCAAAATCGCATTGGCAAGCGACGGCGCGGTGAGGGGACCCGTCGCGATAATCGTATTGCCCCAAGACTTGGGCGGCAAGCCTTTGACTTCGCCGGGCTCAATCGTGACCAGCGGATGGGCGCGCAATATTGTTGTGACGGCATCTGAAAACAGGTTCCGGTCCACGGCCAAAGCTCCGCCCGCCGGCAGTTTCGTCATATCGCCCATGCCCATGATGAGGGACCCCGACATCCGCATTTCCTCATGCAATACGCCCACGGCATTTCCGGTTTTATCGTCAGAGCGGAAGGAGTTGGAGCACACCATTTCGGCGAAACCGGACGTCTCATGCGCATCGGTCATTCGCTCGGGCCGCATCTCATGCAGGATGACGGGCACACCGCGCGAGACGCATTGCCAAGCGGCCTCAGATCCGGCCATACCTGCGCCGATGATGTGTACGGGTTTTAGGGTTTGTGTCATGTGCGCGGGCCTAATGAAGTGGGTGAGTTTTCGCAATGGGGCAATGCGGCGAGGGGCGTGATTTAGACATGCGAAATTTCCTGCTGCCCATAATTTTTCAAAGCGGGTCAGCCGAGGTAATCATAAAAGCAGGACACGCCCGCAGAGCCGTTGATTGGGGTTACCCAATCAACCAGGTCTTCTGATCGGACGCGAAGCGCCCGCATTTGGTCCGGGGGACCAAATGCAGCGAAGCGCCTAAACGGCTATGCCGTTTCGGCCACGATATTAGAGATTTAGACATACGGAATTTCCCACTGCCCATAATTTTTCAAGGCGGGTCAGCCAAAGGTCGTTATTTAAGCAGGACTTGCCCGCAGAGTTGGTCTTCTGATGGAATACCAGAAGGAAAGTTGTTTTACAGAAGGTCAAAGATTGGACCGTTGAATTTGTCCAAAGACAAAATAAACAGATCCAATCCCCCGCATTTGGCTTACGCCAATTGCTAGGCTCTGCGGCAGTGGTTGTAGATGAAGCGGCCCGTCTGTCCCACCAGTTAGGCCAGCGTTGGACCCAGGCGTCGGCTCTCACTCCAAAAGTCCCGGCACAGTCTCAGGAGTCACCCGAAATGCTCAGACCCACCGTCCTTCAAACAGCAGATGACGTCTACCTGTCCAATGTCTGAAAGAACTTGTCCACTCTATCACAGCTTTTGAAAGTGAGGATTATTCTCTTACGAAACGAGGACGCATCTCAAAAAACCCACCATAAAACTGAAGAAAGGAGGGTAAAAAAACAGGGAAAGAAAAAATCTGAAACGAGGATGGCAGCGAGGGCGAGATGGAATGTCGTCAAAAAAAAGCCTCAGCCGAGCGGCTTAAAACGCCCAAAAACGGCCGCTGGTAATGTTTGCGGATACGGCAGTATTCGCTCAAAGAAGGACTTGGGTGACCTGCCCCGCTAATTTCGGAATTGATCCGTCATTTAACCTTGCTCCAGCCTCAATCAAAAGTGCAACAACGCGCTTTCTTATTGCCACTCGTTTCTCAGAGATTTTCCATTCGCCTTTGCCCACAAGGCCTTGCAGAAGAGTACTCTGATTTACACGCCGAATGTTAACATCCGCTCCGCTGCTTATGAGGCGACTAATGATCTCAAGCGTCTTATCTACTTCTTGATGTGCCCCTAGCTTTATAGACACCTTGTTACTTCATTTTGTCGTCATCTCAAATTCGACGGGTGACAACATCCCGTTGTTAACATGCCTGCGTTTCGGATTGTAGAATAATTCGATGTAATCGA
>Ga0209185_1001224_pt1 | contig 23427 bp, 13 predicted proteins | sample SidtaG_2_FD_187425 | JGI IMG/M metagenome (GOLD analysis project Ga0209185, IMG submission 187425) | Marine algal microbial communities from Sidmouth, United Kingdom - Sidmouth_Asex2 metaG (SPAdes) (version 2) | ecosystem: Host-associated > Algae > Red algae > Unclassified | place: Sidmouth... | reverse complement strand
CGTGCAGAACGTGAAGAATCGACAAACAAACGTCCAAACCAATAAAATCAGCCAATTGCAACGGACCCATCGGGTGCGCCATGCCCAATTTCATCACCGTATCAATTTCCGTCACACCAGCCACACCCTCAAACAACGTATAAACCGCCTCATTAATCATCGGCATCAAAATACGATTTGCCACAAAACCAGGATAATCGTTTACTTCCACAGGAATTTTACCCAACGTACGAGACAAATCCATCACCTTTTTCGTCGTCTCATCAGAAGTCGCATACCCCCGAATCACCTCAATCAGCTTCATCACAGGCACAGGATTCATAAAATGCATCCCAATCACCTTATCAGGACGCTCCGTCACTGCTGCAATTTTCGTAATCGAAATCGAAGACGTATTCGTTGCCAAAATCGTATCTTTATCCGCCTTTTGGTCCAAATCCTTAAAAATTTTGAGCTTCAAATCCGTATTTTCCGTCGCAGCTTCCACCACAAGATCCACCCCTTTAATAGCTGCCTCAAGATCCGTAGAAGTCGTCAAACGTTCCAAAGTCGCCACTTTATCTTCCTCCGAAATTTTTTCCTTAGAGACCATTCGATCCAAATTCTTCGTAATCGTCGCCACCGCCTTTGTCAAAGCCGCCTCATTTATATCAATCATTTTGACCGTAAACCCCTTCATCGCAAAAACATGAGCAATCCCATTACCCATCGTTCCTGCACCAATAACTGCAATTTTATTCATAGTAAAGTATTATTTTAGAAATTTGCTCAAAGGTAAGAAATAATGATTATAATCAATAGGAGAGAACGGTAGATTGCTTCGTCGTGCAGCATGCTCCTGCTATCCGCTACTATAGCTAACAAAACCATAAATCACGGCAGAACCGAACCACAGCACCACAGCACCAAGAACTACAGCACCAAAAGTTAGCTATAACACTACTATCAGGTCTATCTTAAAAGGCCAGAACCATTGTAGAACTGTAAAAATCGCTTTCTATGAAATTTTCCAAGAATATTACTAAGAAAAAACACGAGAATATTGACTATATATTCCATATATTGCACACTCAAAATCAAAATATAAAATAATGACAAACTTAAAATGGAAAATCGAAAAAGAATACACAGAAATCACCTTCAAGACACTGGATGGTATAGCAAGAATCGCTTTTAATAGACCTGAATGTAGAAATGCATTTACCCCCAAAACAGTCGATGAATTATGGGAAGCTTTAATCATTTGCCATGAAAGCCAAGACATTGGTGTAGTATTACTCACTGGAGAAGGACCCTCGCCCAAAGATGGTGGTTGGGCTTTTTGTTCTGGAGGAGATCAACGAGTTCGGTCCACGACTGGTTATAAAGGAGAGAACGGAATCAATCGCTTTAATATCTTAGATGTTCAGCGTCAAATTCGTTTTATGAATAAGGTAGTTATCGCAGTAGTACCTGGATGGGCAGTTGGTGGCGGACATAGCCTACATGTCGTGTGCGATTTGACACTTGCAAGTAAAGAACACGCAATTTTTAAACAAACAGATGCTGATGTGGCAAGCTTTGACGGTGGTTTTGGATCAGCCTATTTAGCCCGTCAAGTCGGACAAAAAAGAGCAAGAGAGGTATTCTTCTTAGGTGCCAACTATTCTGCTCAAGAAGCTTATGAAATGGGAATGGTCAACAAAGTTGTCCCTCACGAAGAGTTAGAGCAAGTCGCTTACGATTGGGCGCAGGAAATCATGACAAAAAGTCCTACTGCCATTAAAATGTTGAAATTCGGCTTTAATTTAATTGACGATGGATTAATAGGGCAACAGGTATATGCTGGAGAAGCTACCCGATTGGCTTACGGAACCGATGAAGCAGTAGAAGGAAGAAATGCATTCTTAGAAAAAAGAAAGAGAGACTTTTCAAAATTCCCTAAGTTTCCTTAGAAAATGCTTGTAAATATTATGACACATGGTGGAGTTTCGTTCCAATACCAATCCTCTTTAAGCATGCAAACCTTGATTAAACTAGTAAACTATTCAAAATAGGCTTGGAGTAGGTGCGAAATAAGATCGTCACAAATATGACATTTCTCAAAGAAATGTCATGTCTAACCTAAGAAGTTATTTCATACAGGTTGTTTAGCTAATGGACAGCACCTATAAGATGGCTTTAATTTACTGATATAGAGGTATTTTCAATATGGATTAATTCATAGTGAACCTTGTAATCTTTGCGGTTGGGCAAATTAAAGTCAATAATTGTTCATTTTGGTTAAACATTTTTTTGCCAAGCAAGGCAAAAAACATAGACATTGAACGGTTATAGCGAGTCTTTAAAAATATCGAAAAACATTGAAGATAAAAATGAACATTTATTTTTATAACAATCCTTATTTTTTGTACCTTTATTTTCTATTTTTTCCCACTACTGGGGACTTGCAACCAGTTGATGGTTGTTAATCTTGAGTGCTTGTTTATTCCCATAGTAATTTTATCTTTTCACTACTAAATTTTATTTTATATGAAAAAAATTATTTATTTGCTCATTTTGTTCTGTGTTGGTTTACAGCTAGACGCTGCGACCATAACTGTTACAACCTCTAGTGATGCAGGAGCTGGATCATTAAGAGATGCTATCGCTGTAGCGGTAGCTGGGGATGATATAGTCTTTGCTGCTTCTACAGATGGAACGCCAATTATTTTGACAAGTGGAGCCATCACTATTGGTACAGATGTTACCATCACAGGTAATGGAATTAGTACTACAACAATCGATGGAAGTGCAAGTGATAGAATCTTTGTTATCAATGGTAATTCTGTCAGTATAGCTAGTATTACTTTAACAAATGGTGTATCACCTGCTGGTGCTGCAACAGATGGTGGAGGTGCTATAAGCATTGACAACGCTGCTGTTGTTACAATAGATATGGCTGAAATAACCAATAGTGTGGCAACTGGTGGTTCTGGAGGTGGTATCATTGTTTTAAATGGTAGTAACTTAACTGTTAGCAATAGCACTATTTCAGGCAATACGTCTGTACGTGCTGGTGGTGGTATTGAAACCAACGGTAATAGTACACTTACTGTCACTGATAGCAATATTGATAATAATGCTACTGGTGCTTCACCTGGAAACGGTGGTGGAGTTCACGTCACTGGTCCTGGTATTACTACTGTTACAGGTGGTACAGTAAATGGCAACACGGCTTCTGCTGAAGGTGGCGGTTTGTGGAATGGTTCAGGAACTATGACTGTTACTGGAACAACACTTGACGGAAATACAGCAAGTGGAACTTCTGCCGACCAAGGTGGTGGAGGATTATTCAATGCAGGAGGTACTTTGGTTGTAGACAATGCAACTATTACTAATAATGCTGCCAACGGTACTGCTAGTAGTGGTGGAGGAATTTTAAGTGATGCAGGCGGTTCATTGACTGTTACCAACTCAACCATCAATGGCAATACAGCTGTACGTGCAGGTGGAGGAATCGAAGTGAATAATTCTGCAACAGCAGGTTCTTTGGATGTTACAGATACAGATTTCGGTATGAATCAAACAGGAGCTAGCCCAGGAAATGGTGGAGCCATTCACATAACTGGAGGTGGCGTAACAAACATCACTGGTGGTTCTGCGACCAACAATACGGCTTCTGCTGAAGGTGGTGGATTCTGGAATGGTTCAGGAACAATGACTGTTACTGGAACAACAATCGACGGAAACACAGCAAATGGAGCTTCTGCCGACCAAGGTGGCGGAGGTTTATTCAATGCAGGAGGTACTTTGATTGTAAACAATGCAACCATTACCAATAATGTCGCCAATGGTGCTGCTGGTAGTGGTGGAGGAATCTTAAGCGATGCAGGTGGTGCATTGACTGTTAATGGCTCAACTATCGCTAATAATACTTCTGTACGTGCAGGTGGTGGAATTGAGGTAAATAATTCTGCTACAGTTGGTTCTTTGGACGTAATGGATACCGATATAAACAGCAACTCTACAGGTTCTAGCCCAGGAAACGGTGGTGGAATTCATATTACAGGTCCTGGTGATAGCAATATCGTTGGAGGAAATGTAACCAATAATTCTGCTGCTAACGAAGGTGGAGGATTATGGAATGGAACAGGAGTAATGACCGTTACCAATGTAATCGTAGAGAACAATACGGCACCTACTGACCCAGATTTTTTCAGTTTACCTGGTGGTACAATCGTTATCAATAATGCAGAAAATGTTCCTACTATGTCTGAGTGGGGCTTAATCCTTTTGACTTTATTAATGTTGAACTTTGTAAGTATTTCTGTATTAGCAGGTAAAACAAGCTTTGCAGGAATGAACCAAAGTGGAACAACTTATTTCAATTGGAAACAAAAGAGTTCTTATCCGTTTAATGCTTCTATCTTCAGAAAAGCAATGAATATTACTTTAGGAATCATTTTATTGATAGCTATTTACGCTATTACTGTTTATGGATACTTTACTCCAACAGATGTTTTAGGCATCGCCATTGCAAGTCCAGTATTTACTTACTTAGTACATTTATTGATTTTAACAAACAAGATAGAGGAATCTAAATCTTAGAACTTTAGTAACCTGAATCTTAGAACTTTATTTAAGGCCATTTCATAAAAGCATGGAATGGCCTTTTTTACAATATGTATTTAGATATTACTAGTTAGGACTTTGGATTTAAAAATAGTGTTTTTTGGCTAAATGAAGCATTTTACGAAGTTCATGGTAGATCTATGGTGCTTTTAGGTATGTTTATCTTTCTACGCACTCTTTACACAATAACCCTTTTATGAGACTATCTTTTATTTTGCCTTAAAAGGAAGATTACAGAAGAAACACACTAAATGAATCAGACCTAAATAGTTGTATGTATTTTATGAAATACTTTTGGCTATAAAATAATAAAACCACACCCAAAAGGATGTGGTTTTTAAAAGCGAATAAAACAACTTAAAAAACTAAAAAAATGAATATTTTTGAATTGAATTTTGATGTATCACAACTGATACTGCTTAACGGTGTGTTGCAAAATACCCATCCACATAAACCATAAAGCGAGAAGCACTACTTTCTTTCAATACGAGTTTTAAATATGGAAAAAATACCTGTCAAGTCAAGCAAAATATCAGCCATTGCTTACGACCATCAAAAACAAAGATTATTCGTTTATTTTAAATCAAAATACGTCTATATTCACGCATCTGTCCCATCAAATTTTTGGTCTGAATGTATGTTGTCTGAGTCCATAGGACGTTATTATTTTAATAATATTAGGAATACATTTCCTTATGAAACAATGATAGAAGATTGATTGCTACGTATGAGAATTAAATGCAGACCTTAGGCAAGTCCCACTGCTTTTTATATTCTCTTTTATGGCTTGTTTTATAGCATCTGGTGGATACTTATCTTTCATAACACCTAATAAACAGTTGCAGTAAACCTCGCCATTCAAACGATCATTTTCATCTGATTGTTGAATACATTGATTCAAAAAGGTTTGTCTATCCTGTTTTGTCCATTTGTTGGATTCTATAGATACGGTAAATGGAGTATTGTTAGTAGCATTCTGCTGAAGTGTCCCAGATAGCTTACTTTTGTTGCATCCAAAAAGAATAAATGCAGCTAAAAGTAATAGTGATAAATAGTGTTTCATTGTTATTGTTGCCCAATTATATTGTGTATGTGTTGTTGTTAGAAGAGATGTCTAAGTTTACGAGAAAGATTTAAGAAGGTTTTATCTTTGACTATATTTATTTTTCTCACAATAAATCTTGTACCGCTTCTGAAAGTGCCAGTAAACTCATTGAAGAAAGGCATTCCACTGTTCCAAGTTTGCACGTATTTGACACACAAGGACTACAAGAAAGCTGCTCCTGCAAAACAATACAAGCGTCTTTTTCATAAGGGCTTGTCACTACCGAATCACCTGCCCCAAACAACACAATACAAGGACGTCCCAATGCATTTGCCAAGTGTGCAGGCCCTGAATCCACACTCACCACCAAATCTGCTTGCAACATCACCACCGTCAATTCCTTCAAAGACGTTTTTCCACTCAAATCAACCAAAAAACTTTCTCGCTGAAAATGCACACAAAGCCTTTTCATAAACGCTTGATTATTGGCCACTCCACTCAAAATAATTTCAGCTCCTGTCAAACGTCGAAGTAGCCTAATAATCTCAACACTTTTTTCAAAGGACAAACTACGAGAAGCCGCAACAGACTGTAGATTCAATAAAATTTGGGTTTGATGTTTAGGCAAAAAAGAAGGAAGCGAAATAGTATCAAGGACAAAACGATTGTTCAAAGAATCCATCTGAATGTCAAAATAATGTGTCAAAAGTTGAGCATATTTTTTGACTCTATGCATTTTGCGTTTAGGCAAATCATAAGCATGGGTTAGCCACATAGAGCGCAATTCATTTGCATAGCCCACTCGTTTTGTAGCACCACTACAATACGCCATCAAAGCCGAAGAATGCGAATCAGGCAACACAAAAAAAAGATCAAAGTCTTTCTGTTTACGCAAAAAACGTCCAAACTGATAAGTTCCTTTTGAACCCTTATAAGTCCGTTTATCAAAAGCATAAAACCCCCGTACCATCGGAAAAAAGCCCACTAAATCTACCAAATTATGCTTCACCACCACCTCAATAGATGCCTTCGGCAAAATCTGTTGAAGCCAATCCAAAAAAGCATACGCCATCACCATATCCCCTAACCAATTAGGCAACCGAACCAATACGTTCATAACTCTTTAAATTCAAATCTCGAAATTCTAAAGCCAAATGGACTTAAATAACTTATATGGTTTAAAAAAAAAGCACCACTTAATCATTCCCAAACATCTTAAAAATAGTACTCAACACAGAAATCACAAAACTCAAAGCCATCGCCCAAAGCAACCCAAAAAAAGGTCCTCCGATAGCAAATCCATCAATCAAATAAGCCACCAACATCAAAATAATCCCATTAATCACAAAAGAAAATCCCCCCAATGTAACAAATCGAATCGGCGCAGACACCAATCTAAGAATAGGACGCACAAAAGTATTTGCCAAGCCCAATGCCCCAGCAGCAATCAAAGCCGTCTGAAAATTCGAGACCGTCACTTCAGGCAAAAACTGCCCACCCAAAAAAATACAAACCCCACTCACCAACAACGAAATAAATAAATCCTTCATAAGAAAAAAGTTTTTGACCAAATTAACACAATTCTTTCAAACTCCAAAATTCCATAGTTGAGAGAACAGAGAATACTTCGCTGGGTTGGTATAATAATGTATTCGGAAATTAGGCTCTATGGAATTTGGTATAATATAGCAGTCCTATTTGAAAATGGAAAAAGCGTTTTTCACGCAAAGACCGCAGAGTTTCTCGCAAAGGTCGCAAAGAGATTGATTTCTGTCGAGCTTTGCGCTTCTTTGCGTTAAAATTCTTTGCGGTCTTTGCGTGAAATAAGATTCTTGAACCGAATTAGGATTACTATATGTACTGAAATTTCTTTGGTCATTTGGTTATCGAGCGGAGTCGAGATAAGTATAGTCGAAATGATATGGTAGAAAAAACATGCCCACCCACAACTACAAAAACCACAAAAACTACTTAAACTACAAAAACTAAAACCCAAACCTCGGCTTAGGGCTTACGGTTTGTTCCGCAAAATCCCCCGCCAAAAACTGATGATAAGCCGAAATCGCAATCATCCCAGCATTATCCGTACAATACTGAAACTGAGGGATAAAAGTCTGCCAATTTCGTTCTTCCCCCAACGTTTGCAAACGCTGACGCAATCCCGAATTAGCCGAAACACCGCCTGCAATCGCCACACGAGTAATCCCCGTTTTATCTATCGCCCGAATTAAGGATTTAAATAAAATTTCAATGATGGTATGTTGTATAGAAGCGCACAAATCATGCAAGTTCTCTTGAATAAAGTTGGAATTTTCCGTCGTTTGTTTTTGCAAAAAGTAGAGTACAGACGTTTTCAAACCACTAAAACTATAATCCAAATCACCCACACGAGGACGAGCAAATCCAAAGGCTTTTGGATCGCCTTCCTTCGCATATTTATCGACTAAAGGCCCACCAGGATACTCCAATCCCAACATTTTAGCCGTTTTATCGAAGGCTTCCCCAGCCGCATCATCAATCGTTTTTCCAATCACCTCCATATCCAAATAACCTCGCACCAAAACAATTTGCGAATGTCCACCCGATACCGTCAAACACAAAAACGGAAACTCAGGTTTAGGATCATCAATGAAATGTGCCAAAACATGGGCTTTCATATGATGAACAGTGATAATGGGAATGCCCAAACTCAACGCCATTGCCTTCCCAAAACTACTTCCCACCAATAAAGAACCCAACAAGCCAGGACCCAAAGTAAAAGCCACTGCACTCAAATCCTCCAAAGCAACATTTGCTCGCTTCAAAGCCTGATCCACCACAGGTACAATATTTTGCTCATGCGCCCTCGAAGCCAATTCGGGAACGACCCCACCATACGCCTTATGCACTTCCTGATTCGCAATCAAATTCGACAAAATTTGTCCATCTTTACACACCGCCGCAGAAGTATCATCACAAGACGACTCAATACCCAAAATACATATACTCATAAAATAGTCATTATAAAATTAAAATTAGTTTGTCACTCCAGAGTTTTTCACAAATGGCACAGAGACATTGGTTTTTGTTGAGCTTTGCGCTCTTTGCGTGAAATAAAATTTATGAACCGAATTAGGTTGCTATATTCGCTTTTAAAAATTAATATTTTCTAATTTGGAGCGAAAGGTTTGGTGCTTCGTCGTTACATTTAGTCCTGCTATCCATTCCTATCGTTTTGCCCTCCTTACACTTGCCCCTACACAAAAACGATACCATTTCTATCAGGGCTATTTTGAACGGTCTCTACTGCTATCAAAAATATTAGTTTTCATTACTCAAACGACAAAAAAACTGATTTCACGTTAAAAAACCAAAAATAAATCCACACATGCCCATCTATTTAAACATTTATGACGTTTAAAATAGAGATTGTCGTATATTTATTGGGGAATGTGTTAAATCAGAAAGAAAGTGGTACAAACAGTAACCAACTAGACCCGATAGTAGTGGTATGGTGGTGGGTAGGGCAGTAGATGTAAGGCATCTTCAAGATGCCTTAAATCTTTGCGGAGGCCACCATAAGAACGAATAGCGGGCCCATGCGTCACAACGAAGCACCAGACCATTCTCTCCAAAAAAACATTCTAAAATAAATTGATATTCAATATTAAACCACAAAAGTACAATAGAATCTAACAAAAGATAGAAACACACAAAAAAATTGGAATTTGTAAAAAGACATAAAACGCTGGTCAGTTTTATACTGCTACTCTTATTCTTGATAGGATTGGCATTTATCATGACACGTCCAAGTTCGCAAGCTTGGATGGTCAAAAAAGTCATACAGTCTTTGGCAGATGGAATGGAAACCACGATAAAAACAGACAGCATCCACGTCAATGTTTTTGATGACATTACTTTGAAAAACTTTTATGTAGAAGATCATCAACAGGATACACTCCTTTTTGTGGAAGAACTCAAAGTCGATGTCAATGTCCTGCGAATTTTTGGGCAAAGAATTTCGGTAGAAGAAATTGCTTTGAACAATGCCTACATCAATACTTACAAAACCAATGATAGTCTCTTTAATTATCAATTTGTAATAGACTACTTCAAGAAAGAGGAAGAAGATACAATCAGTATTGAAAAAAAGCCGCTTTCTTGGGATATTGATTTAGAAACAGCCAAATTAAACAACATTCAATACTATTTAGAGGATTCTTTTAAAGAGGAACTGCTGTATATTCGATTGGGAGATGGAACGATTGTATTTGATGATTTAAATCTAAAAGAACAAAATATTCTCATTAAAACAGCCGATATTAACTATCCACAGGTTCAATTTAGACAGGCAGCCTCCAAAGATAGTGGAGAAGAAAAAAAAGTGTCATCCAATGATGTTGCAGAAGAAACCAAGTCGGAGAAACCTGTAATAACGATAGGCGATTGGACTATTAAGGTGGATCAATTGAACGTGGAAGAGGGATTGGTCGCTTTTCAAAAAGGAGATCCGCATTTTACCAATGATGGAAGCATTGATTTCGAGAATTTGTATATGGAACCTTTGCACGTTCAAGCCCAAAATATCGAGTTGTACCACGATACGATTCAAATGCAACTGTCTGAATTATCATTGTCAGAGATATCTGGTTTTGAGGTTGATAATTTGATTGGAGACTTATTTCTGTGCGATAAAAAATTGACTTTAACCGAATTTGCCCTCAAAACGCCTCATAGTGAAATAGGGGATTCGTTGGTTTGTACCTACAATAGCTTATTGGATTGGAAAGATATTGTCGATAAAATTCGCTTGAATATAGACTTAAGAGAATCTTACTTGGGGATTAGAGACTTAGAGTATTTTGTGCATTCTTTTGCACGAAACGATATTGCCAATCACGTAGGCAGCTTAGAAGATATAGCTTTAGAAGGGAAATTAAAAGGAAAAATAAGCAATTTGCGAGGAAGTGACATCAGACTTCAAGCAGGAAAATATACCTATTTTGATGGAGATATTCGTTTGGAAGGCTTACCTGATATAGAAAACACATTCATCAACTTCAAAATTAATCACCTAAAAACCCGTATAGAAGACCTGACATCTTTTTTTCCAGAGGTCAAATATCCCCAAAATACATACACTTTAGGAAATATCGACTTTACAGGATATTTCACGGGCTATCCCAGTGATTTTGTAGCACAAGGCTCACTATATACCGATATCGGCTCAGTCATGACGGATTTGAATATGAAAATCAATGGAATTGCTCGCTATTCGGGGGAGTTGGTTTTACAAGATTTCGACCTAAAAACGTTCTTGGGCAACGATGATTTTGGAAAAGCGTCTTTTGTGTCTCAAATCGAAGGGGAAGGACTGAAAGCGGAGGATCTCTTTGTCGAAGTAGATGGAAGTATCCAAAATTTTGATTTTAGAGGGTACAGCTATGAAAATGTCGTCGTTGATGGAATGATAGACCGAAAACTCTTTCAAGGAAACTTTAGTGCCACTGATGAGAACTTTAACCTCAATTTCGATGGAAAATTAGACTTTAATGACAGCATTCCTAAAATCGGCTTCCAAACACAAGTCTTTGCCTTGGACTTAAAAAAACTCAAATTAAGCAAAGAAAATATTGTCTTAAAGGGATCGGCTGATTTAGATTTGGCGGGCAACAATATTGATAATTTAATCGGTAAAGGACGTTTCGATCAATTAGAAATTATGCGGAATGACAGTGCGTATCGTTTCGATGCCTTTGATTTTTATGCCAATGATACATTGGGCGAACGGTCTTTGTCTTTAGAATCCGATTTTTTAAACGCTTATTTCAAAGGAAACTTTAGTTTTAAGGCATTGCCCAATCAAGTAAAAGACTATTTGCGCCTATATTTCCCTTCTCGTTTCAAAGAAGTTGCGGATATTTCTACTGTGCCTGCTGACATTGATTTTGGTATCGAAATCCTCAAACCGCTTGGATTTAATCGGCTCATTGATCCCAAGTTAGACTATGTGAGTGCTGGCAATATTGAGGGAAAATTCAACAATCAAGAAAGGCTTTTGGAGCTGTTCGTTGATTTAGAAAAAATCATATATGATGGCATTAAATTAGATACAATTGCAGTTAATATAGGGTCAAATCCTAAAAATTTGATGGTCGGAGCTGTTGTTTCAGAATTGAGTAAGGACAACATTTTAGTCAATGACATTTATCTTTCGGGAGATGTACAGCAAGATATTGTTGCCTTCAATTTGCAAGTAGAAAATGATAGTGCCTACAATAATTTAGATTTTGAAGGATGGCTCTATACACAATCAGATACTTTAGCCTTAGAAATTGAGGCGATGAATGTGACGGTTGCCGATAAATTGTGGAAAACAGACAAAGGAAGTGCCGCATTTTTAAACAAAGACTTCTTTAGCATCAATGACTTTCAATTAACCCACAAAGACCAATCTATCTCCATAGAAGGCGGTAGCCTCAACGAAATCTTTAAGAACCAAGTAAATGCAGATTTACACGATATTCGAGTAGATGAACTGATGCAATTGCTCAAGCAAGGGCATTTAGAAATAGAAGGAATCGCCAATGGACAAGTACAAATTCAAGACGTTTTTGGAACGCCTGTTATGACAGGAGATGTGGCGATTGATACATTTGCTATGCGAGGACAAACTCTAGGAAAAGTCAATATTAAAGCCGAAAAAGAACAGGAATCAAAGAAAATTCTTTTATTAGGCGATGTCAAAGGTGAAGGCTACAACATCTCTGCAGATGGCTTTATAGACCTTGAAAGCCCCCCGAATTTAGACATCAACATCAATGCACAACAAGTTTCTGTTGCTTTTTTGGAAGGACTTATTGGGTCAAGTATTTCAAATACCACTGGTTATGGCAATGGCAAAATAAGGGTACACGGCAATCCAAAACGTCCAGAACTACATGGAAAACTCTTTATGTACGGAGCAGGAACGACCATTAACTACCTCAATACCCACTACGGAGCCGTCAATAGCGACCTATACTTTGAAGGAAACCGCATTCGTTTTGAAGACATAGAACTATATGACAAACACAACAATAGTGCCTACCTCAATGGTATTTTGAACCTAAACGATTTCAAAACCCTGAGTACTGATGTCTCCATTGTCACCGACAAGTTCCTTTTTATGGAAACCACAAGAGCCGACAATGCGTATTTTTATGGCACCGCTTTTGGATCAGGAACAGCCGAGTTCACAGGGCCATTCAATAATATCGTGATGAATATCTATGGTACAAGCAAAGAAGGTACGACTTTATCCATTCCTGTCACCAATGAAACTGATGTATCCGAAGAAAACTTTTTTACTTTTATTAATACCGATGCGAATGCTTCCAAAGATTCAAAGGAAGCAGAAAATCAAGCCATCAGTACGAGCGTCCTTACCATCAATATGAATTTAGACATCACACCCGATGCCGAAATTCGGATGATTTTTGACTTACAAGCAGGTGATATTATTCGCAGCCGTGGGGTAGGAGACATGCAAATCAAAATCAAAACCAACGAAGATTTAGCGATGTATGGCAACTACCAAGTCGTCAGTGGAGACTATTTGTTTACCCTTCAAAATGTGGTCAACAAAAAATTCATCTTAGAAAAAGGTGGAAACATTGACTTTTACGGCAATCCTTATGATGCCCAAATTGACATAAATGCCGTCTATAACGTTAAAAACACCTCCTTATCAGAGTTAGCAGCCGATACAGACTTAAATTTAAATAATAATGCGAATGCTAGCGTAGATACCGATGTCCTTTTGTACCTAAGTGGCATTTTATCAGAACCCAATATTGATTTTGAGATAGACATTCCAGATGCGAGAGGGCCAGGTATGTTTAGTTCGGCTGCTCGACGCATTGAAGAAATGAATAACGATTCTGACAAAAACGAACTCAATCGCCAAGTCTTTGGCTTATTGATTTTCAACGAGTTTTTGCCCCAACAATCCCTTTTAGATGACAACTTCATCCAAGCAGGAATCACCACCACCGTCAGCGAATTTCTATCCAACCAAGTTACCAGTTTGCTTTCCCAAACCATCCAAGAGATCATTCCCAACAGTGATTTGTCTTTCAATTGGAGTCATTCAGAGGGCGATTTAGTCAATCCTGCCAACCTCAACAGTGCAGAAACCAGAGACGAAATAGAACTCGTTTTTACCAAACGCTTTTTTGACAACAGAGTCATCATCGACATCAGCAGTAACTTCGATGTGGGCGAAAACAGTTCCAACGAATGGAACACCCTTATCAGTGATGTAATTGTCCAGTACAAAATGACCGACGACGGCAGATACTGGGTCAAACTTTTTAGCAAAACCGACAGAGAATTCATCTCAGGTACGTATGACCGTGCAGGCATCAGTTTATTCGTCAGCGAAGAATTTGATTCCTTTGAAGACTTAGTTCAAAATTTCAAAAACCGAAAGACCGCCCGAAAAGAGCGCAAACGCAAACGCAATGAGGGGAAGTAGGGGGGAGTAGTTTATGTGGTTTTTGTAGTTTATGTGGTTTTTGTAGTTTATGTGGTTCTTTGTTTTTAGTGCCGTAGTGCTGTAGTTCTTGGTTCTTGGTGCCGTAGTTCTGATACCGAACATGCTCTTTAACAACGACTCAAACCACAAAAACTACTTAAACCACAAAAACTAAAATAAGGAGCGAACGGTAAAATACTTCGTCGTCACAGAAAGTCCCGCTATCCGCTACTATAGCCCTAGAATTTATCAAGGAAAGAACCGAATAACCACAGAAACTACACAAACCACAAAAACTACTTAAACTAAAAAGGGCTATAACACTACTATCGGGGCTATTTTGGGTGGTCAGAACCTTTGCAAATAAGCATTTAAACAATGAATGAAGTATTTAACAATCGAAACTTTTGGAAACTCTACCTTAGCTTGCGTGGCTATGATTATGATGAGGAAAACGATGGCGAAATCATCAATGAATTAGAAGATGAAGTGGTTGAAGAACATTTTGAGGAACTAAAGAAAGACTTTAAGATTTTTTCGGAAGATTATGAAACGACCTATCAGGATAAAACCTATGAAGGCACAACCAAAAGTGTCCTTTTTATTTTTCTTGTGGGTGCATTCGAGTTACTGATAGAATACACTCCTGATGTGCAAGGATGTAGCACAAACTTACACTTATTCCATAATGACGAAGAATATTTTTTAGGTTGGCGAGATTGTGCCAGATGGCATCCTTATTGCATCAAATACGACGAATTTCTCTTGATATTAGCACAAATTCAACGACATGATAAACAATGGAAGGACGCTAAAATCCCACTTTTACTGCTAAAAGATTTTGTAGGATTTGGCGGCGCAGATGAAGCGGATAGACTTGCACTAAGCCAACAAGCCGATGATATTTTAAAGGAACTAAACATAAAGGACAGTGAATCTTTGGCAGCATGCAATGGTAAAGAAAAGTATGCATGGATAGAAACCGAATTAGGATGGGAGTTTACCGCAAAATATAGTTGTTATTCCTTGCGAAATGCCGACCACAAAGACTCCAAAGAAGGCAAATTTCCTTTTAAGTTATGGAAAGAACTAATGAAAGAGATAAAGAGACAAGCTAATTAATTCTTATATGAACTAAAATAATACGGATATAGCTTATATGGTTCAGTCCCAATTACCATAAAGTCAAAACTTAAAGTTATTTTTGCAGGTTAATAAGCCAAAGACTCTTGACAAAAAAAATAGTAAGACATACCATTTTGGATAGATTTGCATGGATATTTCTGTTGATTTTATTGATAGGAATAGGCAGTGTTGTCTTTTGGCAGTACCTCACCTTTGAATACCTCTACTTATTTTCAGATATAGGAAGCGACACCTTAAATTCTCGTTATCCCAATATGCTACACAAAGAGCATTACCAAAAAACGGAGGGATTGCCCTTTAAATGGTCTTTTTATGTGGGAATGGGGCAAAATATGTTTGGAGGCTTTAAGTTCCATTTTATGGACATTGCCAACCAAATATTGGGGTTTTTGAGTCTGGAAAAGCGGATTATTTACCTTGAATTGTTCAAAATCATTGCTTGTGGAGGCTTGTTCTATGCGTATTTGTCCTGTTTGAAGCTCAAAGGGATTACCAAAATCATCAGCTCTTTGTGTTATGCTTTTTCGGGTTATATGGTTTTGGGGAGTACCTGGTATGTGCATTCTCGCTTATTGTTGGATTTTACCTTTTTGTTGTTGTGTTGTGAGTATTTGATACAGGATAAGCGAGGAAAATGGTTGTTGCCTTTGGCGGTATACTTTATTGGGTTCAATCCGCAACTGTATTATTTTGGTATTTTTATTGCTATTTATGGATGGGGACGCATTTGGGAAGGCCGTGCTTTTAGCTTAAAAAAACAGTGGATTTTTACGGGAAAGCTTATCGGATTAGGCCTTTTGGGCTTGGTTTTGTTGATACCAGAGATTAGCAGCCAATTCAATCGGTATATGGACAGCCCTCGGATGAGTGGGGCAGCTTCCTCCTTTGGCGATTTAGCAACAACGCCTCTGTTCTCTTTAGAAAGCCCAATGCATTACTTTACCGTCTTTTTGCGCCTATTTAACAACGATTTGTTGGGAACAGGAGATGCTTATAAAGGATGGGTCAATTATCTGGAAGCACCGACCTTTTATATTGGTTTAGTGATGTTGGTTTTACTGCCTTTGAGCTTCTTCTTGTTGAGAAGAGTACAAAAAATCTTTTATTTTGCGATGTTGGGGTTTTGGACGGCTTTGGTCATCTTTCCTTTTGGTCGATATGCCTTTTATGCTTTTGCAGGAGACTATTATAAATCGGCTTTCTCTATCTTTATTCCCTTTAGTATCTTATTTGTAGCGTCTCAAGTGTTAGACAAATTGATTCGTTATCGTCGATTGCCTTTGGGTTTGCTGTGGGGAAGCGTGGCGATGTGGTGCGGAGGACTTGGCATTGCCTATGCTTTGGGCGCAAAATTTATAGATGCGAATTTGCTGCTGATTACGATGGGTATTTTGGTGGTGTATGGAGTAGTGTTAAGTTTCTTGAAAAGTAAAAAATATTCGCCTTTTGCACAAGTATTGTTGTTGTGTTTGGTCGTCGGAGAATTGACCTTTTTTGCCCAAAGAACGCTATCACCCCGACAATCTATTCGAGCAGATCGTTTTGAAAAACGATTGGGATACAATGATTATACGGTGGAGGCGTTGGAATACCTGAAAGAAAAAGACAAAAGTTTTTACCGTATCGAAAAATACTATTCATCAAGTTTGGCAGGACATAAGAGTTTGAATGATGCCAAAGTTCAGAAATTTTATGGAACGGCAAATTATGCCTCTTTTAATCAAGGGCATTACATTCGTTTTTTGCAAGCGTTGGAAGTGATAGGATTGCGAGAAATTGATACCCGTTGGGTAGTTGGTTTGCGGCAGCGTCCATTGTTACAAACCTTATGTGCAGTGAAGTATCAATTGCATCGAAGCAACCAAAAAGGTGCAAAAGATGACAACTTTGGACGGTCTGTCAAGCGATTTGGGGATGTTACCCTAAAAAAGAATCGCTATGTGTTACCTTTGGGCTTTGGTTACGACCAATATATGAAAAGATCTGATTTTGATGTATTAGAAAGTTCTTTAAAGGATAGAACACTTTTGAAGGCATGTGTGATAGAGAACGACGAAGTACAAGGCTACCAAACGGTATTGTCACGAGTTAAAATGATGGACAATCTACCTTCTTTGAATAAAGAAACTTGGGCGCAGATGTATGGTCAAAAAGATACTTTAGTGATTCAGGAGCATTCGCAAAATTCTATCACGGGAGCAATTGAATTGGAACGTCCACAGTTGCTTTTCTTTTCGATTCCTTATGATAAGCATTGGAAGGTTTTTGTTGATGGAATGGAAGAACCCTTGGAAGTGGTGAACATTGGATTTATGGGGGTTTTGTTGGATGCTGGCTCGCATGAGGTAAGGTTGGAATTTGATGTTGGGCTTTTTTGATTTTTTTTTGAACCATATAAGCCCATATAAGTTTTTTTTATGATTTCAGTTCAGCTACCAGAGTGCATATAAGTTTTATTGAACCATATGGGTAGGAACAGACCTATATCTGTTGTAGGGGCAATCCCTTGTGGTTGCCCTACTGTGGATAACGTTGTAACCATAGTAGCATTGAACCAAATCATTTCGACTTCGCTCAATGACCAAAGTTCCATAAGTCCATAAAGCAGTTCATATGAGGTTAAGACCATGAAAAATAGACCCGATGGTAGTGGTATGGTGGCAGCGTTGGCGTAGAGACGCATTGAATGCGTCTGCTGAAATGCCAGCCACCATAAGAACGGACAGCGGGCCCATACGTGACGATGGAAGAAGAACCATTGTCTCAAAAAAAAAGAAAAATATTAAGAATAAATTATGAAGAAAATTTCGATAAGTATTATTTGTTTGCTGCTTGTTTTGAGTGCTTGTACAGGCTTGAAGAAGGTAGGAAAAAAGGTGAGTACGAAGCCAAATATTATTATTTTGTTGGCAGATGATTTGGGGTGGAACGATGTTGGGTTTCACGGGGGAGATGCCATTACACCAAATTTGGATAAGCTGGCAGAAGACGGATTACAAATGAATCGTTTTTATATGAACAATTCTTGTACACCTTCTCGTATTGGGTTGCTGACAGGAAAACATCCTGGACGGTTTGGATTGGGTCCTGATGTGGGAGTGATTACGCCAAAAAGACGAAATGGATTGCCGATAGAAGTAGCCACGTTACCCGAAAAGTTGGCGGAAGCAGGGTATAAAGAACGAGCTTGTTTTGGCAAATGGCATTTAGGGCATAGCCACGTAAAGTTTCATCCATTGAATCGAGGATTTAATTATTTTTATGGATTGTACGGCGGCATGGTCGGTTACTTTTACCACAAAAGAAAAGGGCAATTAGATTGGCACCGCAATTTTGAACCTTGCTATGATAAAGGCTATGCAACGGACTTGATTGGCAATGAGGCAGTGCATTTTATTGATAAAGAGGCGAATAAAGCAGATCCATTTTTTATGTATGTTTCTTTTACCGCACCACATGTTCCTTTAGAAGCAAAACAAGAGCATTTAGATATGTATGGTTACGATCCTAAATTAGGTCCTTACAAAGGGGAGAATGATACAAAGATTAAAAACAAAATTTTAGGACGTGGCAATTCGGCTCGACAGACTTATTTGGCGATGGTAACGGGGATGGATGAAGCGATTGGACGCATTCTAAATGCATTGGAACGACAGGGAATTGCAGATAATACGATGGTGTTGTTTTTGAGCGATCACGGTGGGCCCTTGAAAGCAGGCGGTGACAATGACCCATTGAAAGGTGGAAAAGGAACTTTTTATGAAGGAGGTGTGCGAGTGCCTGCCATCATTAAGTGGACAAAGGGATTGCCTACTGGCAAAACAGAAAGTACGCCGATTAGTTACACCGATATTTTCGAGACATTACAAGAACTAACAGGCGTGAAAAAGAAGGCTGAAACGGATGGTATAGATGTGATGCCGATTCTAAAAGGCGATGTCAATGACCCTGAACGTTACATTTATTTGGGGCAATCCGCCTTAATAAAAAAAGAATGGAAATTGGTCGAAAATGAGTTGTACAACATCAGTTATGACCTTTCAGAAGAAAATGATTTAGCTAAAAAATTTCCAGAAGTGTATAAGGAAATGAAAGAAAAATTAGCAGAATTATCAAGTAGTATTGAGAAAAAAGTAGAGATTTTTGAAAATCACAAAGTGCAGCCAGAGTGGAAAATGCTGGATTATTAGGTTGTTTCGTATTGTCGATAGGTGTTGTGGTTCTTAGTTCTTGGTGCTATAGTTTACAAAAAAAGTTTAAGTCTAAAAGCTGCTATTCTTATCGAATAGTGGCTTTTTTTGTTTTACAGAAAACGGTTTTTTAAATTCTAAATCATAAACGGTGGAACTCAATATTATTTTTATTTGGAGATAGCTTTGTTGTGGCATATGATTCTGCTGTCCGTTCTTATGGTTTACAAATAAGCCTAATCATTTTAATACGTAAATGCATGTTAAATAATATTGTGAGACGTATTTATTTGATAGTCAGTCCTTTATTTTTTTGTAACTTCATGTTGTTAAAAACGTAGAGGATAGAATTGAATTGTACTTTTTATTTATTTAAAATAAAGATATTATGATTGTGTTTTTTTTGTAAAAAAAATATGAAATTATAGAAAGTGTTTGGCTCAAAGTGATTTAGGTGGGAAATGAATCTATATCCTACCTAAAAGAAGGAATGATATTAATTTATCTTGTATTGAATCCTAAGAAGGATATGAATAACTTGCTGAAAAACAGCAAATTACTGGTGAAAATTTCGTTCCACCCATATCACTTTGAGCCAATATGGTTTAAACCTTTTAAAATAGCCCCGATAGTAGCGTTATACTGACTGTTAGGCTAAGAGGTTTTGTATGGCTCAGTGTAGTAGCGGATAGCGGGCCTAAATGCAACGACGAAGCACCGAACAGTTCGCTCCAAATTAGAATAGAGTGCATGTCAATAGCTTTGATATATTATTAGCTAAATTTTTAAATAAAAAATTATGATTAACTGTATTTATTTAGAAAATATAGATTTATAATGATAAGTTTATAATAATTTAAAATAAATTATAGTTGATTTCTTAAAAGCCTGATTGTTAGGGTATTATTATTTATAATAACACTTCGGAATAATTATTTAATTGTATTATGGTTTTTTCCGAAACATTATATTTTTTTATAACGTAGATATATAATCAAATAAGGAATCTTATTCATTTAAAATTTCAAAAAGAAATATGAAATATCAACTTTACTTATTAACAATATCAATACTCTTACTCACAATCAGTCAATTTATAACTGCCCAATCTTGTTCTTGTACAGAATATGTTTACTTAAATGAAACTACGAATGGTGGTTCTGTTCATAAGTATTCAGTTTCTTCAGATGGTACTTTAACAGAAGTTGGAAATCCTTGGTATGGAGGGACAGCATTACCCAAGCCACATGGCTTAGGTACAGATCTCAATGGATTTTTGTACATTGCAGAAACAATTGATGAATCTCCTTCAACACATATTCGCCGTTTGGATTGTGATGGTAATTTATACCCTGAAAGCAATTTTGCTATCAATCTAAATACACCTAATATTGCTACCTATGATAATTTTTTAGTGGCAAACGATTGGGATGAAGACGGATTGCCTGTATATGATATTTGTTCAGGTAATTTATTAAATACAATTTGCTTGACGGATGCGTTTCCTAATTTTGTAGGAACAGATTGGGGACTGTCTTATAGTCCACATACAGGATTATTTTATGCTACTGACGGATTCAGCCACAATAAAACTAAATTGTATGTTTTCAGTCCTGCTGATTTATTATCTACTACTTGTATAGATCCTATTTATTCTGGTAATTCAAACCGTTTTGGAGGAGTCACTGCTGATCAAGATGGGAATATTTATGTTGTGGAAAACCAAAATTCTTTTGGAGGTGGTCCAGGACGTGTTATCAAATTTGATGCCAATGGCAACATTCTTGCTACTTCAGTTTTTGATACAGTTGATGGAGATGGAGGATACTATAAAGCAACGGGTATTGTCTATAGTGAAACGTGTAATTGTCTATATGTTTCAACACAGTCTCCATTTGATGATTGTGTAACTAGATTTAATTTAGACTTGACACAATCTTTTACTGCTGTTCCAGCTACAGGTACAGGCTCAGACAATGCAAAAGGAATCACTATACTAAATGAATGTTGTCCTGTTCCCAACAATTTGGTGATAGATACCCTTTTCTGTAATGTATCCTATCCTGTTGATATTTCCTTGCAAGATTTGATTATGTGCGAGGGCATAATTTGCGGAGGGGATTGGATGCCTGATCCTTCCAATATAGGTATTGACTTTGAAGTTTGTGACAATTCAATAACCCTAAATGAAGATCAAGCTTGTGGAACTTTTACTTTGTCATCAGATGGATCTTCGCCAAATGCTCAGTGTGGTGCTTTCACAGTCACCATCAATATAGAAACAACAACTATTGTAGCTGCCACTATAAGTGGAGATCAAACTATCTGTACAGGAGATACACCAACGGTCTTAACGGCAAATAGTCCCACAGCAAACGTGACTTACCAATGGCAAGAAAGTACAACAGGTTGTTCTGGCTTTACAGATATAGTAGGAGCAACAAGCGATACTTATACGCCCTCTGCATTATCGACAACGACTTATTACCGAGTAGTTACAGCGGCCATGGGCGGTTGTGCTACAGGCAATTGTACAGAATTTAGCAATTGTGCGACGGTTACAGTAAATCCTGCTCCAGCCTTAACAACAGAAGCACCAGTTTGTATGACAGATGGTAGCAATACTTATTCCGTTGCATTTACTTCTGATGTAACCGTAACAGCAAGTACAGGTACAGTGTCAGGTTCATCTGTTACAGGAATAGTAGCAGGAACGGATGTGACACTAACAGCCACACTTGGTGATTGTACAACAGAAGCAATTGTAAGTTCTCCAGTTTGTTCTTCACCCGATTTACGTTTAGGCAAGACAGTAGATATTGCCACAGCAAGTTTGGGTCAAATAGTTACCTTTACGTTAGTTGTTTATAATGAAGGAACGGAAGAATTGACAAATGTAGAAGTAACGGATGTATTACCCACAGGTTTAACCTATACAGGCGATGATAGTGGAGGCAGTTATGATAGTGGGACAGGTATTTGGGCAATACCAAGCATAGTGATAGGAGATTCAGCCGTCATAGAAATTATGGCGACGATGGATGTAGAAGGCGTTGTAGTCAATTCTGCTGAAATAACCGCAGCCGACCAATTGGAAGGTGATTCTGATTTAACGGATAACAAAGACAATGCTTGTGTCAGTGTGCCAATTCAATTATGTGATAATGAAGCCATTAGTATAGATTTAGAAGCTGATGCAGGTTACACCAATTACCAATGGTATAAAGATGGTGTTTTAATCACTGGAGCGACCAATCAGATTTATACTGCCACAGAAGTGGGTAATTATATCTATACTGTAGATGGTGTAGGGCCAGGTGATTGTGTGGGTGAGTTGTGTTGTCCCATTGTCATTGAGCAAGTTTCTTGTTGTCCCCCAATACAATGTATTCCCATTACCATGAAAAAACTAGAATAAAAAAAAGTTTAAGTTTCAAAGCTGCTATTCTATATGAATAGTGGCTTTTTTTGTTCTTGGTTCGTGCTGTTTATAATAACGACTCAAACCACAAAAACGACTTAAACAAAAAACCTAAGCCACAGAAACCTCTTCTTCCTGACGGCATCCTTGTTCATCGGCAGGCTTTCCACAAACTTGGCAATCACCTATGGCATTTTTCAAGAATGGGCTTTGAGACGCACAAGTACCTTTAAATTCTCCATTTTTTAAGACTAAAATACGAATACCTACGCCTATAAAAAAGAAGGTTGCCACAAATAAGGTGGCTAATAAGACAGTTATCATATGTTATTTCTTTTATTTGTCACAAATATAACGCCCTTTTGAACAAAATGCCACTTTTATAGGGGCTTTGTGCTGTTTTTATGGCAAGATTTGACTTGGGACGGACATTTTTTTCTTCTATATTGTTCTTTTTATCGCAATAGTTAATTGGCAATGACATAAGTTGATGGACAAAACAAAATGCACCTTGAAAATCGTAAAGAATTGATAA
>Ga0209185_1001217_pt1 | contig 23503 bp, 13 predicted proteins | sample SidtaG_2_FD_187425 | JGI IMG/M metagenome (GOLD analysis project Ga0209185, IMG submission 187425) | Marine algal microbial communities from Sidmouth, United Kingdom - Sidmouth_Asex2 metaG (SPAdes) (version 2) | ecosystem: Host-associated > Algae > Red algae > Unclassified | place: Sidmouth... | reverse complement strand
AATTCAAACTAAACGACTCAAACAACTAAAACGACTAAAACGACTAAAACGACTAAAACGATAATAACGACAAACAAATATATTCACCTTATGAAAACAAATATCTTAACAGCCCTCTTTTGCTTCTTTCTCATTGGCTTATCCTTACAAGTATCAGCTCAGTCTGAAACAACGCCAGTAGAGATAGAAGTACAAGAATCTTTCGCACAATTCTTAGGCAAAACACCGCCTTTACGAAATCTTGTGCCACGTCCACATATGGATCCTGAAAAACGAAAATTGGCAAAAAGTAAGAAAAAAGCTCCACAAAATTTTATGGGGCGAGGAAAACGAGGCCCTGAAAACCCCAATGCATTACCAAAGGGAGACGATTCTGTCTGGCAAAAAGGATTCAATAAAAGTCAAAGCTTTGAAGTAGAGCCGCTTGTCAATGTAGAAGGTATTTACTCTAACTTTGGGTCACCAAATGATCCTTCTGGAGATATAGGACAAGACCATTATGTACAAGCCGTCAATGCGACCAATATAGGCGTATTTGACAAAGAAGGAAATTTGCTTGTAGAATTTACAGGAAATACACTTTGGAATAGTATCAACTTTAGCTCTGCGGGTGATCCTATCATTTTATACGACCAAGAAGTAAATCGTTGGATTATTACAGAGTTTCCTTCTGGAAATCAGCTTTTAGTCGCTATTTCTGAAACCAGCGACCCTATGGGTAGTTGGAATGCCTATAACTTTGGAACCCCTAATTTTCCTGATTATCCTAAGTATGCTATTTGGGGTAATACATATGTTGTTACAACCAATGAGGAAGGCCCAGGCTCAGTACCTTGTTATTTTATTGATAGACAAGCTCTCATAGAGGGTGTCTCTAATGTACCTATCCAAAGAATCACTTTACCCGGCATCAGTGGCGGACCTGGCTTCTTTGCTGCAACACCTGTAGACTGGACTGGTTTAACACCACCTCTTAATGGAGACAGACCGATGGTCATGCACCTGAATGATGATGCTTGGAGTAGCTCTGATCAAGATAGAATTGATCTGTACACTTTTGCTATTGATTGGAATAATGCCAACAATACCAATGCTGAATTAACAAGTATTTTTACTTCTCCATATGATTCCAATCCTTGTTCTGTAAGCGGACCTGGCTTCTCTTGTGTACCACAAGGTGGTAATGGTGGTGGATTAGACGGATTACCCGAAATCATTATGAACCAAACACATTATAGAAATTTTGGCTCACACGAATCAATGGTACTGAATTTTGTAACGGATGTAACAGGTGGAGACAATCTATCAGGTATTCGTTGGGTTGAGTTAAGAAGATCAGGCGGTACGTGGGATGTATACCAAGAAGGAACTTTTGCTCCTGATGACGGTCTTGACCGTTATATGGGTGCCATTTGTATGGATGGCAATGGAAACATTGGTTTAGCATACAATGTTTCTAGTGAAAATGAATTTGTCGGAGTACGTTATACGGGAAGAAGAGCTTCTGATCCTTTAGGGCAAATGACAGTAGATGAATACAACGCAGTTTCTGGAACAAATACTATCAATTCTGGTGCTCGTTTTGGAGACTATTCACACATGTCTATTGATCCAACCAATGACCGTACTTTCTGGTACACTACTGAATATGCAGGTGGTGGCAATGTTAGAACTCGTATAGTTGCTTTTGAATTGGGTAGAGATACCATTGATATTGGTCCTTCTGCCATTCTTTCACCTATGGATGCAGATGATTTAGAAAACAATGAAACGGTTTCTATTGAAGTAACAAACTTTGGTATAGAAACGCAAAATACTTTTGATGTTGGCTATATTGTTAATAATGGAAATGCCATTATTGAGTCTGTCAACTACACCTTAGAGTTAGATTCAACTTACATACATACTTTCACACCAATGGTTGATATGTCTACAGTCGGTGATTATGAATTCAAAGTATTTACTTCTTTAGTAGATGACGAATCTCTTTTAAATGATACTTTACGCCGAACAATCTCTAAACTCCCTCGTTGGGACGCAGGAATCAGCGATATTACTGGTTTAGAGGAAGCAGAGTGTGTTTCAACTATTCCTATCTCTATTGTTTTAACAAACTTTGGTACAGAGGTTTTAACAAGCGTTACGGTTACTGTAGAATTAAACGGTGGCGTATTGGAAGTAATTAACTGGACAGGCAACTTAGCTTCTGGTGCTTCTGAAAACATAAACTTAGATTTAAACAATTTAAACAATGGTATCAATGATATTGTCGTAACAACATCAAGCCCTAACAATACCAATGACGAAATCCCTGTAAATGATTCTTTCTCAAGAACATTCAATGCCATTACCAATGGAGTGGACGTTATGTTCAGCTTGAATACAGATTTTTATCCTGAAGAAACAACTTGGGAGATAACAGAAGAGGGCTCTAATGCTGCCGTTTTAGAAGGCGGTCCTTATGATTCACAATTTGGAATTTACAATGAAGAATGGTGTTTAAATCCAGCAGCTTGTTACACTTTTACCATCTTTGATGCTTATAGTGATGGAATTTGCTGTGATTTTGGAGAGGGGTCTTATACCATCTCAACTGTCGATGGTGAGGTTTTAGCAACTGGTGGTGACTTTGCCGCTTCAGAAAGCAGTGATTTTTGTCCTGCTGGCGAAGGTTGTGTCTTATTAGTAGACATAGACATTGCTTCAGAAACAACAACAGGTGCCAATGATGGTGTCATCATCTTAACACCAATGAACGGAGCAGGAGATTATGAATACAGCATTGATGGCGGTGCTACTTTCCAGTCAAATGGAATGTTCTCTGAATTAAGTTCTGGAACCTATGACGTGGTGGTACAAGGCGCAGAAGATTGCTACTATGAAGGTACGGCAACCATAACATCTTGTGCATTAGACGCTTTAATTGACGTATCTAAAGAATCAAGCGAAGGCGCAAACAACGGAGAAATCTCTATTGCACCAAGCAACGGTTCTGGCCCTTATCAATTTAGTATTGATGGTGGCAACACTTTTCAAGGAAGCAACAACTTTACAGGCTTAGCAACAGGAAGTTATGACGTTGTTATTGAAGACAACAACGGCTGTTCTTTTGAAGAAACTGTAAACGTTGGAAGTTGTACCTTAAATGTGGATAGCCAAGTTTTCAATGAATCAAGCGAAGGCGAAGGTGACGGTTCTATGGTGTTATCGGCAGAAAATGGCGCAGCACCTTACCAATACAGCATCAATGGCGGTGGCACTTTCCAAGACAGTGGTTCTTTCACTGGTTTATCAGCAGGAGCATACAATGTCGTTGTACAAGCAGAAGATGGTTGTCAATACGAAGCAACAATCACGATTGCAGCATGTGCATTATCTGCCATTGTGAACGGAACCAATGCCTCAAGCCCTGACGCTACAGATGGATCAATCGAAATCATCGCAAGCGGTGGGATTCCCTCTTTCCAATTCAGTATTGATGGCGGAGTAACTTTCCAAAACGAAAACGTTTTTACAGGTTTACCACTAGGAGATTACAATGTTGTTGTACAAGACGCAGCAGGTTGTGTCATAGAAGGAATTGTGGAATCCATCACAGACATAGAACGCCTTGTTTACGGTCAATCTATCGAAGTAAGCCCAAACCCAACTGACGACGGAATTTTCCGCATCAACATCAAAGGTTTAGATGCCAGCACATTATTCCTAAACTTAGAAATCTACAATTCACAAGGACAACGCATACAAACCACCAACTTAGTCAAATATGACGACACCTACACAGGAATGTTATCACTAGTAAACTATCCAGCAGGTATATACTATGTCCGTTTCCTCAATGACGATGTAAGAAGAATGGTCAAAGTCATCAGAAACTAAGACTTCTTTAAAATAAGCTTATAAATCCTTGTTTTACGAAATGTAAAGCAGGGATTTTTTCATGATAATAAGGAGAGAACGGTAAACTCCTCCGTCGCAAAGCACGGGCCCGCTATCCGCTACTATGCGCCCTCGCAAAACCTCTCAGCCCCTCGCATAACGCTACTATCGGGTCTATTTTTGAAAGGACAGAACGCCTTATACCAATTCTTATATGGGCTTTAATAAAACTAAAATAACTTATATGGTTGCAACTATCGGGGTCTATCTTAAAAGAACAGAACCACTTATATGGGCTTTAATAAAACTAAAATAACTAATATGGTTGCAACTATCGGGGTCTATCTTAAAAGGACAGAACGCTTATATGAACCGCTTATATGACCTTATATCTCATATTCACGGGTTAGAAAAATAGTTTCGCATATGAATAAATTGCTATTTAAGAATATATTTATGACTTTCATTATCAGATATTATGCAAGCCAAGACTGCGGATACTAGTATTTTCCTTCGACCTAAAATAGAGTTAGTCATTTGTTAGTAAAAATTGCGATTAAAAAGGAAATACTGTTTGAGCGATAGCGAGTTTATTTCATTTCAGCTTTTTTTGCTAACAAATGGCGTTAAAACTATATTTTCAGTCTTGATTTTTGCTTCTTTGTATCAAGACAAAGATGAAAGAGTGAAGAGAAACCGTAAATTTAGGGTATTTCAACCCTTAATTTGTACATGTTGCAAAAATTACGTTTTACAACCCGTGAATATGAGTTATATAACTTATATGGTTTTATAAAAAAGAATAGCGTTAAATTTGCAGCCATGAAAAAGATCCTCATCATAGGAGGCGGCGCAGCAGGCTTCTTTGCCGCCATCCAAATAGCCCAAAACACCACAAAGCCCCACCAAATCACCATCCTCGAACAAAGCAAAAAAGTCTTAGAAAAAGTAAAAATATCAGGAGGCGGACGCTGCAACGTCACCCACGCATGCTTTGACCCCAGAGAATTAGTCAGCTACTACCCAAGAGGCAACAAAGCCCTATTAGGCCCATTCCATCAATTTATGTGCGGAGACATGATGGCATGGCTCGCCGACCAAAACGTCGAAACAAAAATAGAAGAAGATGGACGCATATTCCCCATCACAGACAATTCCCAAACCATCATAGACTGTTTCCAAGAAGCCGTACAACGCCTAAAAATCAAAGTCCAGACCCAAACCAAAGCCCTCGCCTTCCACCAACACAACACACATTGGCTCGTAGAAACCAATCAAGGAACTTTAAAAGCCGATAAAATCATCATGGCGACAGGAAGCAGCCGAAGCATCTGGGAACAACTCAAGCAATTGGGACATCACATAGAAACGCCTGCGCCCTCCCTTTTTACCTTCAAAATAAAAGACCCACTGCTCAAAGACTTACCAGGTCTTTCCGTTAAAAATGGAGGCGTAAAAGTAAAAGATGCCAAACTCCAAGAAACAGGTCCCATCTTGATAACACATTGGGGACTAAGCGGACCAGGTATTTTAAAGCTCTCCGCATGGGGCGCAAGACAACTCCAAGAACGACAATATCAATTTACAATTTATGTCAATTGGACGAATTATGAAGTCAGAGAAGTACAAGAAACCCTAAGAAGCCTAAAACAACAAAGCCCCAAGAAAAAACTCATCAGCACCCCACTTTTTGAAATCCCCAAACGCCTATGGAGCCGCATGATAGAACGCCAAAACCTCACCCAAAAAAACTTTGCAGACCTCTCCAAAAAAGACATTGAAAATCTCACGAATACCGTCGCCCATTGCGCCCTACAGGTAAGCGGAAAAAGCACCAACAAAGACGAATTTGTAACGTGTGGAGGCATTCGCTTAAACGAAGTAAATTTTAAAACAATGCAAAGCAAAATACACCCAAATCTTCACTTTGCAGGAGAAATTTTAGACATCGACGCCCTCACAGGAGGCTTCAATTTCCAAGCCGCTTGGACAACCGCATGGGTTGCTGCAAAAAGCATTGTAGAAGATTTGAGGTGATGAGTGATTGGTTAGATGCATTGTTGCCAGGTATGATTCCTGAGTTTCCTCTGCAATGTTCCTTTCAACGCAAAGGCGCAAAGGTCACGCAAAGTTCGCAAAGAATTAGAACGACATTTCATCTTGCGCCCCTTGCACAACTTTAGCGATCCTTGCGTTAAAAGGAATCTGTAGAGAATCAGCCAACTGAAAGATAGACTATCCAAGATAGACCTGATAGTAGCGGTATGGTGGCGTGGCGGTTAGATGTAGGGCATCTTCAAGATGCCTTACATCTTGTGTGGAGGCCACCATAATAGCGGATAGCAGGCCTGAACATCACGACGGAGCAATAAACCGTTCTCTCCTTAATTATCAAGCAAAAAATCCAATACATAAATCATTGATTTACATATCGGATTCTTGAAAAAAGTGGTCCCACATGGACTCGAACCATGGACCACCTGATTATGAGTCAGGTGCTCTAACCAACTGAGCTATAGGACCAGATATTAAAGGACTGCAAAAATAGTGGTAAATATTGAGATTGACAAGCTTTTTTATACCATCTTTGCACCTTTTTACTAATGCACAACTCTAAAAACATAAATAATCTGTTTTTAGTTCCTAAAAACGTATATTTATTGTAAATTTTGATAAATGAACGCTAAATTATTTAATACAAAGTTAAAATCACTACCACTGCTCATCTTTTTGGGGTGTTGGTTTGCCTTATTTGTCTTTGGAAAATGCGAAAAAGATGATAATCCTGATGATGGTGATGATATGATGATGGTGGAGGATTCTATAGATGCTGTTACATTTGAAGACACTTTGAGATTTGCGAATTTTAATGCTTCGATGTTTAGAAGTACTGAAGGGAGTTTGATCAATGAATTGAGCGGAAATAGTAGCGGAAAAACGCAAAAAGTCGCTGAAATCATCCAACGAACTCGCCCAGATGTCTTGGCATTGATGGAGTTTGATTATGATGTGGCAAATGAAGCCCTCAATTTGTTCCAACTCAATTATTTGCAAGTGAGCCAAAATGGAGCCGATACGATTCAATATCAATACTCTTATGCGGTTGTTTCCAATACAGGAGTCTTGGCAGAAGTGGATATTGATGGAAATGGTACGGTGAGTTTGCCCAATGATGCTTATGGTTTTGGAAATTTTCCTGGACAATATGCCTTCGCTATTTTGTCGAAGTACCCATTGGATTTAGACAATATTCGCAGTTTTCAAGAATTTTTGTGGAAAGATATGCCTGATGCCTTATTGCCCGAAAAAGCTAATGGCGAAAGTTACTATTCGGAAGCAGTCTTAGATGTATTTCGCTTGTCTTCTAAAAGTCATGTGGACATTCCTGTGAAATTGCCCAATGACAAAACGGTGCATGTGCTGCTGTCGCATCCGACACCGCCTGTATTTGATGGGGCAGAAGATAGAAATGGAAAACGAAATCACGATGAAATTCGATTGTTTGCAGATTATATATCAGATGCGGAATATTTGGTAGATGATAATGGTGTGAGTGGTGGCTTAAAAAGTGATGATTACTTTGTCATAATGGGCGATTTGAATGCCGATCCTGTGGATGGAGATAGTTATAATAGTGCCGTCAATCAATTGTTAACGCATCCTAACGTAAATGCAGAGGTAGCGTTGGGTAGTATGATTCCAAGCAGTGAAGGTGGCGCAGAACACAATCAAGGGGCTGGTGATATGTCTGATCCTGCTTATGATACATCTTTCTTTGGATTGCGTACAGATTATGCGTTGCCCTCTAAGAATTTTAATGTGGTTGATTCAGGTGTTTTTTGGCCCAATACTGCTGATAGCTTGTCTTATCTTGTAGCCAACGAAGCAAGTTCTGATCACGTTTTAGTGTGGGTGGATGTGAAGTTCTAAGTAAGTGAAGCAAAAGAAATAAGTCGAGCCAAAAAGTATAGAGAAAAAAAAGCGTTTTAAATTTAAAACAAAACCCCCCAATAAACATTTGTTTATTGGGGGGTTATCTTTCTATATGTCACATAGCTATTCTAATTCGCTAATTCAGACATAAACTTCACACGCACTACACGCAAGTCATCAAGACTATATTCTTCATCTAATTCTTTGCGAGCAAGATCCAAATCATCTGTATCCGCTTCCATAAAATAATCATATATTTCTTCCTGTTGATCTTCATCTAAATAATCATTGACGAAATAATCAATGTTTAGTTTAGTACCCGAAGCAACGATGGTTTCAATCTCCTCAAACAATTCATCTAAAGAAATACCTTGACCTTCTGCAATGGTTTGTAGCGATATTTTTTTATCTATATTTTGAATGATATAGACTTTTCGCTTAGACTTGTTGGCAACCTGTTTGGTGATAATCTCATTTGGTTTTTCGATATTGTTATCCTCTACATATTGTGAGATTAATGCCAAGAATTTACGACCAAATTTTAAAGCTTTTCCTTTACTAACCCCTACAATATTTGCCATTTCCTCTACGGAGGTAGGATATTGTGTTGCCATATCATTGAGGGAGGCATCTTGGAAAATAACGAAAGGTGGTAATTGTTTTTCTTTGGCAACTTGCTTTCTTAAATCTCTAAGCATTTTGACCAAAACAGGATCAAGTGCCACCGTTCTTTGTGGTTTTATGATGGCAGCATCTCCTTCCTTAAATTCATGATTCAGTACAATTTCTACGACTTCAGGCTTGTCTATAAATGCATGTCCTTTGTCCGTTAATTTAAGAACCCCATAATTTTCAATTTCTTTACAAACATAATCTTTTAGCATGGCTTGTCTTAGTACAGAACTCCAAAAGAGTTTGTTCTTTTCTTTACCAACACCAAAACCTTCTTTTTGGTCATGACGGAAAGATATAACTTCTTGCGATTGTTTACCGATCAGAAAATCGACCAAATATTTCAATTTGAATTGTTCGCCTAATGTTCGTATAACTTTAAGCGCAGTTTGCATATATAATTTGCCCTCAATTATATCTTTAGGATTGGCACAATTATCGCACATTCCCTCACATTTCTTTTTGTCGAATAATTCTCCAAAATAATGTAAAAGGAATTGACGACGACAAGTACCCGACTCTGCATAACCCACAACTTCTAACAAATGCTGTCCACCAATTTCTCTTTCTTTTACAGGCTTGTCTCTCAAAAATTTATCTAACTTATTAATATCAGCTTGACTAAAATAAGAGATGCATTTACCCTCTAAGCCATCACGTCCAGCACGTCCAGTTTCTTGGTAATAGTTTTCTAAACTTTTAGGTACATCAAAGTGTAGCACAAAACGAACATCGGGTTTATCAATACCCATACCAAAAGCAATCGTTGCTGCAATCACATCAATTTCTTCCATCAAAAAGTGGTCTTGTACATTGGTACGAGTACCGGAATCTAAACCAGCATGATAAGCGGCTGCTTTGATACCATTGACTTGAAGTGTTTCTGCAATTTCCTCTGTGGTTTTTCGATTGAGGCAATAAATGATACCAGACTTTCCTTCATTCCCTTTTACGAATTGAACGATATTTCTAATCGTAGCTTCTCGTGTTGGTTTGGGACGCACTTCGTAATAGAGGTTGTGTCTATTAAAAGAAGATATGAATGTATTGGGTTCTTTAAGTTTTAAGTTTTTAATAATATCTGCACGTACTTTAGGCGTTGCCGTTGCCGTCAAAGCAATAATCGGAATATCTTCTTGAATATTATCTAACATATCTCGAATACGACGATATTCAGGGCGAAAATCGTGTCCCCATTCAGAAATACAATGGGCTTCATCGACAGCAACAAAAGAGATATTAAGTTCTTTGAAAAACTCAACGGTTGAGTCTTTTGTCAGTGTTTCAGGGGCAACATATAGTAGTTTCGTTTTACCTGCCCGAAGGTCTTCTTTTACCTTTTTGGATTGAGAACGATTCAGAGACGAATTTAAGAAATGAGCAATGTCATCATTGCTAGAATAGCCTCGCACCATATCCACCTGATTTTTCATCAAAGCAATTAGTGGAGAAATGACTAAAGTAGTACCTTCGCTCATAATTGCAGGCAGTTGGTAACATAAAGATTTACCACCACCTGTAGGCATAATCACAAAAGTATCTCGTTTATGTAAAATACTTTCTATGATAGTTTCTTGTTCACCTTTAAAAGATTTGAAGCCAAAATATTTATGAAGGGCATCTTGTATGGATAATTCACTATCTACTAAATCAATTGTATCTGTCATAAAAAATAAATTTTTTGTTTAGTCCAAAATTAGTTTTTGCTCTTTGCATGGGGCATTGGGACAAGAAAACATATATAGCTTTCTTTGTAATAAGTAGTGTATTGTTAAATATTTATTAATAAAAAATTATATGTGATTTTGTTTTACATTATTAAAAAGCTTGGTCTATTTCTTTACGGTTCATATCTCAATATATATGTGAAAAAACCGACATTGATAATAAAAGCATAATAGTAGGCAAACATAGAAGGGTGCATAACTCTTTAAACAACTATTTTTTAGGAAGTTAAAAATGGAAATCTATTTTTTTGCATTCCTAATACTAATATACGTTATTTTTGACAAAAAAACGTATTTATCACAAATTATGAAGCAGAAAATCTTGAAAAATGCGGTTCGTACCTTACAAATAGAGTCCAATGCAATTTTGGGCATAATTCCTCAAATTAATCAGGATTTCTTTACGGCTGCTCACTTTATTTATGACAACAAAACAAGGGTTGTCGTCACAGGAATCGGCAAAAGTGCCATCATTGCCCGAAAAATTGTCGCCACTTTTAATTCTACAGGAACACCTGCTATGTTTTTGCATGCTGCCGATGCAGTACATGGCGATATTGGCATGATTCAGCCCAAAGATGTGATTCTCTTAATTTCTAAAAGTGGCGATACACCTGAAATAAAATTACTGCTTCCTCTTTTAAAACGACTCAATAACAAATTGATTGCTTTTGTGAGCAATCTTAATTCATCGCTTGCCAAAACGGTCGATATTGCGCTATACATTCCGATTACAGAAGAAGCAGGCCCCAATAATTTAGCCCCAAGCGCAAGTACGGCTGCACAAATGGCTTTGGGCGATGCATTGGCTTTCAGTGTCTTACAAATGCGGGGTTTTACCTCCAATGATTTTGCACATCTTCATCCTGGTGGCATGTTGGGAAAACAACTTTATTTGACCGTCAAAGACCTTTATCAAAATAATAAAAAACCAATGGTCAAACTAGACGATTCTATTCAACATGTTATCGTCGAAATGACTTCTAAAAGATTGGGCGCAACGGTGGTCGTCAATGAACAAGATGTTGTCTCTGGCATGATTACAGATGGCGATTTGCGTCGAATGTTGGAGTCGAATAAGGATTTAAATACGTTGATGGCAAAGGACATTATGAGCCAAAACCCTAAGCAAGTTCAAGAAGAGACTTTGGCGATTAAGGCGTTAGAGTTGATGAAGCAATACAATATTACACAGCTTATCATCATGAAAGATAAAAACTATGTTGGTATGATTCACCTCCACGATTTTTTGAAAGAAGGGTTTCATTGAATTGGTTTTTGTGGTTTTTGTGGTTTTTGTGGTTTTTGTAGTTTTTGTGGTTTTTGTAGTTTTTGTGGTTTTTGTAGTTTTTGTGGTTTTTGTGGTTTTTGTGGTTTTTGTGGTTTTTGTGGTTTTTGTGGTTTCTGGTATTTGAACTACAGCACTAAGAACTACAGCACCACAGCACTTAATTAAAGGAGCGAAAGTTTAATTCCTTCGTCGTGACGGAAAGTCCTGCTATCCGTTCATATGGCTTTTTACGGGTGAGCGAATGGAGTCAAGGTAACAACCACATAAACTACAAAAACGATTTAAACCACAAAAACCAAAAGCCATTCCACTGCTATCAGGGCTATTTTTCACTGTCTTAACGATGGGATGAAAAAGGAGTGCATTTAGGTTTCTTTCATTCATTGTTCGCTGACTAAATTATTGAATTTCTTTTTCATGCAAGGCCCACAAAGAATTAGAACGATATTTCATTTTGCGTCCTTTGCGAACCTTGCGTTTAAGGCGATATGAACCGCAAACAAAAAACGTATAAGCTGACAATTTGCTTTTCAGAAATAGATTAATAAATGCACCGATCCATTAACGCCCCCAATTCCTAATAAACTAAGCCTTCAAACAAACGTTCAAGCCATGCAAAATAGACCCGATAGTAATGGAAACCGATAGGTTTGGAATGGATAGCGGGAGCATGCGTTACGACGAAGCAAAGAACATTCTCTCCAAAATATTAAAATTTAGAAATTAAGATTTATCATTTAACGAAAACGTTTTTCCAAAAAAAAATATAAAAAAAGCCCCGTACAAAAACGATTGTACGGGGCTTTATATCTTTTAATGATTGTAAGGACTATTCATCATCCAATTCACAACAACCATTTAATTCGTTAAGTAAACGTGGTGCAAATATTTCTACACAGTCTTCATCTGGATCATATACAACGAGTGTGTATGTGCCTAATGCAGAAGGTGAGTAGTATTCGTAACCTGTAAATTGTGCTACTTGTGCGCCATCTTCATTGAACCAAGTATAGATTTCATTCCCATCGCCATTGAATTCTGTGACACCATATAATGCGCCTTGACGAAGGAGTAATTTACCTTGTGATACGATGCTTCCGTCGCATGGTAAGAACTCACAAGGCTCACAAGAATTGCTTATATTTTGTACAGTTATACCATTAGAGAAAGACGCTGAATAACCAGCCGTCTCTAAATGCCAGAAGTTTAATTCATAAACGCCTGGTGCTACTTCTGTTGCCGTTGGTGTTGTTGTTAAAGCGTTGCCTGCATTGTCTAAAAGACCTGAAGAACTCATCAAATCAATTGTCCAAATTTCGTTGGGGCTACTTGTAATAACAACAGTTTCGTAGAAATAAGTTTGACCATTGATGATGACATTATTAAGGTTGTAACAGTTACAAGGGTCATCGATAGAAACGATTGCAAACGTACAGTCATCTCCTGTAAAACGAGTAACTGTAATTGGATTTGATAGGCTGTAACAACCATCTAAATCTGTATTGGCATTGTTGCCAACTACTACGCCTGTAATGTCTTCAAAAGATACATGCCAAATTAAGCAAACTCCTGCACCTGCACCTTCTAAATCAAATGGTGGGCTTGGTGGTACTGCTAAAATTGTTCCTGCTGCATCTGTAATTACCCATGCAGAATTTGTTCCTACATTACCCATTAAATCAACATTGATTGGGTTTGGAACGCCATCGCCTGCACAAATTGTGGTTGGATCATTTGTAGTGATTGTTCCGCCGATTGGTTCGTTTCTAGTCACAGTGATAGGATTTGATAATGCAAAACAACCTCCTAAGTCCGTTGTTGCATTATTGCCAACAATTGCACCTGTAAGTGTTTCGTAAGATACATACCAAATTAAACAAACACCAGGACCAGCACCGTCTAAATCGAATGGTGGGCTTGGTGGCAATGCTAAAATAGTACCTGTTGCATCGGTAATCACCCATTGACCATTTGTACCCATATTTCCAGCTAAAGAAACATTGATTGGGTCAGGTGTTCCATCTACACAGATTGTTGTTGCATCTGTAGTAGCGATTGAGCCGCCATCTACCAAAACACAAGAACCATCATCAATGGTCGCTGTCATATCGTAATTACAAGCGGTTGCATCTGTACAACCTACACAAGACGTAAATTCACAAGTGCCATCATCAACCATTGCATTCATATTGTAGTTACAAGCGGTAACATCTGTGCAACCAGTTGTTGGCAATACACAAGAACCATCATCACAGTTGGCTGCTGCATTGTAATTTGTAGCTGCAACATTCGTACAACCTAAAACTTGAGTCATGTCTACATCGTACATACAAGTAACAGGATTCCAAATTTCTGTATCACCAGCACAAATATCTGTGTTACCAGTCATTGGGTCAGCATTAGAACAAGAACCATCATTAACAGTAGCTCCAGCATCAAAATTACAAGCGTTAGGATCTGTACAACCCATTGTGAAAGTACACGAACCATCATTGCAATTGGCATTTATATTATAGTTTGTAGCTGTAGCATCCGTACATCCTAATACTTGTGGTGTTACCACAACACAATTACAAGCATCCATTGGATCAACTCCTTCAATATCTCCAACACAAGGATCAGCATTACAAGTTGGTGGATTGATACAAGAACCATCATCAAGTGTTGCTGTCATATCATAGTTACAAGCAGTAACATCGGTACAACCAGCACAAGACATAAATTCACAAGAACCGTCATCCGTCATTGCATTCATGTTGTAGTTACAAGCTGTTACATCCGTACAACCTTCCAGAGGAAGTACACAACTACCATCATCACAATTCGCATTCATATTATAATTTGTAGCAGCAACATCCGTACAGCCTAATACTTGTGGTGTTACCACAATACAACTACAAGCATCCATTGGGTCGATACCTTCGATGTCACCAACACAAGGGTCAGTATTACAGGTAGGGGCAGCCAAACAAGAACCGTCATCAATGGTAGCCGTCATATCGAAGTTACAAGCTGTAGCATCTGTACAACCTGCACAAGTTAAGAATTCACAAGAACTATCGTCAGTAATAGCGGCAGCATCGAAGTTGCAAGCCGTATTGTCTGTACAACCTCCGCAAGAAGAAGCTTCATTGGCTGCGCCAGGAGAAGAACATCCTAAAGAGAAATCAGCACTATTGTCGCCAGAGTCTGTTCCCATATTATCACGACCAATAGAGCCATCACCACTGTCACCAGGTGCGCCTGTTCCTTCAGTATAGCCAGGAATATCTCCTTCATAACTTACAGCATCACAGATAGAACCAGCATTGACTAAAGCAGCACCATCAGGTGCGCCATTTTGGATAGAACCAGCTATTGTTACATCACAGTAAGCGGCAGCATTTCCACCAAAGCAAATTACATAGTAACCACCTACTGGAATCATTACGCCACTTAAACTAACTGTTTCGTAAACTGTCGTTCCGTTTCCATTAATTAATTGAAGTTCATCTGTAGCTCCTAAAGTAATAGGGTTGGCCGAAGTGTTGTATAACTCAATGTATTCAGCCATATCTGTACCTGGTTGGTCATAATCAATTTCATTGATAACAAGAGCAGGGCAACTTGCACAAGAACCATCATCACAATTAGCCATTGGATTGAAATTATTTGCACCCATATCAGTACAGCCCAATACTTGAACCATTGTTGTATCATATCCACAAAAATTGGCATCCCATACAACAATGTCTCCCATACAAATATCACTATTCACAGGAGTTGTGCCAGGATCCGCATTAGAACAAGACCCATCATCAACAGTAGCTGTTGGTTGATAGTTACAGAAAGTATCATCAGTACAACCCATTGTAAACACACAAGACCCATCATCACAATTCGCATTCATATTGTAGTTTGTAGCTGTGACATCTGTACAGCCTAATACTTGTGGAGTTACCACAATACAACTACAAGCATCCATAGGATCAACTCCTTCAATATCTCCAACACAAGGATCTGCGTTACAAGTAGGTGCAGCGATACAAGACATATCATCAATGGTAGCCGTCATATCAAAGTTACAAGCTGTCATATCTGTACAACCAGCACAAGACATAAATTCACAAGAACCGTCATCAGTAATGGCAGCAGCATCGAAGTTACAAGCCGTATTGTCTGTACAACCTCCGCAAGAAGAAGCTTCATTGGCTGCGCCAGGAGAAGAACATCCTAAAGAGAAATCAGCACTATTGTCGCCAGAGTCTGTTCCCATATTATCACGGCCAATAGAACCGTCACCACTATCAGCAGGCGCACCAGTCCCTTCTACATAGCCAAGAACATCACCTTCATAACTTACGGCATCACAAATAATTCCATTATTTACCAAAGCAACTGCATCAGGTGCTCCATTTTGAATTGAGTTACTAACGGTCACATCACAGTAAGCAGCCGCATTATTTCCAAAACAAACGACATAATATCCGCCAGCAGGAATGGTAGCACCACTTAAAGGAACAGTTCCGTAACTTGTGCTTCCACCGCCATTACCATTAATTAAGTCAATTTCGTCTCCTGCGCCCAATGTAATCGGAGCAGCCGTAGAATTGTACAACTCAATGTATTCGCCTGTATCAGTACCTGTTTGGTCATAATCAATCTCATTGATAACTAAACCTGTATTACAAGCAGCTAAGATACAAGAGCCATCATCACAGTTTGCAGCTGCATCAAAGTTAGTTGCAGCCATATTTGTACAACCAGGCGTCACACCTGCATCATTTGGACATAAATCCGTCATATCTGTAACGAATCCAGCAGGGGGTGTACATGCCATCACACTAACATTAGGGTCTCCAAATCCATCGCCATCCGCATCTTCATAATAGGTGATTTGTCCTGGACCGCCACAGACACCACAGGCATCACAACCGTCTATACAGAAAGACTGAATAGCACTTGAGCCATTCACTGCATAAATATTTTGATCTGTAACTAAGCCGAAGCCAAAGAAATTGTTAGGGTGAAATTTAGCTTCCATAGGACCAACAGCAGCACCTGCGCTTGAATCCCATAGATACCAAACGAGTGTTAAGTCATCGCCAACAGTATATCCATCAGTAGGCGTAGTACTGTCATCTCCACGTACAGGAAAAGAAATAGGATTACCTGTCCATATCTCAAAACCTGCTGCTGTTAGGTTGCCATTATCATCTACATAAAATGCACCAATATAATCACCTGCTGCAATCATTGTACCTGCGCCATCAATATCATTCACAAAACCATTCGGAAATGTTGGATTGATGGTAATAGTATGATTAGAGGCAGCATTACAAGTTGTAATCGTCCAAGTTGGATCTGGAGGAGGAATAGAACATTGAGCTTGCACAACTTCTGTTGAGAGGAAGCCCACTGTGCCTAAAAGTATTATTAAGTAAAATAAAGTTTTTCTCATGTTATTAGATATAATTTAGTGTAATATATTCCCAAATACATAGTCTTAATGATTTGCTCAAAAGAGCTTATTTAATTACAGTGAATTTGTCTGTTTGAATTGTATTGTCTTTAACAACTTTAGCTAAATACATACCTGCTGCTAAAGACGTTACATCATATTTGAAGAAATGAAGTCCTGCTGATAAGTTGTCATGACGCATCTCATCAATCATTTTTCCTTCCATATTGAATAATTGGATCGTTGCAGGACCAGGACTCAACGTTTTAATTTTTAGGATAAGTTCTGAACTTGCAGGATTAGGATAAGCTGTAACTTCTGCTAATTGACTAACAGTCGCAAGGTCTGTTGTTTTTTGATAAATATCAGCAATGTAATAGCCATCTTTTTCATAAACATTAGTACCTACAGTGAAATTCATTTCTGGTACTTCTATCTCATTAGAGGCTTGATGCCATACTTTTACCGTATAGTTCTCTCCTTCCAACAAACCATCTATTTCGTCTGTTGTATTGTCATTTCCCCAAAAAGTAATGGCTGTATGGTAGTCTTCGTATACCGCAGAACCCATTAAAACATCATCTTCTGAAAAAATACCAACCTCATCTCCATAGCTCAATATATCAGGATTCATAGGGTCTGGAATAACCAATACGCCATTGTTGCCTGTTAAAATAAGCTCTTTGGCGAAGTAAGAAGGTGTTTCCGTACTTGTATGGAAAACAACTGAGTTGTCCTCATTTGGTTTTGGGTAAGTAAAGTTTGTTGCTCCACTTACTCTCATTTGATAACCTTGACATGGCGTAAGATTACCGATGTTGTTGATGCTAAAAGATGGAATGTAGGTAAGTCCTAAATAATCTTTTGCCAAAGTAACACCAGGTACACTTGCCCAAGAAGTATTGGCATTTTGTGGTGTATCTCGTAAGTAACCAATAATGTTCCAACCTGTTAATAAAGGAACAGGCGTCGTGGTTTGGTCTATAGTTGTTCCTAACATTGGCAAAGTTGTTGCGGTGTTTGCTCTTACTTGATACCCTTCTGTCACAGTCCAATTTCCAATATTATTGATTCCAAATTGAGGAATACAAGTCAAGCCCAATTGATCTTTTACAATAGTTACATCACTGGCAATAGGCGTGAACAACGTCAACATATTTGGTGTTGTTGGATCACAGTAAGAAGAAATGATGTTCCAACCTGTCACAATAGGAATGTTGTGATCGCATGCACCACAAAGTACATCAATGGCAGTTGTCATATTAGTGAAAGTACCATTATCGTATTTACTTGCAGGAGCATTGTTTTCTGGATTGAAATTGGTATCAGCAGTTGCATTAGGAAAACCATTTTGTACTCCTTGAAATTGAAGATTTGGATTTCCTGTTGGATTAAGGATGTCAAAACAAATGGTAGAAACATCTTCCCAATCTGTTGCAATATCAGGACAGGAAGCAGTCAAATTTCCTGGTTTAACCATTGTGATTAAGAAATCACCTGTTTGAGAACCATCAAAACCATGTACCTGATAAGATGTTCCACCTGGACCACCCATAGCTGTTGTACATTCTGGATTTAAAGTTCCTTGATCTGCATCAAAATTGATAGATGTATAGCTTCCTTGTGTTACACTGGCACTACTTGTTCCTGCAAATCCTATAACGGTATCGTCATAGGTAAAGCGGATAGAAGAAGTTCCTATTAAATTTGCTCCATCAGTAGAGCGAACTTGTATATTAACACAAAAGTTATTGTTATCACAGTCACTTGTTGTTTCATTATAAGCGAATTGCACATCTACAGATTGTGCCACTGTATATAAGTGCAAACTACTGAGGGTTAGCAGTACTGTAAGAATTTTAATAATTTTGTTCATAAGAAAATTAGGCGTTTAAAATGATAAAGTTATAATACAAACAGTTTGTGTATGAAGATGTGTTTTTGTCAGTGGACTAACAAAGTTAGTGTTCTTTTATAAAATAATGGAATTTCCATATGTATGTTTCCTGACTAAACTTTGAATATACCTTTTACCTTAAAAGCTAAGTTACAAAAATGCAGCCAAAAAATGATGATAAATCAGTGATAATCAAGAAGAAAAGAACATTTTTAACCAAATAAAACAATAAAAGACATTTTAGACGCACAACTGCTACCAATACTCTTGAATTATATGGGTTTTTTGTTGATTTATAAAGATTTATTTTTCAAAAATCTTTTTATTTGGAGCGAAAGGTCTTTGCTTCGTCGTGATAGAAAGGCCTGCTATCCGTTCTTATGGCTAAGGAAGAACGAAAAATCATGTCAGAACCGAACCAAGAACTACGGCACTAAGAACTACAGAACCCCAAAAAGCCATACCACTACTATCAGGGCTATTCTGCACAGTCTCAACTTCTAAGGAGGTACAAGCCCTGCAAAATAGACCCGATACAACATTATAGCTTTCTTTTGTTTAAGTGATTTTGTGGTTTTTGTGATTTATGTTGTTGGATTCTTCTTCCGAAGATGAATAGGCAAGTTATAGTAACAGGTAGCGGGCGCATGCTGCACAACAAAGCACAAACAGAACTCCATAAAGTGAGGCGTTATAAAAACTAATCCTTCGGAGGATGTGGTCTTTTTTTATGGGAAAGTGGCAACAAGCGTTTTTTTAGGAAATCTACAATCCCAGGAAATTGAGCCAATTGTTCAGGCGTACAAACATTTTTTTAAATCTTGAACATGTTGGAATGTAATGTCAATGCGTTGTTGTTCTAAGGTGGTAAGTTGGGATAATAAATCTGTTTTTAGAATATTCTTTACAGTAGAGGATTTTAATAAATCGAAATATTGAAATAACTTTTGTTGATAAAGAATATTAACGGAGTCTATTGTTGTTTTATGTACTATATGAAGAGTTTTATAAGCTGCTTTTGAGCCACATCAAATCCCAAATCCTGCTGAACTTTATGGGCAATATGATGCTTGTTTTTATGATGTGGAGGACGATGCCCACTAAAAATAAAAACCAACAATCCTACATTAAATAAGATGAGTATTAAAGATAAGATACTAAGTGTTTTAACCTTATTCATAATCATAAAAATTGTAGGTCGGAATCAAATATTCTTCTGAGTCTATACTTGTTTGAATCGTTGTTTGATAAGAATGAACAACAGCCCCAACATTGACAAATAAAAGAAGACAAACGGCAATAACCATCGCTTTTATAGGCAAAAAAAAATGTATTCAACCACTGTGTTTTGAGTGATTTTTTTTTGAATACGAGTAAATAAAAAAAGATTGGGTGCTGCTTTTTGAAGTCCCTCTAAACTATTTAAAATCTCGTCTTTTCATTGTTCTTTGTCTTGTTTCATAATTCTTTATTTTATCAGGGGTTCTGTCCTTTTAAGCTAGACCTGATGGTAGTGGTATGGTGGCGTAGTCGGAACTTGTAGGGGCAATCCCTTGTGGTTGCCCTAACTTGATTTGCCACCATAAGAACGGACAGCAGGCCTTTCCGCAGCGATGAAAGATAAACCGTTCTCTCCAAAAAATCATAAATAATTTGTGTCTCTTCATTAGACGACACACAATTTTATTTCCTTTGGTTTGGATAAGAACCGTCCAATTTTTTACGCAAATTAGCCTTCGCACGTTGCAGCAAAGATTATACCGCTTTGACAGAAATCTCCATAGAAAGATGTCATAGATTTCTTTGAAAGCTTGTTGATTGCCTTTTGCTATTTGTTGTATTAAGTCTAAATGATTTTGCAAGAGTGGTTATTGTTTTTTGAAACAGCCGAGGAAGGTAATACAAAAAAAATACTTATGACACAAAACTGACGGAAACCAAGAACTATTTTTTTAGTAAAAGACGTTCTCTCTATAAAATACAATAACTCTTAAAACACAAAAACATGAGAAACACAGGAGATTATATTATTACAAGTTTAGCATTGATGGTTACAGGCGTTAGTGCTTATTATGGAATTTGGAGTTTAGCCATTTTGTTGGGCGGAATTTTATCGGCTGTGGGCATCATCAGTTTATTGTTTAACCTGAGAAGCACCGAAAATATTATTGCCATCAATCAAGGGCAATCGGGAGAAGACGAAATTTGGGTGAGAAAATATAAGCAAGCCGATGTAGAACAATACTTAGGAACGTTCTTTAGAATTGGATTGATTATTTCTTTGCTCACCGTTCTTTTTGCTTTTAACTTAGATATTGATATGGCTGAGGGAATCCCAGAAGATAGAAAAATTTGGATGCCTGAAGATGAGGATGATGCTAAAATACTTCCAACAATCATCTATCCAGAAGAGCCAAAAAAGATAGAATTGCCTATCGAAAAACCAAGCGTAAAAGTTCCGATTGAAATCGCAAAAATCGACCAAGTAAGCAATACAGAAATCCTCAAAGAAGAAATTCAAAATTTGGAAAAATGGATTGAAAACAAACCTGTCGTTACGCCAAGTGAAATCAATTTTGATATTGATTGGGATGCCATTGATAAAGAAGATGAAATTAAAGAAAAGCCACTACCAATAATCACTTTTGCCGAAGAAATGCCCCGTTTTTCAAGTAAATGTGAAAGAACAAAAACAACCTTGGAAGACAAACATAAATGTGCAGAAAAAGCCTTATTAAACTTTGTTCACAGCAATATCAAATATCCAGCTTACGATAAAGAACTAAATGTTGAAGGAAAAGTTTTTGTCTCCTTTGTTGTCGAAAAAGATGGACAAATCAGCAATATTGAAATTCTTCGAGAACCAGAAGGCGGAACGTTGGGCAAAGAAGTCATTCGCATCATAAAAAATATGCCCAATTGGATTCCAGGAAAACAAGGCGGTAAAACGGTTAGAGTCAGATATAACATTCCTGTCGATTTTCAACTAAACTAAGCTCTAAGAAACAAAGAAAGCCACATTTCGTTTTGCTGAAAAGCAGCACGTAGCCCGAAGACCGAAAGGTTTTCGGGTTTTTTTGTTGACAATAAAGCTCGATATAGAACAATTTCTTTGCCACCTTTGCGAAAAACTTTGCGACCTTTGCGTGAAACAAATAAACAAAACCCATAAAAAAGAGTCATGATAATTTACAATGTTACCATCAAAATAGACAAAAGAGTAGAAACCGAATGGTTGCAATGGATGAAAGAAAATCACATTCCCAACGTTATGAAAACGGGAATGTTTGTAGAATACAAATTGTGCAAAATGATTTTTGAAGTGGAAGAAGACCCACAAGGCACAACGTATGCCGTTCAATACATTGCCAACAGCTTAGAAGACATTAAAGAATACCAAGAAAAGTATGGAAAAGCTTTACAAGAGGAACATGCCAAACGCTACCAAAACCAATACATTACTTTTAGAACATTATTAGAAATATTAGAATGAATCGCCAACTAAAAAAAATACTGTCAAACATTTTTCTACTACTTATCATGGTAGGCTACACAAGCTCGTTGCAAGCACAAAATGTAGCAGCTTATAAGGATAGACAAGGAAGGTTTCAATACTATAACAATGGTTATATTGTACAGTTAGACCACCAAGAAGTGCCTTTTTTCAAATTAGGAGGTGATTTTATCCTTTACCTTAACTCCCGTGATGAATTGAAGTACTATCGCAATGGTTATGAAGAAATATTCCATATGCGTCCTGTTCAAGATGACTACACCATTACGCAGTTTCTCATTATGAACGAAACAGGCGGCGTTTTCTCAGTCATCAACCACAAAGAAGTAAAAACGCTGAATTTAGATGATTCCACCAAATTTATTTATGGAGACAGCATCGTCGTCTTTATAGATTATACAGGAATGTTAAAATCCTACTATAATGGCGAGATTACTAGCATTGATCCCATCGAACCCCAACGATTTATCGCCAGTGACAATAGTATGGCTTATGTAGATAATAGGGATTGGCTGCGATTTCATAAAAATGGCGAAACGGTGGATGTAACAGAAGATCCCCCGAATGGTTTTAAAGTTGGGCAAGACCTACTCTTATTTACCACAGAATTTGACGAATTCAACGCTTGGCGAGCTGGCGAAACCATAGAATTAGGCGAATATCCCCCCCAATCCTACAAAATAGGGGATAAGCTAGCCGCTTATGTTTCAGACAGAGGATTCTTTTACCTAATCGACGAAGAAGCCACCGAACCCACCGAATTAATGCCCGCCATCCCCAAATTTTACGATGTCATTGACAACACCCTCATTTATGTAGACGACCGCAATTATTTCAATGTCTACTACAAAGGAAAAAACTATGCCTTAGAAACCTATCGTCCAAGCAAATTTGAATATTATGATGGCATTGTCGCCTATGTCGATGTTGATGGCAGACTCAAAGCCTTCTACGAAGGAAAAACCTTAGAAGTCAGCGAAAATATCATCAATAGTTTTTTCCTGCAAGGAAGAGTCATCCTCTACGAATACGGCAACAAAGACTACAAAATCTTCCACAACGGCAAAAGATTTAATTAATGTTCACCCCCCCCAACAAACAAAACCTTGCCAAACTCGAAGGAGTGTCCTACTTTTGGTGCTTAGTGCTT
>Ga0209185_1001216_pt1 | contig 23550 bp, 18 predicted proteins | sample SidtaG_2_FD_187425 | JGI IMG/M metagenome (GOLD analysis project Ga0209185, IMG submission 187425) | Marine algal microbial communities from Sidmouth, United Kingdom - Sidmouth_Asex2 metaG (SPAdes) (version 2) | ecosystem: Host-associated > Algae > Red algae > Unclassified | place: Sidmouth... | reverse complement strand
CCAGTGATTGCGCGCTGCATTTGCCAACCAGTGGGGAATCACGCCAGCGCGTGGCTGCGAGGATCCCCGCCTTTTTTACAGAATTTGGAATCACAAGATATGGTATATAACCTTCACGCGTTAAATCGTTAGTTCTCTGAGGTATTGTGTGGGTAACTAGGAATGAATTCCCGGCCTGATACGGAAAACGTGATAAATCACGTTAAAGTTACGGCATTTAACCTGTTTTAACAGGTTTCCCATAGCAGACGCAGAATTCATTCTGCGGGCCACCCCACAATTCCTCATAGAACCACAATTTATATCACAATTTAGTCGGCTTGAATCGGGAGAATTAGCATCATGGACTTTACAGAGCAAGTGGCCATTATCACTGGCAGCGCATCGGGAATGGGGGCTGCCACCGCCCGTAAATTTACGCAAGCGGGCGGCAACGTGATTGTTGTAGATCGCAACGCAGATCTCGCGCGAGAGGTCGCGCAAGAGATCGGCAGCGGCGATCCATTGATCGGCGACGTGGGCGATTCGGCCTTTTGCGATTCGGCCATTCAGGCGGCGCTCGATCTACACGGGCGGCTGGACGTGCTAGTCAACGCCGCGGGGATCATTCTGCGCGCGGACGCGTTGGCAACCACCGACGAAGCGTGGCAGCAGATGCTAACTGTCAACGTAAGTGGCGTTTTTTACATGTGCCGTGCGGCCATCCGCCCAATGAAAGCACAGGGCAATGGGGCCATCGTTAATTTTGGATCAATCTGGGGCGGTGTTGGTGCCACCAATGTGGTGGCCTACTGTGCATCAAAAGGTGCGGTCCATCAAATCACGCGCGCGATGGCGCTCGATCACGCGGAAGATGGGATCCGCATCAACGCGGTCTGTCCCGGCGAGGTAAACACGCCCATGTTGCGCACCGGTCGCGACGCGCCACCAACAGAAGCCGAAATGCAGGCCATCGCCAACACTGTACCCATAAAGCGGCTTGCGGATCCAGCCGAGATAGCGAACGTCGTTTGTTTTCTCGCGTCCGACGCAGCTAGCTATATGACGGGCGCGATGGTTCCGGTCGATGCGGGCTATACAGCGCGGTAAGGACTGACAAGGTGAAGAAGTGAAGTATTCCATCTGATCTTTTCTGCCTGTCTCGGTTCGAATTCCATCATGCAGTCCAGTCCTGAACATGACAAAATGACATTGCTCAGTGCAATAATTGCGCCTAACGATGTCATCTTGTCATCCTGTCGTTTTTTGTTATCTTGTCAGTAGTTTCACCGACGAAGGAAACCCACACCAATGAACCACCGCCTCCTTGGCCGAACCGGCGTGCGCGTCTCGCCACTGGCGCTTGGCACGCAGAACTTTGGCAACCCAACCAGTGAAGAAGATGCAGCAAAGATCATCCATACCGCGCTCGATGCGGGGATCAACCTGATCGATACGAGCAATAGCTACAACGATGGCGAATCCGAGCGCATCATTGGGCGCACGTTGGCGCAAAGTGGACGCCGCTACGAGACGCTCATTTCAACCAAGGCTCACTACCCTACCGGTCCAGGACCAAACGAGCGCGGCAACTCGCGCCTTCACTTGGTCCAAGCATGCGAGGAGTCTCTGTGGCGGCTGCAAACCGATCACATTGATCTCTTCCAGATCCACCGCCCGTCGCCCGAAATTCCTATCGACGAGACGCTCTCGGCGCTGACCGATTTGGTGCGTCAAGGCAAGGTGCGCTACGTTGGTACATCGACTATGCCCGCATGGGGCCAGATGGAAGCGGTGATGATGAGCGAACTGAAGGGCTACGTGCGCTTCGCCTCCGAGCAGCCGCCCTACAACCTGCTTGATCGGCGCATCGAAAATGAGACCGTCCCGTTTTGCCAAAAATACGAAGTCGGATTGATCACATGGTCGCCTCTAGCAATGGGCATCCTCATCGGTCGATATGCCGACGACAAGGAGTACCCTGCGGATTCGCGCGCACGGCTCGTCGGATCGATCTATGCCGACCGAGTTACAGCGCGCGGGATTGAAACAGGGAACCAATTTCTCGAAATAGCCAGCGAAGCCGGGATTCCGGCTGCACAATTGGGCGTGCTTTGGGTCAAAGAACAGCCCGCCATTACCGCACCGTTGATCGGCCCACGCACGCTCGATCAGCTAACCCACCTGCTGCCCGTGCTCGACATGACGCTGACGGACGAACTCGCGGCCGCGTGCGACAAACTTGTGCCGCCGGGCAGCGCAGTGGCAAATTTCCACAATACCGCCCCATGGATGAAAATGAAGATAGAAAGTAGTTGAAAAGTAGCAGGGTTACAAAGTCGAAGGGTTGAAGAGTGGACACTCGGCAGATTGTTTCGACTTTCCTTCGGTTAGGCCCAAAGCAAGCGACCAGAACCGTACGCTATCGACCCTGCCACCATTATCTTTGCAACCCTTCGACTTTGTAACTATTCAACCCTGCAATCCTTACCTATGAAAAATCACTCAGAAATTCTCATCATCGGCGGCGGCGTGATCGGCCTCTGCTCGGCCTATTATTTGCGCAAAGCGGGCCATCGCGTGACGCTGCTCGAAAAAGGCACAATCGGATCGGGCAGCTCTATGGGCAATGCGGGCATCATCCCGCCGAGCCACAGCATTCCGCTGGCCGCGCCGGGCGTATTGACCCAAGGTATCAAGTGGATGCTCAATCCATCTAGCCCCTTTTACATCAAGCCACGGCTCGACGCCGACCTGCTCTCGTGGTTGTGGAAGTTCCGCGCCGCCTGCCAAGATGGCCCAATGAAACAAAGCATTCCCGTGCTGCGCGATCTGCTTTACACAAGCCGCGATCTTTACCAATCATTGATAGCTGACGAGGATTTGGCGTGCGATTTTGAACAAAAGGGCCTTATTATGCTCTTTAAAACAGAGGCCGGATTGGACGAAGGTCGCCACGAGATGGAGCTGCTGCGGACGTATGGCGCGCCTGCCACAGAATTGATTGGCGATGCACTGCGGGCTGTCGAGCCAGCGGTAAGCGACGCAGTGATCGGCGGCATTCACTTCCAAGATGACGCACATTTCCATCCGGCTCGCTTTATGGATGAGATGGCGCGGCGGGTCGACTACTATGGCGCAACCATCGAGCCCGAAACTGAGGTCACGGGGATCGACATGGCGTCTGTAAATGGTCAAAAACGGATCGACTCTGTTACGACCCTGCAGCCAAGCGGCCCGCGCACCTTCACTGCGGATCAAGTGGTGCTGGCGGCTGGATCCTGGTCGCCCAACGTGGCGCGCAACTTGGGGCTTTCGCTGCCGATCCAGCCGGGCAAGGGTTACAGCGTAAGCGTCGCCAACCCAGCCAACGGACCGAGCCATCCGCTGATTGCGCATGAACGTCGCATGGCGATCACGCCGATGGGCGACACGCTACGGCTGGCGGGGACGATGGAATTGTCGGGGCTAAATTTAGATGTGAGCGAAGCGCGCGTGACCGCGATCCGTGCGGCGGCGGATGAATATTTGAAGTTGGATGAACGAGTACCAGCCGAGAATGTGTGGGTGGGGATGCGGCCATTGACGCCCGACGGGTTGCCTATTATCAGCCGCGTGGACCAGGTTGAGAACTTGGTGGTGGCGACGGGTCACGCCATGTTAGGCATGGCGATGGGGCCGATTACGGGGAAACTTGTGGCGCAAATAATCGACGGGGAGGAGCCGAACGTGGATTTGGAGCCACTGCGGGCGGGGCGGTGGTAGGGATGTAGATTTAGCGCAGAATTTGATTCGACCAAACTAAGAATTCGGATAAACTCACGACGGAGATTTCTTTGGGGTTGTTCGGGTCTTGGTAGAGGTGTGACACACACGCTTCTTTTAACCACGTAACCGCGCCCAACTTGGCTCCGCCACCATCCACAATAATAATGATCCGCTGTTCGGGCATCCGCTCGACGCAATTCATATATAAATAGGGGAATTTTTCGTCCACGCTGCCTGCTGATTGCTGCCACTTGCACTCAATGCGGATTTCGAGCGCATATCGTTCGGAGCGCAACAAAAATTCAGTATTGCCGCGGTGTCCGTAAATCGTTTCAAACGGGACATTGCGCAGCAGCAATTCATTGCCATATCGCTCAGGATGCTTGGCCCATTTGCGATACATCTCCGATTCAAAGCCTTTACTTTCAAGCGTGGCAATCACAGTTCGTTCGAGCGTGTTGCCCGAACTAGTGGCTAAGTTTCCCTGCTTTGGTGGCGTGGCCATAGTTGTTTTTACTTTTTTTATGAAAAGATCGCAAGCAATTCGGCCGCCTTACCGCGCTTTTTACCATTGCAGCTAATATAACGCTGTACATCAAATGATTTTAGCTTTGCGTTAGCATATTCGGCCCGCACAAAATCAGTATCGTGATTTGAGACGATGACGGGTATGCCGCGCTGCGATAGCTTTTCGGCCATACGCGCCAGTTGCTGTTGCTGCTCTTGCCCGAAGCCACCCGTGCTGTAGCTAGTAAAGTTTGCTGTAGATGAAAGCGGCACATAGGGAGGATCACAATAAACGACGTCGCCTGGTTGCGCTGCTTCCATTGCTTTCATAAAATCTACGTGTTGAAAGGTGGCGTCTTTCGATTTTTCGCAGAAATAGCGCAGCTCTTCTTCGGGGAAGTATGGCTTTTTATAGCGCCCAAATGGAACATTGTACTTTCCCTTTTGATTGTAGCGGCACAATCCATTGTAGCCATGTTTGTTCATATACAGAAAGAGGGCCGATTTGAGTTGTGGATCATCAGCCTGGTTAAAATCAACGCGAAATTGATAGTAGACGTCCTCTTGATTATTTTCGGGTATGAAAAACGTGCGCGCATACTCTATAAATGTTTCGCCCTCGGTTTGAACATGCTGATAAAGGGTGATCAGATCTTGATTGGCGTCGCTAATGAGATATGATGGAAAATTTGTATTGAGGAAAACCGCAGCCGAGCCAGCAAAGGGTTCGATCAAACGCTTGCCTGTTGGCAATACTTCTTGAATACGAGCCACAATTTGGTATTTATTGCCAGCCCACTTTAAAAATGGTCTCATCAGGTAATTTTTTACTAGGATAAAATTGGGGATAGGAAGTTATCACCTATCGTGAAATTGCTTGGTTTAAAATTAAGAAGTTCAAAATAAGAAACGACAATTAAAAAGGCATATTTTATGCTAACCGCTCGCATTAGAGAATGCCCGCTCCGCGCGTCGCAGCTTTATTGAGTATACCATACGGACCTAGCCTTAGCTCATTTGTTCAGTACGATTCCCTTGCAGCCGCCCCAGCAATTTCTGCGCCATTTCTAGCTCGGCTCGATAATAATGATGACTCCACTCCACTGCCAATGCTGGATAGGCCATTGCGTCGTCGCTTTCCATATATTCTTGAACCACCCCAAGCTGCCCCAGCTGTTCTTCTGTTTCTACAATAAATTTCTCTAGCAGCTTGATCAATAACTCTGGTGAACTCATATGCCCGAAAAAAATTTTGAGCACGACCGAGTGCTTAATTACAGTTATAGTGTCTAATTCATCGGACGCTAACCAGCGTTTAAACTCCTCAATACCCTTATCCGTGATCTGATAAAGACGCTTGTCTGGCTTTCGTACTTGCGAGACCTCGCGCATAGTTACCAAATCATATGATTCCAGTCTGCGCAATTCGCTATAAACTTGGCTCTGTGCCGGGCTCCAATAAAAAAAGCGCATATTTTGCGCCCATTGCCGAATGTCATAGCCAGACATTTTTTCGCCAAACGAAAGTAACCCCAAAATAGTATAGCTAGTGGTTGATAATTTAATCGCTTTATTTGTCATAAAGCAAGCATATAGTACTACTTGACATATGACAAACAGTACTATATGCTATTGCAGTGATATATGACTATTTGAACTATGTGATTATGGAGAAAAGCCATGAGTGAAAAAGAGATGTTCGACGCACTGCATCCCGATCCAGAGAAGCAAGGCACGCGCGTAACCAAAACCACATATGAAACATATAAAGAAGCTTTATTAAAGGTAATTCCGGCGAGTGAGGGGGGTGTGGAGTATGGCAGCCTGAGCAAGTCTGTGGTCCCGTATTTAACGGATGAATTAGTTGAGAATACGTCGCAAGGTTGGTGGGTAACGACGGTTAAACTTGATTTAGAGGCACGAGGTATGATCGAACGGGTGCCGGGGAAGGGTCGACAGCGAGTGCGGAAAATCCCGATAAGCTAATGAAAATACCCAAGTCGTTAAAAACAAACTACACCGTATGGCTGAAAGCTATTCCAAAAAATCTGCTAAGAATCCGTAAAATTATTTTTCTAGTACACAGCGGCTCAAATAAGCCAATAGTTAAATATCGGCGTTTCTACGGAAAATAGTGATTCCATACTATGGGTCTACTTACGCCATCGTGTACTAGCAGCTTGTCAGAGAAATTTCCTAGTTCTGTCGAATTTGGTGGGTACCTTGGGAAAAAAGAGAAATCTAACGCAGAGGCGCAAAGAGTGCAAAGGAGAATAACATGAAGTTGAAGTTTTCTCATGCCTTTCTCTGCGTGCTCTGCGTTCAAAATTTAGCCAGAAATTTCCTTACTCACCAAAACTGACAGAAGCAAGAATTTTCTGTACTCAGACTTGGCCACAGGATGACCGAGAGATCGGACAGCCATGATCCCCATTCTAAAAAATTTGAGTGTATCTGTATTTGTACCACACGGCACAATGTCTGGGTATAAATACAGCTTTTTTTAGCTCTTTTCAATAGCCTGCTAGAGTAGCCTCAATCTACTAGATCCTGAACCGCAATCCCTAAGGCAATGGCGATTATTGACATTTCATCAAGTATTACGTCTCGTTGGCCCGATTCGAGAAGAACAATATCTTCTGATGCAATCCCAGTAACATATGAGAGCATCTTAATACTAACTCCTTGAGTTATGCGATGATGCTGAATATTTTTACCAAATTTAATTAAACTTGGTGACGTAGTGAAAGACTTATCTTCTTTTAGTTGACGTGGCATATTCTTCAAAACCTTTATGTTATACTGCTGGTTAGGGTTATTAGGGTTATTAGGGTTATTAGGGTTATTAGGGTTATTAGGGTTATTAGGGTTATTAGGGTTATTAGGGTTATTAGGGTTATTAGGGTTATTAGGGTTATTAGGGTTATTAGGGTTATTGTGTGGGAATGACCCGTTTTGGTTTTGCCTCGACCAAGCTCAGTGCAAAGCGACACACTTGCTGTGCTTCCAAGCTGCATACTGCTATAGCGCCAGCGCCCAGCTCTCAATCGGCGCGACCTTTCAAGACATTCAGAGAGCGGTTATCATTATGATAAATATGTGGAAGGGGTAGCTTTTGATGCAGGTAAGTAAATATCAGAAGTCGTTCCTAAACCGACCTTGCTTGTAACAATACGATCACCCATTTCTGTAACAAATTGGTGAATCATCGGGAGCCCAAGCCCCGTGCTATAGCCAAATGATCCTGGGGTATAAAAGGGTTCAAAACAGTGATTTAGCGTCTCCCCGCTCGTGCCACGGCCACTGTCTTCAATGCGCAAATGGACAGATAGTTCTGTCTTTGTTGATAACAAACTTGCAAAAGACTGATCTGAAGATTTATCCTCTGCAATCTCTGCTTCGTTTATATATGTTTTTATGAATAATTATCTTTCCGAGGTGACTCTGAATATTTTGGTTCCGAATGTACAGAACTATTGAATAATTTCCTGGAGTCTTGTTTTGTATTCATTTCTAAAAGACGTGTAACACTTGCACGCAACTCGGCTATTTTAAATGGCAAATGGAGTTGTTCTGCTATATTATGAGCATATTGAAGGTCTGTGTTCTTCTGCGCAATGATAGCTAAAATCGGCGTATGGGGACTTACCGACTTTAACTCTGAAAATGCGTTTGAGTTGTGATTGTCTACGTTAAACAACTCTGATGTAGTGATAATTAAATCTGGTTGATTGGATTCAAGAAGTGTTAACGCTTCTTGAACCGTAGCTGCGGTATCAATAATATATCCATCCAAACGTAAAATTGTTTCGTACAGCTCACCCACAGATTGGGTGCCTATACTATGGACACTATCTACAACTAATACTCGCTTTCCATTTTGTTTTTTTACAAATCCATTTTCACTAAACATATTTTTGTATCCCTCCTACTCTTTACCGCACCTTACTAACGGTATTTTGTAAAGGCTTAGCCCCATTCCAGAAAAACAAATGTCCATAACTGTGGAGTAAGCACTCTCTGATGCGGCTCTATCCTGAGAGACAGTGGTGCAAGAGAATGCCTCCTCCTCGTATAATTTTTCTGGATTGACCATAAGTTGGAGCACGAACGTCTGTCCGTATAGATAACTATACTAAAATAGCTAAATAATTACATCAGGTAATACGGTTATTTCTTTTCCACTAATTTAGTTATTTTTTTTTCCACCACTTGGGGGATGTTTACTATTTAGTAGTGGGTTTGTGCGAATTTTTGAAAAATTACTTATGATTTTGCTTAGGAATTCGGTAACGTAACTGCTAATGATATAGTAATGAGCTAGTAGTATCATTTAGACTACATAAGGCTGACGCTCTCTAATTTTATTTCTACTTCTGTCGAATTTGGTGGGCACCTTGAAAAAAAGAAAAATCTATTATAGGGATGCAAAGATCGCAGAGGGAACAACAGAAAGCTTTAGCTTTCTCATACTTTTTTTAGCGTGCTCTGCGTGCAAAATTTAGCCAGAAATTTCCTTACCCACCAAACCTGACAGAAGCAGTTTTGTTTTTTGAATGGCCTAAAACATTGTGTCAGTGCTCACCCATCAGTGGCACAATGTTTTAGGCAACAATTCCTGCACACCGAGAATCGAACCATGAAAACTAAGCCCACAAAAACTCCATCGCTCGCTGCTGCTGAGAAGGCTGCCACCATTGCGTCGAGTACATCTGCTGCGCACGGATTGCATATCCACCTGTTAGATGGCTTTCTGCTTACGTTCAATGGCGAACCGATTAGAGCGTTTTCTAACACGCGCCTGCAACGGCTGTTGGCTTTCCTCATCCTCAACTCCGACACGCCCCAATCGCGCCAGCATCTTGCCGCTCTCTTTTGGCCAGATTCAAGCGAGAGCCAGGCACGCACAAACCTGCGCAACGCACTGCACCTCTTGCGCACGCACCTGCCGCTGGTCGAGGCGTGTATACATAGCGATAACAAAAGCGTTACTTGGCGTGCGGATGCGCCCGCGCACGTCGATCTGCTTGAGTTTGATGCGCGCTATCAAGAAGCTATTCGTGCCACGGACAGCGAACTTGCACAGATTGCCTTTGCCGATGCAGTTGCACACTATCGCGGCGAATTGCTGCCCGACTGCTACGAAGATTGGATCTTGCCCTTGCGAGAAGAATGGCAGCAGCGCTACTATCAAGCGCTTCAGCACCTAGCCCATCGCCTAGAGCAGCAGCGTAAATATGTCGATGCAATTGAAATCGCCCAAAAGATGATGCAAATCGATCCCCTGCAAGAGGGCAGCTACGCGCTCCTAATGAGTTTGCAAGCCGCCCGCGGGGATCGGGCCGCGGCCTTGCGCACCTATCACACCTGCCAAACCGTACTCATCGACGAACTGGGCGTGGAGCCAGGGCCAGCCACTCAATCCATCTACGAGCGGTTGCTCAACTTGGACCCCGACGAAGTGCAGACTGAAACGCTACCGCGTAGCGCACCGCTAGTTGGCCGTGACACAGCGTGGGAAAATTTGCAACAAGCGTGGACGCGCGCCACACAAGGTCACGCCGAGATGAGTTTGGTTTTGGGCGAGGCAGGCATTGGTAAGAGTCGTCTTGTCGAAGAGTGGTCTACGCTGCTCACGCGTCAGGGGATCATCACCGCCGAAGCTTATTGCTATAGCGCCGGCGGTCGGCTGGCCTATGCGCCCATCCAAGCATGGTTGCGCACGCCGCAGATTGCACGCTATGTTGAACAACTATCCGCCCACCACAAGCAAGAGCTATTCCGCCTGCTGCCCGAATTGGCGGGCGACAAGCACCCCGCGGCGTCGACCGTTAGCGGGGCCGAATCGATGCAGCGGCGCAATCTTTTCGAGGCAATTACCACACTTTTTTTACAGGTTGAAGGGCCGCTGCTGTTGCTTTTAGACGATATTCAATGGTGTGATCCGGACACGCTCGAATGGCTTGAACATCTTTTTCAGAACGCGCCTCAACTTCGGCTGCTGCTCATCGCGACGCTACGTATGGGCGAAATTGCAGCTGAACACCCAGTACATACGCTTAAATATGCGCTCGGACGCAACGATCGCTTGAACGAAATTGAACTGGACAGATTCGACGTGGCCGCAACGGGCCAACTCATCAAAACGCTGGCAGGGCGAGAGCCAACCAAAGCAGAAGTTGCTCGCATTTTTGCCGATACCGACGGCAATCCGCTCTTTGTCGAAGAGATAGTGCGCAGCATGGCACAAACAACCGCGCAAGAGGGTGATGCGGGCACCAGTGATGAGGCTGTACAACCGTCTCTGCCGCCCAAAATTCAGTCGGTTGTCGAGGCAAGGCTTGTGCGCCTTTCTCCCGAGGCACGTTCGTTGGCCGATGTAGCCGCTGTGCTTGGGCGCGTCTTCACGACGGGGCTTTTGGCCTCTGTTACCGGCGAAAGTGAGGACTCGCTGCTGATGGGGCTAGATGAGTTGTGGCAGCAGCAGATTATCCGCGAGCACGGCATGGGCATTGCGATGCGCGACGATTCGTATGACTTTGCGCACGATAAGTTACGCGATGTTGTCTACCAGACGCTTAGCCCCATGCGGCGGCGTCAACTGCATCGTCGTGCGGCGGAAGCGTTGGATAAAGAGGCGTCTCGGGCGGCTAAAGATGCGACCCAAGATAGAGTTAGCGCACAGCTTGCGTCGCACTACGAGCGTGCCGGGCTGCCGCTGCTTGCAATTCAGTGGTACCAAAAAGCGGCACAGAGCGCCAATCAGCTAAGCGCAACGCAAGAGGCGCTGATCCATTTGGATCATGCGTTGAATTTGCTGGATGGCATCCCCGGTGCTGGCACGCCCGAAGCCGATGATGAGGCAAATTTGTTAGAGCTTTCGATCCAAATGGGGCGTGCGCCGCTGCTGCTAGCGACCAAAGGCTATGCAGCCCCCGAAGCCGAAATTGCGCTTACCCGTGCGCGCGAGATTAGTTTGTCAATGGGTGGCAAAGATGATTTGACTCTACGCTTTAAAGTCATGTGGGGGTTGAGTCGCTTCTATCAAATTCAGCCCAATTTTGAACGAGGCATGGGTATCGCCGAACAGATGGTGGCGGTTGCCGAAGAGGTCGATAGCTCGGCGCTACGGCTTGAAGCGTATGCTGCGTTGGGCACGTACTATCTGCATTTAGGCAAGTTCGACACAGCCATCGACTATCTTGATCAGAGCTTGGCGCTCTACAACCCAACCGAGCACGATCAGCACGCATATATCTACGGGCAAGATCCAAAGGTGGTTAGTCTAGCTTACAGTGCGTGGACGCTTTTCTGTTTGGGGAGAAGAGAAGAGGCGCAAACTCGCGTTGACGAAGCGCTGGCGTGGGCCACATCGTTGGAACACCCCTATTCGCTAGTTATTGCACAAACGTATGCTGCTGTCCAAGCTCAGTTTTTGGATGACGCGACAGTGTGCCTTACGCTGGCAGATGCAGCAAGCGAAGTCGCCACCGAGCACGGCTTTTTGCTGTGGGTTTCCATGTCTGGTTTCCTGCGTGGATGGTCCATGTGTCGGTTGGATCAGGCCGAGGTAGGGGTAGAATTGATGCAGACGAGCGCATCGCTGTACCGATCAACTGGGGCAAAGACGGGAGCCTGTTATTTTGCTGCACTCCTCTCTGAAACGATGGCGAATATTGGGCAGCCCGATGTGGGCCAGATGATGTGTGGCTTGGCCTTAGCCCAATTTGAAGAGACGCAGGAAAGCTGGTGCGAAGCGGAACTTTATCGCATTCAAGGATCGATTTTGCGTGTGTGCGATCAGCCAGAAGAGGCCGCCGCTGCATTCGAAAAGGCGTTGTCTGTTGCCACGGCGCAAGGCGCTCTGTGGTGGGTCGAGCGCACGAAGGCCGCCATGTGATGGGCGCAGTATATTATGCCCGTACGAATGGATCCGCGCGAGAATGTTATTTGTCTTACGCCCCTTTATTTTCAAAAACGCTTTTCATCTCGACCTCCCCATTTAAAAACGCATATCGCATCAACCCTCTCTTCTACCAAACCTACCCAAAACGCTCTACAAACGGACCGCCCACTATGCTGTGTGTATAGGGGTTGTACCATAATTTAGGACAGCCTCCGTATAAAGGGTTTATCTTGTGGTTGTGAAAAAAACGCACTCGTTCGAAGCAGACAATTTTTTGAACAGAGCCCAAGGTATAAAGAAACGCTTGCAAGCAGGTGGATAGCCTCCACTGAGAGATCTCTCATCTTAATAACCCTCCAAATTTATTCAATTATTAAATAGGAGATTTGAGATGATTACTAGAAATATTGCGAAGTTTGTTGTTGCTGTCGTATTGACTGTGGCGACTGTCGTTGGCGGTGGTGTTGTGGGGCAGGAGATCGGGCTAAATATTGCGTCAGCAGCCTATGCTGGTGACAATTGTGGTACCGCTAGTGGAGGTGGCTGCTAGTGGGGATGGCTGCTAATTGTTCAGGCTCTCTGCGAAAAGAATGCCCGATAGAAGCGCTAGGGGGACTAAGTATTTGTTAACCAAAAATTGAACAATTGGGACATAGCTTCGTTATGCGGCTATGTGAGATTAGCAGCCAAAAGGAGTTGTGGCTTCGTCAGCTAATGATTGAGCCACAACTTTTTCCAGATCTTTTTGGACGGTGGCAATACGTATTTGATTGTTGAGCTTTTGATATAATTTTAGGGATTCTTCTAAATACTCAAGCGCTTTGGCATGATTCCCTGAACCCAAAGCGATTAAACCAAGGTTGTTCCACACAGCAGCTAGACCAGAAAAGTTAGCAGCCTTTCTAAAAGCCTTTTCTGCTTTGTATGCGTACTTGTTTGCATTTCCCCAATCTAAATTAAGCCGGTGCGCAAAGGCCATATTATTCCATATGCCAGCTGAGATTGATAACTCGCCAGTTGTTTCTGTAATGCGATGAGCGTTTGATAAATGTTTGAGTGCTTCTTCGGAATTTCCCATACTGGTAAACATAAGCCCGAGATTGGTGTAACCATTAATCAAGCTGTGGTTATCTTGTTTTTCTTCCCAAATTTTGCAGGCCATCGTTAAATATTGCTGCGCGTCTTTCCATTTACTTTGCCTCGTGTACAATATGCCTAAGTGATTATAGGTGTGCGCCCGTCCATGTGCGTTTTCTTGTTTCTCGAAAATCTCCATTGCATGACAGCTTAATATTTCTGCACGCCACCACTGCCCAGCCTCAATAAATGTGAAGCCCAAATTCGAACAGGCCCGCGCTTCTTCAAAACGGTTGTCGCTGCGCCGAGCCATGCGGATCACGCGGCGATAGTGGTAAACAACATCGGTTGGTCGGCTTTCGCGTTGACAAAGCCGCGCAAGTAAAGCAGTCAGGGTAATCTCTCCATCGAGGTCGTTGGCGTGGTTGGCGACAGTGACGGCTCGCTCTAAAATCGAATGACCGGTGTGCCAATGACCGCGCCGCTCCATAAAGGGGATAAAGGCAATAATCAGCGGCTTGATGCTCTGCCAGCTATCGTCTACTTCGAGACCTAGCGAAATAGCTTTGACTACAGACTCATATTCGTGATCCAGAACGTTGACATCAACTTTATGAACGGCTTCGGCTTTGTTCCACTGTTGCACCATATAAAGTAAGCGCTGCATAAAATAGATGTTCTCTGTCGATTTGACGGGATGATCGACATTTTGCCATTTGATTACTTCGTGCATGAGAAAGCTTTCGGTTAGACGATGCAGTCGGTAGCGTGGCGCAGTGAGATCGCTGCTTACTTCGACAAGCGAGAGGCTGCGTAGATTCATTAACCCCGTTTGGAGTCGGGCTGTTTCTAACCCACTGATGGTTTGCAGTTGGGCAAATGTGGCGTTGGGCACGATGGGCAGGCAGAGTAATAAGTGACGATTTGTGGTATCGAGCATTTGCCATGATTGTTGGTAGATATAGGTGTAAAGTTGCATGGAATGAGTGCTGTTTGCTTGGTGCAGACTTTCTAGAACTTGGCTGAGCGGCAGAAAGTGGATTTGGCTAAGCACAAGTTTAAGCGCCAACGGATTGCCGCCGACGGTTTTGTGGATCTCATACAGCTGTTCGTCAGTGGTCGCTATCAGGTTGGACATGCCCCGCGTGGTGGCCTCGTGGCGTAAGAAGGCTAACGCATCTGTTGCGGTTAGTTCTGCAAGGCTGTAGCAGAAGAAATCTCCTTGACCAGACAATGTAACACGGCTGGTTATCAAAAATTTAGTGGGGTTTGACAAGTGACGAAGCAAGGGCAGCAGTTCTTGATAGTCGATGGCGGTTTCGAGGTTGTCGATGACGATTAGGTGAGGTTTTTCTTTAAGCAGTTGGGTGAGTGCGAGCCGTTTTTCTTGGAGATTAACGATAGGGTATGGACCGAGGGCGAGTTGTGCGAGCAGTTGATCCATGAGGGATTCTGCATCGAGTGCGGCTTTGCCGGTTGCTTGTACACCCTCATTGGGCAGGTATTCTTCTTGCTTGGCGCTGACCCACGCGATATTTGCAAAGGGGGCGTCAGTTTCTTGGTGATAGTTATTGATGAGCTCTTTTACAACTGCGTTCGCAAGCGTTGTTTTGCCCAATCCACCAATGCCTTCTATGGATATAAGCCACGGCTCTCCTTCGGTGTTGATTGCCTTTGTGATTGCATTTTCGGCTTTTGTTATGCCGAAAAGTTTTTGATTAGGCAATGGTTCTAGGCGAGTGAGGATGGCATGAGGATCCAGGGTAGTGCTTTTGGCATTTTGATTAACAATTTTTGTATCGATTAATATGGATGATGCTTCGTCAAGATCCGGCTGTAAGTTGCCATTGCGAATTTGCGCAATTAGATCGGTTGTTTCTTTTGCTGGTGATACGCCTAGCTCTTGTTTGAGCGTACGGACGCAAATTTTATAGTGAGCAAGTGCTGCGTTGCGCAGGCCGCTTCGTGCGAGGGTGTTCATGAGGCTGCGGTGGGCGCTTTCGTTTAGTGGATCAAGTGCTAACCGTTGACGTACAATTTTTTCGGCTGAACGCCAATTTTGGCTTGAAAGGTAGGCTTCTTCTAGCCGCGGCAGCATATGCATAACTTGCATGTGGTAGCGCTCGCGCTGGATTAGGAGCCAATGTTCGAAAGCTTCGCATCCATCTAGATTGAAGCCGCTGAGAAATTCACCCTGATAAAGCTCGGATGCTTTGACCATATCATTTAGGCAGGGATTACATTGCGTTGGGTCGGCGTGGTTGTGTGATTCTACGAGAGAAAGTAACCGCTCGAATTCAAGCACATCTAGCCAGGCATTGCCGCAGGGCTGTAGCTGATCCGCATCGAATTCTACCGTAAGGCGAGTTGCTTTGAGGAGAGTTGGTTCGGCTGGTTTGATGGCATTGCGCAAACGGGTTAACGCGACGCGTAGGTTGTTGCGCGCCTGCTGCTGACTGAGTTCGGGCCAGAGTAGCCCTAGTAATGTTTCGCGGCTGTGGGCACGATCGCTTTCGACTGCTAAGTATGCAAGTAGCGCGAATTCTTTGCGGCTGCGAGCCTTTTTTTCGGTGTTGCGAGAAAGAAAGATCCGGCCTGGGCCAAAGAAGCGCATCTTAAGTACGGGCATGGTTGAGTTTGCCAAGGGTATATAGGTCGAGCTTGAAAATCATCTACTTTAGGCTACTCCAGAAAAACCTTAGAAATCTGTATAACTTTTTTTCAACAGTTGGGGGCGATGGCAGCGCAGGTAGAGCCTTGTTGATCCTGGAGCCTACCGAAGGAGGTGCAGTTGGTAGCCTGTGCTGAACATTGTCGAAGTAAAGCCGAAACGACAATTGTCATGTACGCCATGATTTGTGACCGAAGAGTGATGGATTCTAGAAATTATACCATAGGGCGGTTGATTCGTTAAGGCGTTGGTAAGTTGAGTGTAAGGGGAAGGAGGTAAGGTTGTCAATAAAAAAAAGAGCCAATCGATTTCTCGATTGACTCTTTGGCGGAAGCGACGGGACTTGAACCCGCGACCTTCGGCTTGACAGGCCGATATGCTAACCAACTACACCACGCCTCCCCAATTAACTACTAGCATATCTAACAACGAAGGGAATCATAGCATTTGGAGAATGAACTGTCAAGTACGTTGATACGCGTTTTGTTTTATTTCTGCAATGCTATCCCGCGGCTAAAGGAAGCGCATTTGCCCCATTACAAAACGTTAATTTACATAGAGACATTTGTCGTAGCAAAACTTTTGTCTCTGCAACATTTTGTGTACGCCTCTACGACTATTGTATGAAAAACAAATGTCTTTCAAGGGATTAAAGTTTATCGAGCCGATTATGTTAGTGACGCAATTGTGTCGCACCCCATTCTAGCTTTCGGGACTGTACCACAAAGTGTGTAAATGACTCTGTCTGTTTAAGTAACCGAACGCCATTTACATACAATTTGGGAAAGTCTCTATTTTTGACTGTACTACATATTAGATAGTTCATTAAAGATTCTGGCCTCTTCCCTGTTGCTTGACTAGGCAAACTTTTGATGAATTCACCTCAAAAGAAGCGCGCATCGATGCGCAGCCCGTTATCGTGCATCGGTACACGAAACTTTTAGATCTGTACGACAAAGCGTGTAAACGAGTCGCTGCTTTCTCCGAGAGCCGAATCTTGGTCCACTTGCTCAGAAAAGATCCGTACCACATTTCAAGAAGCAGAAATGGGACAGATCTTTTCTGGGAAGTTATACACAATTTGCCACACGTCTACTCTATCCATCGGTAAAGAACAGTTTATTGTTGCGGAGTGCTCATCTCCGAAAAGTATAAACAGTTGCCGCCATTCGCTGCTTAGATGCTCCAATGCCACGTCTTGATTCGGCCTGACGCGTTTCGAGGGATTCGGACTCTAAAAGCATACATCCTCTCCGTTTTTACATTTCAACATCGCAATCGTTCATAGCGTAAACAGATCTTCGGTCATTGCTCGTAAAGATTTATTTGCTATGGGTTATGTTTATACTGTTTGCCGATTAGCCCACCGCATAAACTAAAGCGTGTCGATCTGCATTGCTCGGTATAGTTCTCCAAAAAAATTGGATCGACTAGATAGGTAATGCTTGATTTCAAGTTTTTTGGCCCTGCTGATTTCGCTAGCTCGCCAAAATGTTTTTAAGATCAAGCACAAGGAAAGGAATTAACGATGAATTTACAAAATTACAAGGTTATTGTACGACGTCTGCTTATCATATTCGTCTGCTTGCTAGCGTTTTCGATGAATGGCGTTAGCGCATCAGAGATGGGATACACCGATTCGGTATCGCCCACTAGTTCGCAGTGGACCACCAAACTAACTGTGCCTAAGTTCGACCCGGCAAATGGTGAACTTAACGCTGTCGAGATTCACTTCACTGGATTGGTCAGTGGCTTGGCGGAATATGAAAGTGGCGAGTTGAAAGAGTCTGATGTGTTGGTCGTTGTTGACGCCGATATTGAGCTGCGACGACCCGACGGCGCGCTGCTTGCACTCATCAATCCAGAATCTCAGCTGGAAGCAACGCTACCTGCTTTTGATGGTGAGCTAGACTTTGATGGACCATCTGGTCAATCTGTTGGTCAGGTTGATGGGGCGGCGACAAAGGTTGTCCGTTTGACAGATGAAGCCGATCTTGCGCTCTTTTCGGGCGACGGTGAAATGTTTCTACCAACGGTGGGATCCGTTCGCTCGCGCGTAAAGGGTCCAGGGAATTTCATGTCGACTGTAAACGCGTTTGCTTCGGCCAATATTACGGTTGAATACATCTTTAATGATCCAAATCAGCAAAGTATATTCACCTTTTTGCCGTTTGTAAACCAATAGGATCTAACCGAACTGTGACGCTATTTTTCTGGGCAAGAAACAGGAATTTGTCGATCTGTTTTTGACTTATCTGTTTTCAAAATGCCTCTTAATACACTATGGAGTGTAGCGAGTATGTCTTTAAATTATCCACAGAGTGTGGTGGCCCAACGGCCTACGTGTTCCAATAGGCCGTTAAGCGACGCACGCCAACTTTATACAAATAATTTCTATCGCGATGAAATTTATACGCAATCTTCCCATATACGACTTGTGAGAATTGCCATTGTTTTTGCGCTGGTTATGCAACTGATTATTCAGATTATTTACCCAAGGATTGCAATTGCCGATGAAGCGGCTCTCCTTGCGACTGTCTCTTTCTCGGATACGATTGCCGTTACCCCCACCAACTGGTCTGATGTGGTTGAACTGCCCAAATTTGATCCGACTTTGGGCACCTTAACGAGCATTGAATTTGTTCTCGATGGGGCGGTAGAAGGCTCTGCCAAATATGAAAGTCTCGACAGCAGCCCTGCAACGATTTTGCTAGAGCTAAAGGCGGAAATAGAGCTTCTTCGCCCAGACAACACGTTGATTGTTGGCGTGATACCCGGGGTCGAAGAGACCGATAGCGCTACAGCTTTTGATCTTGCCATTGATTTTGACGGCACATCGGGTGGCACGTTCGATAATTTAGACGGCAACGTAACGTCTGGACCAACTGTGTTAATGACACCAGCGGATATTGCATTCTTTACGGATATTGCTGGCGGTGGTAATACGATAACGTTACCCGTGGTAACTGACGCGCGCTCTTCTGGGTCCGGTGCGGGAAATTTGATCACACAATTTAGCACCAATGCAGGTGCAACAGTGACCGTGATCTATGAATTTGACGCATTTACACAAGGTATTGAGATTGAAAAAAGCACCAACGGGCAAGATGCTGATGATGTCAATGGGTTGGATGTCCCGCTTATTGAACCAGGTGACGCTGTTCTCTGGGAATATATAGTGACAAATACGGGTGATGCACCGTTTCCCTTTGCGGAAGTAACTGTGACGGATGATCAGGGCGTGCAGCTCACTTTTGACCCAACGAGTGACGAGAATGATGACAATATTCTGTCGCCGGGCGAATCTTGGCTCTACACGGCCCAAGGCATTGCCGATGATCTGACGAATTCGGGCGGGGCTACGGTGCTCGGCTGTGATGCTCAAGGCAGCGCAAATTTGCGCAATGCATATGAGAATATTGCAATGGTCCAAGCACGTTCGGCTGTCGATTCAGATCCGAGCCACTACTGTAACCCCGAGCCACCTGCTCCGGGAATTGTGATCGAAAAGAGCACGAATGGAGCAGATGCGGACGACCCGAACGGTGCGGATGTGCCGCAAGTTGCGCCGGGCGATCCGATCACGTGGACGTACACTGTGACGAACACGGGTAACGTGCCATTCGCAGTGGCGGATGTAGCGGTGACAGATGATCAGGGCGTGGTGCCGATCTTCGACGCAAGCAGTGATGCTGACGCAGATGGCGTGTTGTCCGCAGGGGAATCGTGGATCTATACAGCCAGCGACGTGGCTCCGCTGCTTGGGCCAATTGACCCAACTGTGGGAATCGTGGCGGGCTGTGATCCAGCGGCTGCTGGTGCGGAACGGTCTGCCTATCGCAACGTGGCGACTGTGTCTGTTGCTGGTTTGGTGGCGGAAGATCCGAGCCACTTCTGCAACCCACCTGCGCCGGGAATTGAGATCGAAAAGAGCACGAACGGAGCAGATGCGGATGTCCCAAATGGTGCGGATGTGCCGCAAGTTGCGCCGGGCGATCCGATTACGTGGACGTACGTTGTGACGAACACGGGTAATGTGCCATTCGCCGCGGCGGATGTAGCGGTGACAGATGATCAGGGCGTGGTGCCGATCTTCGACGCAAGCAGTGATGCTGACGCAGATGGCGTGTTGTCCGCAGGGGAATCGTGGATCTATGTAGCCAGTGACGTGGCTCCACTTCTCGAGCCAATTGACCCAACTGTGGGAATCGTGGCGGGCTGTGACCCAGCGAATGCTGGTGCGGAACGGTCTGCTTATCGCAACGTGGCGACTGTGTCTGTTGCTGGTTTGGTGGCGGAAGATCCGAGCCACTTCTGCAACCCACCTGCGCCGGGCATTGTGATCGAAAAGAGCACGAATGGAGCAGATGCGGACGACCCAAATGGTGCGGATGTGCCGCAAGTTGCGCCGGGCGACCCGATCACGTGGACGTACGTTGTGACGAACACGGGCAACGTGCCATTCGCAGCGGCGGATGTAGCGGTGACAGATGATCAGGGTGTGGTGCCGATCTTTGACGCAAGTAGCGATGCTGGCGCAGACGGCGTGTTGTCCGCAGGGGAATCGTGGATCTATACAGCCAGCGACGTGGCTCCACTTCTTGGGCCAATTGACCCAACTGTGGGAATCGTGGCGGGCTGTGATCCAGCGGGTGCTGGTGCGGAACGGTCTGCCTATCGCAACGTGGCGACTGTGTCTGTTGCTGGTTTGGTGGCGGAAGATCCGAGCCACTTCTGCAACCCACCTGCTCCGGGCATTGTGATCGAAAAGAGCACGAATGGAGCAGATGCGGACGACCCGAACGGTGCGGATGTGCCGCAAGTTGCGCCGGGTGATCCGATCACGTGGACGTACGTTGTGACGAACACGGGTAATGTGCCATTCGCCGCGGCGGATGTAGCGGTGACGGATGATCAGGGCGTGGTGCCGATCTTCGACGCAAGCAGCGATGCTGACGCAGATGGCGTGTTGTCCGCAGGGGAATCGTGGATCTATACAGCCAGTGACGTGGCTCCACTTCTCGGGCCAATTGACCCAACTGTGGGAATCGTGGCGGGCTGTGATCCAGCGGCTGCTGGTGCGGAACGGTCTGCCTATCGCAACGTGGCGACAGTGACTGCGGATGGACTGACGGCTGTAGATCCGAGTCACTTCTGTAACCCACCTGCGCCGGGCATTGTGATCGAAAAGAGCACGAACGGAGCAGATGCGGATGTGCCGACTGGCCCAATTGTAGAGATTGGCAGCGTGGTCACGTGGCAGTATCTTGTTCAGAATACGGGCAACTTGTCGCTGGCAGACGTAAATGTGATTGATGATAACGGCACGCCTGCCGATGGTGCGGATGACTTTGCGCCACTCTTTGTCGACGGCGATAGTGATGGCGATGGTCTGCTTGATCTGGATGAGCTGTGGGTGTATGAGGCAAGCGGAACTGCTTTGGCGGGTCAATATGGGAACTGGTCTACTGTGGCTGGAACGTCTGTTGACTCGTCGGGTTCGAGCGGTGGCTCTGTAATAGATTCTGACCCGAGCCACTACTTTGCTTGTGTGGAAACTGTCGATTTTGAAACCGACGTCAAGGGAAATAAGCTGACGCTAGGCCAGATTATTGATGATGAGTGGGCTGGGTATGGTGTGCGTGTAACGACGCACGATCCGGCAAATCATCCGGCAATGATCTTCGATACGGCCAACCCAACCAGCACGGATTGGGACCTGGGTACGCCAAATGTCGATTTCGGTGGGCCGGGGATCGGTGTTGGTGGCCAGATGGATGGCGGCGGCCCCAATCGGGATCCGCTGGGGCAGGTGCTGATTATTTCGAAAGACAACCGCCCGAATGAGCCAAATGATGACAGCAATGGCGGCACTATCTTCTTTACTTTTGATACGCCACTGCCTGTGTCGGCGTTGACGATTCTTGATATTGATCAAGATGAGCCGGGTGGAACGGTGACGGCGTTTGATGCGGCTGGTAGTGTAATTGTTGAAGCACCAATTTTGGCGTTAGGCAATAACAGTATCCAAACAGTAACGCTGAATGCAGCGGATGTGAGCCGCTTAGAGGTGAATTTTGTGAGCAGCGGTGCTGTAGCTGGCTTGCAGCTTTGCCCATAGTGCTTTGATCGGGCTTGGATGAGGTTAAAACAGCAGCAAAATTCGAATTTTCCCCAATACTCACGCTGTGCAAAGAGAGGAATGGTGGATCTTCTACTCCATCACGATGCACAAGCATGAGCATAACTAAAAACACTCTGTTTTGAAGGTACTGACAAGATTTCTGAATGACAAGTCAACCATTATCTTGTCAGTACCTTTTGTCATTATTTTACCAGCTTAGTAACGGAGTGTTGTACCATGAAGTTTTCAAAAAAATATAAGACTATTCAATTAGTCATTTGTGTTGTTGTGCTTTCTTTACTCTCATCTGCAATGGCATATGCGAGTACTTTTAGCGCAACAGAGTATCGGCAAGTAACAGAAAATCAAGCAGAATTGGGTAGCACTTCCGCCATGCTGGCAACGATAACTGTGTCGAATACATTAGCGGTAGAGCGAACGGATTGGGATCGAACCATCGAATTACCCAAGTTTGATCCTATCTTAGGGACGCTGACCGGTGCATCCATTGTCATCAAAAGCGACTTAAGCGGTTCCGCTGGCTTCGAAAATCTTGACTTAGCTCCGGCCACGGTCAGCCTGTCATTAGCGGCTGAAACCACACTCTATCTGCCTGATGATACGGTTCTTGCTGCGGCGAACCCCATCTTTGCAATAGAAGAAGATGTTGATTCTTTTGATGGCGGGGTTGATTTTTCTGGCTCGTCTGGTCGCTTCTTCATCGGGCTAAACGCCAGCGGTATCTCTACACCTGCGGCGCTTGCTGCTGTGGATCTGCAAGAGTTTGTCGGGCGTATTGGTCAAGCAGATTCGATTAGCTTACCCGTTCGGGCCATTAGCCGCTCGGATGGTTCGGGCACTGCAAACTTGGCACTGACATTCTTGTCCAACGTAGATGCAACAGTCGAAATTACATACGAATACGACACATTCGTGCCTGAACTAACGCTCGAAAAGAGCACAAATGGAGCCGATGCCGATACTCCAAATGGGACCGATGTGCCGCGGATCGCGGCGGGCGACAGCGTGCGCTGGGAATATGCAGTAACAAATAGCGGCACTATGCCCTTTACCTTTGATGATATTGACATCGCCGATAATCAAGGAATTATTCCCAGCTTTGTGGCCGCGAGTGACGACAACAGAGACGATATTCTTATGCCGGGCGAAACGTGGCTCTATCGTTTTGATGGTGTTGCCGAAAATTTAGAAACGACGGCTGCCACAACCGTGTCAGGCTGTGATCCAAGCGGCAGTGGCCTTACCCGCAACGCCTATCGCAATATTGGCACTGTAACCACAAGCCGCGTATCGGCCTCCGACCCAAGCCACTACTGCAATCCAGAGCCAGCCACGCCAACCCCTTTACCGACTGCAACGGCCACACCAACGGAAACACCTTTGCCCACCGCAACGGCCACATTAACGGCCACGCCAACGGAAACCCCCCTACCGACTGCAACGCCCACCGCGACGCCCACCGCGACGCCCACCGCAACCTCTACACCTGTCGCCACC
>Ga0209185_1001215_pt1 | contig 23562 bp, 18 predicted proteins | sample SidtaG_2_FD_187425 | JGI IMG/M metagenome (GOLD analysis project Ga0209185, IMG submission 187425) | Marine algal microbial communities from Sidmouth, United Kingdom - Sidmouth_Asex2 metaG (SPAdes) (version 2) | ecosystem: Host-associated > Algae > Red algae > Unclassified | place: Sidmouth... | reverse complement strand
TCTTTTCCCTTCTAAAAAACACAAAAAATAGTTCCGTAGCTATGGCTATGCAACGATTTTTTGAATTCTTTAGAAGAAAAAATTACGGCGCATTATGGAACAATTTATTTAATTTCTTTCACTTAGATTACTCACCTATCTGATCATTTTTTTTATAAAACTTGGCGGGAGAGCCTATCCATATCTCATCAGCCGGAATATTTTTATTTACAAAAGCCATACTTCCGGTAATGGAATTATCACCAATGGTAATTCCATGATGTAAGACACTATTTGTACCAATAAAACAATTTTTCCCTACTTTTGCACCTCCTATCTGTTCCCCTTCGCTATCAAGGTTGTTTGTCATTACTCTTGGGCATACGTATGTATTATCTCCTATATCACAACCTCTTGCAATAATACTATCATAACGAAGTGTGACATTATTCCCTATTTTACAATTGCCGGATGTAGATACTCTGGAGTCTATGTAGCAGTTTTCGCCGATGATTGTATTTTCGCGTAATTCCACGTAGTTTTTAATAACTGTTCCATCGCCAATTTCTACACCATCTTCAATGACTATGTAGTTACCTATTTCGACGTTTCTACCAATTTTAGCATTCTTTGAAATCATAATATATATATTTTTATGAAAAACTATGCAAGTTTAGAGTATTGCGATTTGTATGAGGAGTTGAGTATTAAATAATATCTTCTATGACGTAATTAGGCATATTTGTCACCTCAACGAGTATGCGCTGAAGGTACTTACCAATGATGCCTAATGAAAACAATATCAAGCCCCCCATGAGGTAGATAGAGCTGATAATGGACACCCAGCCCGGTGCGAAAGCTATTCCACTTATTCGTAGCCCTACAATAGCCATAATACCTAAGAAGGATGTTAAGGCTATTAATATTCCCATCGTGGCTATCATATCTAGCAAAATGGTTGAATTATTGATAAGCAATCGACTCGAAAGCTGAATCATTCGTTTGATACCGTAGTTGCTTTCCCCTTCAAAACGCTCGCGATGAGGCAGCGGTACATTAATTACTTTTTTGGTTATGACAAACATCAATGCGGGAATGAATGGGAAGGCTGTGCGTATTTTGAGCATTTTATCTACCGTAAACCTATCAATTAGTCGAAAAGCCGATAGGTGAATATCGGGAGGTTTGTTAAGTACAATTGAGGTGACACGACGATTCATATTGCTCACAAATTTTTTGAATCCTGTGGTTTTTTTATTTTGTAAATGTGCAATGACAATGTGAGCGTCTTTGTCTTGCCGATAGGCTTCGAGTAGCAGAGGAATGTCATTTGGGTCATGTTGCAAGTCATCATCCATCGTAATCACAAAATCTCCTTTGGCATGGGCAATACCTGCTATAGTGGCTGGTTGTTGCCCAAAGTTTCTAGAAAATTTGATGCCTCTGACAAAATCCGGATGTTGGCTTTGTAAGTCTTTTATGACTTCCCAAGCCTTGTCGGGTGAACAATCACTTACAAAAATGACTTCATATTTTTCTTGGCTTCGAGATTGGGCATAAGCATAGATAGCTTCAAAGAGATTGGGTAATATCTTTTCGCTATTATAAATGGGAATGACTATGCTGATGAGTTGTTGGTTCAAAATATATTCGTTTTTACTCCTTTTAAAATCCCTAAAACTTTATCTTCTTATCCGTTTTTAACTTATGCTTATACATACCCTGTTCATCCTCATACCAAATTTTTAGTAGATACTTTCCTTTAGGCAAATCCTCGTTCTTGGCAATCACACAATAATACTTATTTCGGATTTGGTAAGGCTCGAAGCTATACATTTTTTTACCTTGTTGCAATATTACACGAACATTCTTATACTCGTTTTTATTTTTGAACATAAATGACATTACACCGACTCTTTTTTCGTCTCGATATTTCATCACCATCGCGCTATGTTTATTTATTCGCTTTTCTTCTTTAGGCTCTTTTCTAAGACTGGCATTTTGAGCAATATTTTTGTACTCAAAATCATACAAATATTGATATTTTTTTTGATTTATTAATTTTTGTATTTTTTCTCCATTGGGTGTAACAAATGTAGCATATTGATACCCAAACGTATCTGATACCGTATTGGTGTAAAAACGCACAAAGAACAAAACCATAAAGAATATACCAATACCTGTTTTTATTTTCGGAGAGGCTATATGCCCATAAACCAAGCCAAGCAATGATGCCATAAAAATCACCGAATAATGCTCATAACGACCTGCCACATTGGGCAACATATCCGTGCCTCCGCTACGTACCACAGCCGCCAGCAAGCCTAATATCAATAGATATACACATAGATAGAAAAATGGTGAATTGATGGTTTTCTCAAATTTGCGCACAAGTAGGTAAATAAATATGGCGCATATCGCAATGCCAAGAAAGATATAAACAACCGGAAAATTTTTATAATCTAACAAATACGTTGTGATTGATTGTTGAACAAACACTAACACATAAACAATATATGACATAATAGCCTCAAGACTAAAATCGAGACTTGATGTTGTTGCCGATGTTTTGTACGAAAAAAGAAAACGCAGTATAACAAATGCTCCCACTCCATAGGCAAAAACGTAGTATAAATATTTCCTTTCTTTGATTGAATAAATAATTAGGGCTACAAAGCTGATAAAGCCTACAAACAATCCCGGTCCGGCATTAAACGCTGTCAACAAAAAAAAGAGAAAAGAAAGAGCTATTTTTTTTCGGGTCAAAAAGACAAAACACAAAAAAGCAAAAAGGATATGAAAAGGAAATCCGGTAACAAAAACAGGTCTAAAATTGAGTGCCAAAGGTACTAAAAGCAAGGAAAGTATAATTGGGCGCAGATAGGGTTCTTGATGTAGTTTTGTGGCGATGTCAGAGATTTTGTGTGCCATAAAGAGGTAGCACAAATTACCTACTATCAGCAAAAACTTGAAATTAATTACCCCAAAAATACCGTAAGAAATCAAGCCCAATACTCTTGAAGATAATTTGGTATGAATACCAAAAGCCGGCGCGAAAAAATAGGCTGCTACATCTTTTACACCTGAAATTATTAAAAATTTATCGTGTAATTGGCTTATAAAAAGAATAAAATCATCTGCCGCTGCCGGAAAATTAATTGCTTGCCAGATAGTTGTTAAAATAAAAACTACCGCCATCAAGACCGACAGACCTATCGAAATTCCTTTATGTTCAAAACTTAGCTTCATATCTTATTCTTCTCGCATTTTTTTATACGCTCTCGCACAAGCCTTTGTTAGCAATTTCGCGCCTTTGTCATTGAGGTGCGCCCTATCAAACGAGTATTCTTTTTTGTAAAAATTGTTATATTTTGCAGGATTCGCCAAGTTAATTATTCGTTTATTAATTTTTGGGGAATTAATCTGTCTTGATTTTATATATATAGATTCTGCTGCTTTGGGATATAGTACAAAGTAAAGGTTAATATCCTGTTCCGCAGCCATATCTATCAACTCTTCAAATACTTCTATCGCAAATTCATCTTTCGGATACTTCGCCCTCTTAAATACCTTATTCGCACCTTGTCTCCTTTTTTTCAAAATACTTTTATCCTTTAAAAATGTCGCTCTACGTTTTAATGCTTCCTTATTTTTGGTATTTAAATATAGTGGGTTATAGCCTCGTTTGACCTTATATTTTTCACTATTCCTTTTTTGTCCATGAATCGTGCGTTCGAGTGCATCATCAAAGATACCCAAGGAAAAAGTATTTTTTATCAGAAGCGTTGTATGTGTACGCCATTTATTAAATTTATTTTTCAGAGATTTATCATCCTCAAATATATTTTTCATTGAAAAAACATACATGCCAAAATCATAATAATATCGCCCACGCAAAGATGCAAGATTCTTATCTCCGTGAAGTTCTAATAATGGCAATTCAATGAAAATATTCTGGACATCCAAGGTTTTATGTTCTATTAGATGTTTCGCCAGCTCTATATTTTCCAATCCACTTGACCCCGGCGCACCGAGGTTGAAGGTTTTTGTTTTTTTTCCCAATTCAACATCAAACAATTCTGGATCAATACCGTTATTTACGCGACTTGTACCGATAAAAAAAGTATTATATTTTCTTTTTGCTTGCTCTAAATAATGTAGTTTAGCATCATAAATCTCATTGCCCCAAAAAGGCGGCAATACCCATTTGGGTATCTGTATAATGACAAAAAACAATAAAAGTAGTAATAATATTTTTTGTATAAATTTTTTCATTAAAATTGAAAATAAATGAAGGTGCTACTACCTCCAAAATGATACAAAATAATCACTAATAGTAGTAAATATACTATCCAACGTAGCGGTTGCGCCCACTTCAAATGCTCCAAACCGTGTTCTTTTTTACGCTGTATCCACTCTATCACAATTAACAATAAAATAAAGCCTCCCAAGCCTTTCAGATTTTCTCCCGACAATTTAAGCGCATCCATATATGCCCTAAATCCATCGCCGGTCAGCGTAAACATATTGACGAGGTACTCCAGTGCATCGCTCACCGAAGCCGCCCGAAAAAAGACCCAAGCAACACAAGTCAAAAAGAAAGTAAGCAAAATTTGAAGCACCTCTTTTATGGAGGGCAACATACTATTTTGAGCCGCAATGCCCAGATTGTTCCGGTTCGTTTTCAGGAGCATTTGCGGTACAAAATAGAGCGCGTTCAAACCGCCCCATACGATAAATGTCCAATTTGCGCCATGCCAAAAACCACTCACCAAAAATATAGCAAATACATTGCGTAGCTGCATCCACTGCCCACCTCGGCTACCTCCGAGCGGAATGTACAAGTAATCTTTGAACCACGAAGATAATGAAATATGCCAGCGTCGCCAAAACTCTGCAATGTCGCGCGAAAAGTAAGGATAGGCAAAATTTCGCATCAAATTGAAGCCAAACAAACGTGCCGTACCAATGGCAATATCCGAATAACCCGAAAAATCACCATAAATCTGAAAGGCAAACAGTATTGCCCCCAGCAGCAAAATCCCGCCAGAAAGCTCTGCCGAATCTGCAAATATGGCGTTGACATATATCGCACAGCTATCTGCGATGACTACTTTTTTGAAAAAGCCCCACAGGATTTGTCGCATTCCATCTATGGCTTTATTGTAGTCAAAGTTGCGTTGTGTGTAAAACTGCGGCAGTAGATTTTTCGCCCGTTCGATGGGTCCGGCTACCAATTGTGGAAAAAATGAAACGAAGGCAAAGAAGGCAAAAATATCTTTGGTGGGTTCGAGTTTTCGACGATATACATCTATGGTGTAGCTCATCGTTTGGAAAGTATAGAAGCTGATACCAACAGGCAAAAGGATATTTAAGGTCGTAAAATCGGCATTCATCCCAAAAGTCTGTAGCAGATCTGCAAAAGAATCGGCAAAGAAATTATAATACTTGAATACTCCAAGAAAACCCAAATTGACAAGCATACTCACCCATAGCAACAACTTTCTGCGCCCTGTATGCTCTGTTTTCCCTAATTGTACGCCCAGTCCATAATCAAGAAAGGAGCTAGAAATAATGAGTGACAAAAACCGCCAATCCCACCAGCCATAGAATAGGTAACTCGCTGCAACAATTAGTACGTTTTGAATTTTTACGTCTTTTTGAAATACAAACCAATATAGCAGAAATACTGCGGGTAAAAACAGATAAAATTCTAATGAATTGAATAACATCGGTTTTGGTTAAATTGTAATGTGGTCGAAATATTTATACAATGAAGGCTTTTCCACGACTTGTCAAAATTCTAAACGTTTGTAATCACCTACTTCAAAAACCCAACGATATTTTCGGAATATGATAAGTTCTAATTCGGGTGTGATGTATTTTTCAATATCTACCTTTTTGGTCTTATTCAAATGCGGAAAATCTGGATTGCCGTTGCCATATCTTCTACCAATTTCGGTAAATTCTTCGTGCAAATTTTCAAACTTTACGATACGTACATTTTTGGGAATTTTATCGTCGATAGTGATGTATTTTCTGATATTCAAGCCGTGTCTGTGGTAAAATTTCCCTCTGACAAAATCTTCAAACGAGCCATTCAAGACGATTTCTTTACGTTTGGGTGCATTGTCAAGTATTTTGGGTTGTTTTGCTATGAGTCGTTTGTAATAATTGAATAGGGAAATTTCAAGGTTGTACGGATGCCTGATAACTGCAACAATTTCTTTGAAAGAATCAATCGTTTTATCGTATTTTTTGATAAATTGTTGTGCTTCTTCCAGCGTACCGTGCCGTTGTCCTTGTACTGTTATTTCATGTCCTATCGCTTTGCCATGCGCTCTTTCGGGTATGGCATTATATACGGGTGCAGATAGCGTGCGGCAAAGATAATCCGCTGCCGAGGTTCCGCCTGTTTTGCCGATGTGTATGAATAAAATGTCGTCGTTAAAAACCATATGCGAGTTGCGAGTTACGAGTTACGAGTTACGAGTTACGAGTTGTTTTATCTCTCACCTTGTATCTTCTCTCGTTTAAAATTATTTTGTCGTTACTTATTTCTTTTTAAGATGGAAGAAATATCTGTTCAATTTACTTCCTTGTTGATTGACTGATAGCTTTTTTGATTGAATGTCAAATTTACCTTTTACCATTTTTTCTATCATTTTCTGATTCGGGAAATGGCAGGGTGAGTCATCTACGCCTCTTTGGTATTTGTAAGTGTATGCCTTGTCAGCTTCGCCTTCGTAGAGTTCGATTTCGATGACCATCAGCCCATCTGCACTCATGAGGCTGTGCATGTACTCGAAGAAGTAGTCTTGTCTTTCTCTGAAATAATGAAATACAGAGGAGGCATAGACGACATCTATTTTGGTATCGGGTTTGAAGTCATAGACATCTATGTGAAAGAATTTGACGTTGGGCGATTGGTAGAATACGTTATTGTATTGGGAAGCAACGCTGACGGATACTCTTCTGACATCTATTCCATAGACTTGTTTCGCGCCCTTTCGTGCGAAGGTATTGGACATGTACCCTGCATTGCAACCTATATCGAGGACGTGTTTGCCTTTGAGGTCGGGCATGTTTGCTTTTTCTATTTTTTCGGCGGTTTTGGAGTTGAAGGATTTTTGCCCCAAGTCATCATAAAACTGATAGGTGGTACGTTTGGTGAGTTCTTCGAGTCGTCTTTTTTTATAAAATTCATAAAATGCCTTGGCATTTTCTTTATGGCTTTTGCTAAAGGTTTGCCCTCTGAATTTCAGTTTGTGGTCGGTCAATTGCATGAAAATGGGTGCGCCGTAGAGGTTCAGTATCTGCACCATTTTTTTTCTTATCAATTCGGTATTCAAAACCCAACCTTCTATAATGATAGTATTCGATTCGTTGAAAGGAATAGTGTATAGGTATTCGTTGAGAAAAAGTCGAACAAAGTCTTCTTTGTTGAACATTGGCGAATCAACATAACCCAATATGCGTTGATATGTTCCTTCCGGATAAGCATCGTTTCTGAATATCTCATCAAGCCTTAGTGTATATACGCCTTTGTATAATGTACTAAATTCGTTGGTGAAGGTCGTTTTTCCTGAGTTGGGTTGCCCACCTACTAAAAAGATATTGGGTCTATTTATTTGTCGTTTGACTAAATTCATTGGTCTTCTGCTACTAATTCTTGATGATAAATTGATGGACGGAAATTTGAATTGCCCGTCTGACGTTTGTATAAGTATTTCATCTCTACAACCACGCTCAATGAGCTGTTCTACAGAAATTCTAAATCCGTGTTTTCCTATTTTGTCTTTATTGTCGTTCTTTAATTTTCGTTGGGCAATGAAATCACGGACAACTTTGTTTTTTGAGACCAGTTGTATCCTCACAGGAAAGTCGTGGTTCTTACTTTTTATCCAACCAGATATATAAAATTTACCTTTATTAATTATCTTACCTGTGTACATTTCTAAAATTTTATGCCACTACAAATTCTTCATTATACGTCTTCTCAAAGTATGCCAACTCGGCTTCCAAACCTTTATATTTTTTCAAAAAAGGTTTTAAGGCTTCCCCCAAGCGTTCATGTCCGATTTGGTCCAGTCCTTTCAAAAATTCGCCGCGTATTTTTTCTTGTACCTTGTCCATTCCTGCATGTTCGCGGAAGTTTGCAAAGTGTTTGCTGTATTTCATTTCGTGCAAGAGAATGAGTTTATCAACATATTCTATCTTCACTCGTTTGGCTTCTGCTCTATCGTCACTGCGATTTTTGTTGCTTTCTGCACCGCCGTGTACGCGGAAGTACGCGAGTGTTTCCGGCAAAAAGACAAAGCCAGTATTGGTCGCTACTCGTATAGTAAACTCGTAATCCAACATTTGGGATAGCTCGGTGCTAAAGCTGCCGTATTGTTTCAATATTTTTTTATGAAAAAACAGTGAGGTAGGCTCGCCCAAAAAATTATTGAGTAAGCGGTCATTGACGAGGTTCGATAAATCTTGCCCACTGACGAGTTGTTGTTTTTCTATCAATTGCTCGGCTTTTACTACGTCTTTCTGAAAGAAACTGCGAATGGCAGGGTCAGCGTTGAACTCAATAATGAAATTGCGTCGGCACACAGCTATCGGCGACTCATGGCGTATGCAAGCGGTGTACATTTTCTCCAGACAGGTAGGCGTGAGAATGTCGTCTTGAAAAAGAAATTTTATCCAATCTCCACTTGCTTCTCGTATGCAGTTTTCCCAATTGCCTACCAAGCCCGCATTTTTTTTGTTCTGTACGATACGTATCCTGTCGTCAAGTGCCGCATATTCTTGGGCAATTATCATCGTACCATCCGACGAGCAATCATCAACAATAAGTATTTCGGTATTATAATAGGTCTGATATAATGCTGAATCCAAACATTCTCGCAGATACTCTTCTCCATTGTACGTGGGAATACAAACACTAATTTTTTCACTCATTTTAATAGACATTCTGATTTGTAATAATTGTATTTCTCACTATAAATTACTGTCAAATCAATAATTTGTCGGGTGTATTTGTTTTAGATATGTTTCTGACTCAATATCTGAAAAATGTAACTACATGAATCGTATATTTTTATTTTTATTTTTCAGTATTTTCAATTTCCTTTTTTGGAGGAGCAGGCAGTTTGTCAATATTTTCGCAATATGCCTCATACCTCAAATGAAATAGTTTTTCTGCAAACTCATACAGATACATATCAAATTTATTTATTTCTTGTATCTGTGCAATGATTTCAGGTTTTATTACACTGACCCCCTTGTTGCCTGCGTTTCTATTTTCAGTAGGAAAACCTTGCTTCCATGTTATCCATTCGGGCGAGTATCTATTCAGAATATCTAATGATTTGCCCATGTCATTCAACATACCAAAACAGGCATAATATCGCTCTAAATTATTGATAGCCAATAGGTAACGCTTTTTATTTGCTTTTCCTTTATCCGTTAGTGTATTAGTGACATAATTGACTTGCAAGTCGGCTATTGACCTGATAATTCTTGCACGTTTTACATTATCCAATTCATTGAGCGATACGCCTTTACAATTCGCATAGCCAAGTTTAAAATAAAAGAAATTATAATGCGACATAAATCGCTCCACAGGTTCTCTAAATATGGTGTAATAAAACGGTTTAGCCATCTTGAGTTTATACTTTCGATGCACACCAAATAGAGAATGATCTGCAATAACTTTTAGTTCTTCGCCACGCAGGACATTGAGTTCTTTGGGCGTAAGTTGTGGGATGTTTTTGTCGTTTTTGACACCGTTGATTCCGGGTGCATAAACTTTAGAAGGGTCGATATTACTTGCTATACAAGATTCGACTATGTGCTTTCTAAAGCTACTTCCACCACATTTAGGGATGTGTGAGAAAATAAAAGTATCATAATCTTTGATGGTCATGTGCTTTTAATTTGAGTGCTTGATATACCGGTTTTTTCGGGCAACTTTTTGATTATTTCATAGCCGAGTGCTGACTCTGTTTCTTCATCAAAAAATTGATTGACATAATCAAGTTGCTGTTGAGTGTATGAATTAAAATATTCTTGCTGTAAGTAGAATCGCTTTCGATTGAATTTTTGTTTTGGGTTTTTGCCATGATAGCCATCATTGAGTTGTATTTCTGCTTGCAGATTTAAGTCAAATTCGCGTGCCATCATGCGTAATGTTCGTTTGGGGGTGTATAACAAATCATAGTATTTTATAAAATGATGATGCTCACAGGCTTCTTTTAATTTGAGGTATCTTTTATTTTTTTCATTGCGTAGCAGAATGACGTTCTTAAAACGCTCGCCCGTATTAGGATTTCGCTCAAACATCATTTCTTCTTCCGGTTTTATGGGGTTTTTCTTTAGGTCGCGCGTGGCGTAGCCCTTGCCTTCGTAACAAGCCCATTCGCTATGCAGGAAGGTATCAAAATCAAGCCCATATAATTGTGGCGCATGGTGTGGCTTGTTGTTCATCGAAATTGTCCACGAATATAAGTCTTTTGAAATAAAGATAAAGAGCGTCTCGGAAGTATCCGTTGCTTTTAGCTCATTCGCATCCACAAAACGATGTTTCCAACCGTATTTTTTTTGTACGATTTTCACATTTTTTCCCTTCAAATTAGCTTCTAATAAGGAAATGAGATAATTCGTTCCCGAATTTCGCTCGCCATAAACTTTTATTTCTCTTATCATAGGTACGAGTTGCGAGTTGCGGGTTACGGGTTGCGGGTTACGAGTTGCGAGTTATCGGGTTGTCGGGTTACGGTTGCGGTTGCGGTATTATTCGCAACTCACAACTCGATAACTCGTAACTCGATAACCCGTAACTCGTTAACCCGTAACCTGTAACTCGCCTACTTTTTTGCTAAAATAACCATTACATCCGACCCGAGTATACCCATATTGAGTGACCATACGAAAGTGGCTTTGACTTCACTGAATCCTGCTTCCCGCAATTCGTCGAGCATTTCCCAGCCAAAGTGTTGGTAGCACAGTAATCCGCCTGCCGGTCCTGCCGGAGTGTTGTAATAAATTGGTGCTTCGTCATGCTTCAAACTGCCGTCTTCGTTGACAGTCGTTCGCAAGTTATTATATTGTCTGTTCATATCAAAGGGGACGGTCATAATTGTCCAACCTTCGTCTTTGAGGCATCGGTGTATTTCTTTAAAACATTGTTTGTAATTAGGGAAAAATTGTAATACTTCAAGGGTAATAAAGAGGTCAAATTGTTTTTTCTTATAGCTGATTTGCGATAAATCTTCGTGGCGAATGCCGTCTTTTATTTTCCCGCTTTCCAAGTCCGGTCCTTTGTATTCGCTGCCTGTTACGTGTTTATATTTTTCTTTATAATACTTGAAAAATGGGGTAATTTGTTCGGTAAAAAATAGGTTGACTTTATCTGAATCTTTACCATCCATGTATTTGTCGATGAGCGTAGCGACTGCTCTTAGTCGGCTATTTGAGCCACTTTTTTCGCAGTACAAACTCTCTCTATAATTCGGAAATTTGGTGTTCGCAAAATTATACGGACGGTCTGCATTGACATTAAAAGTAGTGGTTTCGCCAAGCATTGGATTGTAGCCGGGCAGGTCGAATGCGCCCGAATTGTTTTTACTCAAAATGCGTTCTACTTCAAATCTTTTACGAGATACACTGACCATATCGTGTTTGAAAATTTGATAATCGGCATAAGAGGCTACATAGTCAAAATGTAGTTTCATCGGGTTGGTGCGGACGGCTTGTGTTCCATTGAGCAACATCCTACCGATGGGGTCTTTGTATTGTGCTTTTACACTGTTTTCGATTTCGCGCAGCGTGATTTTTTCTAATCCCCAATTGATACCGTTGACTTTTCCACGGTGTTTTTCCATGAATTTGAGGAAGTTGATTTCTTGGAAAGCCTTGAACCCCGAACTGGTATCTGTACCGGATGTGCCGCCTTCATCGTGGTAAACGACGGAGTGTGGCGTGACGACGGTTTTGAGTCCGTGTTCCCAAGCGGTGTAGCAATAGTCGCTGTCTTCACAGTAACAGGGGTGAAATTGGAGGTCAAATACGCCGATTCTTTTGATAGTGCTTCTTTTGACGTAAAAAGAGCAACCGGACACATATCCCGATGTGCGGACATGGTTGTATTCGTCTTTATTGGGGTCTTGAAATTTGCCGATATTGTTGCCCGTGCCATTGGCGTAGAGTTCTGAACCAAATTCTTGCAAACGACCATCGGGGTAGAGTAATTTTGAGCCGGTAATACCAATATCCTTTGAAGTATAAGCAGCATCGTGTAATGCAGTCAGCCAATTTGGAGTAACATATACGTCATTGTTGACCAATACGACATCGTTTTCGGGGTACATTTGCATCATGTTATTATTCGGAATAACAAATACATCGTTGTCTTTTGATAGTATGGGAACGATGCGCTCGTCTTCTGAGGCAGCACTGGCAAGGTAGTCTTGTGTGCCATCGGCACAGCCATTGGAGTGTACGAGAATTTTGTATTTTGGATAAGTCGTATGTTCTATGATGGATTCGATGCAGCGTTTGACGAGTTCGAGTCTATTCCAAGTGACGATGCAAATAGAAACTTCTTTGACGACTGAGTCTATCATTCGTTGTTTGACGACATCCGAACCGACAAGTTTGAAGAGTTTTTCTTGTGCTACGGCGGTCATGGCTGCCATGTCGTATTCGCGGCGCATGGCTTTGATGGTGAGGTTTGCCATTTCCTCTATATCGTTGGAAACCAAGCCGCTGATACCTGTTTCAAGTCGGATACCTTCGTTGCCGACATCATTGGTGACGATGGGCAACATGAAGGCGATGGCTTCGCAAATTTTGCCTTTGATGCCTGCGCCGGCGAGCAATGGAATGACGGTGACGAAGCTCTCTTCGTACAGTTTCGGAAGGTCTTCTTCTTCTATGAATCCTCTAAATTCTACGCCTTCGTTTTCTGCCAATGCGCGTACTTCGTCAGGGGCGTGTGCGCCTGCGATGAGGAGTTTGGCATCGGGTATTTCTTTGCGTACCAATGGCAGTATTTCGAGCGCGAGTACCTTGATGGCAGAAATATTGGGCGTGTGGCGGTAGCCACCGAAAAAGAGAATATTATTGGTGCCGGGGTCGGTATATTCTGTGAGTTCGGCGTCGTGTATGTTGGAGACGACACGCACATCGGCATCGGGAATTTCTTTGATAACCGCCTGTTTGTCTTCTTCCGTGACCGCCCATACGATGTCGCCTTTTCGATAGTTGTCTATCTCGTTTTTCTTGGCAATCAAGACATTACGCATGGTGAGGTCTTCTTGTACGCCGATGAGTCTTTCGAGGCGTACCCAGTGTACATCTACCGAGTCAAAAATGATTTTTGCATTGGGATAAAACTCTGTGAGTTTGCTCGATAGGTAGTAGGTGTCGTACCAAGCGTAGATAATCGCATCGACTCTCGCGGGGAGTTGGGCACGAATATCTTCGTGGTCGTATTCCTTTATATTGATGTCGTGGAGGAAGGGAGAATCGAGGACGCGCGCGCCGAGTCGTTGTATTTCTACGACGTGGCGTTCGGGTTTTTCGCCGAGTGTAAATAGGTATACGTCAAAGGCTTCTGCCATGAGCGCGACCATTCGTGTGGCACGCTTGCCACCGCTTGATGTGTCGTAATCCGGCAAATTGGGCGAGATAAATACGACGACCTGCCCTTGCGGATTTTTTGGGTCGGGTAAAGGTCGAAGAGGTTGCACAACGGGCGGCATGACTACCTGTGTTTCGGGCGGGGCAGCTTCGGCAACGGCTGTTGGCGGTGCTGGTGCTGCGGCGATTTGTTGTACTTCTGGTGTTGGTATGTTTGCTACGTTTTGTGATATATCCAATGTTTCGGGAGGTGTTGCTGCGCTGCCATTGAGGAGTAGGTTGCGGAAATTTCGGGCGATTTGCCTGGGGCTTTCGTTTTTGAGGGCATGGCGTAGGGTGTTAAAATTCTTTTTATTGAGTTGTCCCAACAATCTGCCCGGACGCTTCGCGCCCTCAACGAGCATCGCCGCAAAAAGCCAAGGGGTGCTTTTGCCATTGCTGCCAGTAACTTCATTGGATTCTGTCAACGAAATGATGGAGCGGTATTTGGTGGGTTTTTTTTGTGCCAATAATTTTTTAAATTCTTCGATTTGCACTTGGTGGTTTATCATTGCATGTTCTCTGATTTCTACTTGGCTATGCAGGTTGCTAATTTCGCGCTCTCTGATGAGAATTTCTTGGGATTGGTCCTCAATTTTCTGCATTTTCTGTGCTATGGTTGTTTCTTTGCTTTCAAGGTGTTTTCTTTGTGCATCGAGTTCGCCGCGAAGTTGGTTGAGCAAGGCGGTTTGTTGGGCAAGGTTGTTGTCTTTTTCGAGGATGGTTTGCTCTTTTAATGCGACCTCTTTTTGGATAGCTTCTATGCCAAATTCTTTTTCTTTGACAACATTGTGTAGTTCGCCGATGCGTTTTTCTTTTTCAAGGATGAGTTTGTTTTTGAGTTCGGCCTCTTTGTATGCAGCTACTACGGCTTGTTCTTTTTCGCGTATGGTTTGGGTGATGTCTTTTACTTCGCGCTCCCGTTGGGCGAGTATAGTTTCTTTAAGTTCGATGTCTTTTTTATAAGTAATGGCATTGATTTCATTTTGCCGGGAGGTGGCATCCAATGTTTTTAGGGTGTTTTCGTAGTCGTTGATGCGTCTTTTATTGTGTTCTATGTCTTTTTGAATGGTAATAATGGTCGTTTCTTTTTCGTGTAGCGAACGATTGAGTTCTTCTATACGACGTTCTTTTTCAATGCTTTCATTTACTTTTTTATCTTTCTCTGCTATCAAAGCATTTTTGAGTTCGACCTCTTTTTGAATGGCAGTAATGGTCGTTTCTTTTTCGTGTAGCGAACGATTGAGTTCTTCTATACGATGTTCTTTTTCAATGCTTTCATTTACTTTTTTATCTTTCTCTGCTATCAAAGCGTTTTTGAGTTCGACCTCTTTTTGAATGGCAGTAATGGTCGTTTCTTTTTCGTGTAGCAAACGGTTGAGTTCTTCTATACGACGTTCTTTTTCGATGACTTCACTTACTTTTTTATCTTTTTCATTGATAAGGGTATTTTTATATTCTATCTCTTTTTGTATGCCTACGATATTGACCTCCCGTTCTTGCAATAGGCGACTAAGTTCGTCAATACGGCGTTCTCTTTCGATGAGGTTATTCTGACGAATTTCAACGGCTTGTTGTGCCTTCAATACTTCACTTTCTTTATCGCGGAGTGTATTATGAAGTTCTTTTATGCGTTGTTCTTTTTCAGCAAGTAGTTCTTTATAAAATTCGGTATGTTCGGTTGGTGTTGGTTGTTGAACGGCAAGCGCGTTTTGTTCGATTATCTCCGCTTCAGCTTGTATTTCTGCCATTCTATTTTCCAAGCTCCAAATTTGACGGACTTGATTCTGTTCTTTGATTTTTAGTATTTCGCGCTGATTTTCTATAATATATGGATAAGTATTGATTCCAAATGCAATGTAATCTACATTGATAACAATTTTAATGGGCTTATATTTTGAATCAAAATTGAGGGTAAGGTTGGGATCGCCGGTATCGAAGATAAGTAAATCACTGTGTTTTTCGAGTGCATTATCGTCATAAGATACTTCAATATTATCTCCATCTTCGAGTACAATTTCTATTTTATGGACATACAATGCAACGATACTATTGGATGGATCGAAGCGTAATGCACGGATATTTTTGTAGTCTTGCAGTTCGAATACCAAAAAGTATTCGCCCATATTGACATCTTTTATGATGGATTCTTTTTCGTTGAACCCTGCTCCGGTATCTATGAATAATTGAGCGAAATAATTGTCCATGTTTGTTATAGTATTTTCATGTATTTGTTTTTGAGTGATTGCATATTCAAATGAATAATAAATATAATGCGTTTTATACGTTCTACTGTGTTCACTACATTTTCAAGAACAAAGTTACTCTTTTCGTTTTAAAACCTCTTTATATACTTCTATCATTTTTTCTGGAGTGCCGATACCCATAACTTCCCCGTGGTGCATGACCATCGCTCTATCGCAATGCTTTTTTATAGTTGCCATTTGGTGGGTGACGTGTATGATGGTGCGTCCTTCGAGAAATGCTTTGCTAAAAATACTTTCTGATTTTTTTCTAAAATTAGCATCCCCTACCCCACCAAAAAACTCATCCATCAGGAAAATATCCGCATCCGCATGTACTGCAATTGCAAATCCGAGGCGGCTTTTCATTCCTCTGGAGTAAAATTTGACGGGTGTATCTACAAAGTTTTTAAGTTCGGCGAAGGCTATAATTTCATCAAATTTTTCTTCTATCTCCTTAAAGGTCAGCCCCAAAATAGAGGCATTGATATAGATATTTTCGCGAGCGGTGAGCATCGGGTCAAAGCCCATACCAAGTGAAAGGCGCATCATACGCCCTTTGGTTTCTACTTCGCCGCCCTCGTCTGCTCTGATTGCGCCCATGATAATTTTGAGTAGCGTAGATTTGCCGCTGCCATTTCTACCAACGATACCAAAAAATTCACCTCTACGAATTTCCAAATTCACATCTCGAACCGCTTTGACTTCTTTTGCCGGGTTCGCAGAAAAAACGTTCATCACTTTTGCTCTTATAGAATCTGTATTCTTCTCTCTAATTTTGAATGTTTTACTGATATTTTTAAGCGTAATCACGGTTTCTCTTCCTTCCAAATTCCTTTTCGGGCGTATTTGCTGTTTTCGTCTGGCATTGCCTTGTCTTGGTTGCCTATTTTTTTGTCCTCGCTGCGCTTTCCCTACACCTATCGGTGGCTTCGTTTTTTTGTTTTTTTGTTCATTAGTTTCTTTCATCTGCGATTGCTTTAGTGTTGAATTTTTGATTGGGGAATTGGGTAATTTATTTTGGTTCTTTGACAAATCCAGTGATTGCTCGTTTTTTGCGTAAGGGATAGGAGGTGTTGTTTGAACGAAGCGTAGCGGAGAGAGTGCCGGATAGCCCGACCCTCGACTGATAAGGAGAGGGATACGCCCAAATTAATATTCACTTCACTGGATTTGTCAAAGAATCTTTATTTTTAAAAAAATAATAATAAATGTTAAATATATTTTTTTTATTAAAAATAAGCTATTTACCAATCGTTCATTCATCTATTCTCCTAATTACCTAATTTCCCATTCACCTAATTACCAATTAAAGTTTTTCGACTGCTTTATGAGCAAATTTCTTATATACAAATACACCGATTACCATTAATATTATTGCCAATATTATATTGTAAAAAAATAAATCGTATAAAGGTGGACGACCATAAAGTACCGTTTCTCGCAAGTTGACAATGATGCCAAACATCGGGTTGATGTAGGCGAGAAAGTAATAATTGTCTAATATTAATTCTTTTTGGTAAATAATCGGGGTCAGCCAAAATCCAGCTAATAACACCATATCCCAAAGGTGTGTAATATCCCTCAAATAAATATTGATGGTTGCCAATAATATGCTTATTCCTAATACAAGTACAAACATATTGATGACCAGTATAGGCAAATATAACATGGTGAGCGAGATAGGTACTTGATAGAGAAAGTGTATGACGAAATAGGCAGCAAGGTTGAATAAAAAAGCAAAAAAGACGCTCAATGAAGCTGATATAAACAAATCTAACTGCTCGAATTGAATACTTTCTATCAAATATTTTTTATTTTTGAGTAGATTAATACCTTTTTTAGTCGCTTGTCCGAAAAAAGCCCATGCGATAATGCCTGAAAATAGATACAAGGCAAAGCTGGGTATTCGGCTGGTCATGATGTAAGTAAAGGCAAAATAATAGACCAATAATTTGAATAGCGGATTTATCAATGCCCAAAGGATACCAAGCCCTTGATCATAGTATCGTTTCTTGAAATCAATTTTGGCGAGTAGCCAAATTCTTTCAAACCGATTATTCTTTGATAGTGATTTATTTTCTGATAGTAATTTTGCTAACACTAAAAATATAGTTGATTCCGTGATTTGTAAATTATTCTTTTTAAAAACGCGAGTTTCTAATCATTAGATACGACAAGCCGTGTCCAAGTTTTAAGGTAATTTCATTGGATTTTGTACCGACATTTTCGCGGTACAATTCGAGCATCAGGTCAACCATTCCGCCGTATTTTTCGCTATCCAAAAACTCTGCCGCCCAATCTTCGATGATAAAATACCCGCCGGGTTTTACGTATTGAAACAAACAATCGTAAGTATGTCGCGTCTCTTTGACCGTATGTGCGCCATCGTCGATTATGACGTCAAAGAGACCAAATTTTGTACCTATTTCATTGAGACGCTTGGGATCATTTTGGTCTCCTACCAAGAAGTTTATATTTTCTCTAAAGCCTGGATTTTGCATAGGTTTTTGATAATCCATACCAATGATTTGAGCCTCAGGATGTTGAAAATAATCGGAAAAATAATTGACCGAACCACCTTCGGCTACGCCTATTTCCAACAATTTAATAGGCTGATAACGAAGCCCTTGCAATACATTAAGATACTCGTGCATCAAGCCCGATTCAAATTTATCGGTTTTGTATTGCGGATTGAAATAAAAACGTCCGCCCGGTAACGCCGTATTTTCCGGCAAATTCTTTTTTTTCATAGGTTTACTTTTAGGCTTCATATAGCGCGACTCAAATAATCGTTTTGCAAAATCGTAAAATTCGATGTCCCATTTGTTCAGTTCTTCGATGCGCTTCACCACCCTTTCACTCAATACTGCTTCATCTTTTGCGTCAACACTCTTGTTTTTTTGTGGTAACTCTCCTTTTAATTTCAACCATTTTGGCGCACGTTTTTTCAAAATTTCTATCGACCTGTCCATCTGCTCGAATATACCAAAGCAATGGTATTTTTGCTCCAAGTTTTTGCAGGCTTCTTCAAATATCGCTTCATTAGTTTGATAGCCTTTATTCCAAAAATCATAACCTGTAAGGTAAACAATATGGTAGTTGGAAATCAACTTTAATACTTTATCCAAATCACCTTCATTGAGGTCGTTGATGTGCGTTTGGTAAAATTCCGAGTTTTTCTGATTATAATATTGGAAATAATAATGCGACTTGACCCGCGCTATCGGCTCTCGCAACATCACGTAATAAAACGGGTCAATTAATGAAGGTATTTTGAATATCTGCGCCGGATCATAATGCGAATGGTCAGCCAAAATAATCGGTTGTTTTTTTCTTACCTTCTCCAATTCGGGTTCATGGAGCATAATCAGATTATTGTTTGCCTCGACCCCGTTTAATCCCGGGATATAATGTCGTTTTGTATCTATCCCACTATTGGCAGCCGCTTTTGCAAGGTACTTGCGGATGCTCGAACCGCCTGTTTTTTGGATGTGTGTAAAGATAAAACTTTTATACCGCTTGTCGGACAAATTCAGCTTGATGTGTTTCAAACAGGTCTTCATTCTACTTGCAACCCATTCACTTTCTTTCGGGTGTACATTTAAAATTTTATTGAGAGTTGCACGCGCCTTTCTCCATTTAAGCTGCTTTTGATATACAATACTTAATTTCTTGAGTCCGTTCAAGTGCTTAGGCTGTCGCTCTAATAGCTGCAATAATACGGTTTCTGCTTTATTAAAATTTTCATTTTGTAAAGCCGCCCTTCCTACCCAAAATAAAAGTCTTCCATTATTTATATTCTCCTTCAAACCTTGCTCAAAAACATCTAATGCCTTTGAAATATTCCCTTCATTAATCTTTTTTTTGCCTTCTTTAATATAAAAATCAACGGTTCTTGGTTTCATTAAGTTATTTTGAAAATATTGAATTATGAATGACACAAAATGACTAAAATCAGTGGCTCTCTAATTGTGAAACAGGCGTGTAAGTAGTGGGACAAAAATAGGCTTAGGGAAGACGAATACCTTTACTGGGGCGTAGGAATGACAAAAAAAAAAGCCACCCGAATACGGGTAGCTTATGAAATATATTTTGCAGTGATTACTGCTTGATAATGCGTTGAGTGTGAGTATCAATACCGTTATCTACTGTGAGGTAATAAAGACCAACCGCTAAGTTGCGGATGTCGATAGTTTTGGTATTCAAACCTTCAGAAATCTGCATAGATTCTCTGGCAACTTCACGACCGACTACGTCAATAATAGAGATAGTCATTTCGCCATCTTCGGTAGCTTCATATATCATCTGAACCTCTTCTCTTGCAGGCACAGGTGAAATGCTGACACCACTTACTGTGTTACGCTCCAAAGCGATTACATTGGAAAAGTATTCCGCACCATCCAAATCAACGATTCGTAGACGGTAGTAAGTCAATAAATGCGGCATCATATCCTCTGATGAGTATTGGAATAACTCAGACGACCAACCTTGTGCAGGAAGACGTTCAACTAATTCCCAATTGGTAACGTCCGAAGAACGCTCAAGTATAATCCACGCTGTGTTGGACTCACTTGCAGTTACCCACTCAAGAATGTTTGTATTTCTTTCAGTAGTGTATCCCTCAAAGTTTATCAAAGTAAGTGGGAGAATACCATCTACATAATCACAAACGATAAACCCTGTACCGGTAAAATCCATCACCATAGTACCTGAAAGGTTGGTGGGGAAAGGTTGATTAGGTTCGAAGGTAAAAACGGTGTTACCTGATGTAAATGAACCTGAACCAGTATATATAGTACTGGCAGGAAAACCTGCTCCTGTACCTATACCGGAAACTGAAAATCCTTCGTCCCCTCCTGCTGGTCCGGAGAATGTGAAAATAACAGTACCGTCATCCAGTACTTCAATTTCAGGACATACGTCTTCTTGTGCTTGGGCATTTAACACGTTAAATCCTGCTCCCAAAACAAATGTTAGTGCAAGCAACCACTTTAGGGTAGTAAAATTATTGGCCATAAGTATAAAATTTTTCGCTTTAATGAAAATCAAAGTAACACAAAATCACATGAAAAAGTCAAGCCACAATAAAGAAATATAATCGTTCTTTATAAAAGAGTTATATCACAGTTTTGACCTGCTAACAGAGATTTTAAGTCACAATATAAGTTTTTCCTTTATATTAAAAAAGGGGAAATTGAAAATAATTCGGTTTTTACTAAAAAAAATAAATAATCGCCTGATAATCTTGTAAAGATAGCTTCTTATTGATATGCAAGAAATGATTAATGATTTATTTAAATCCTACGATTATTGTCTGCTTGCCAGCTTTTTGCATGACGAAATTAAAAAACAAAATATCTTATTTTGCCCTAATTTCAGATGTCACACTTTTAACTGATATAAAATATAATGAGTGTTTGCTTTGTAACAAAGCTTCAGAAGTAGGCTTGATTCTTCACGGTAATGAGACTGTAAGATTCCAAAAAGTCACTTCATAACCAACCACCTTTATTTTTTCTCAAACGAAATGCAAAGATACCATAAACTTAAAAACATAAAAGTATTTTCCAAAGAAAAAAAAACATAAAAATATCGATGTACTTGATTGATTATGAGTTATTAATACAAAAACATCACGCCTTGATTATGTGAGTTATACCTTCTTTGAATATTTCAAAAACTACACCAAAAAGAAATAATTTCAGATAACGCTCTTTATTTCTTTCTTTCATACGTTTTAAATGTATAATCATAAGGGTTATTATCGTCTGCTATATTATGTTTTTCATTAGTTATAATCCATTGTTTATCATCTAATTTTGTAAAACATATATCCCTATCAACTTCTACTTCTAATTCTACTTCTACTTTTACTTCTGTGAGATATAACCTATCCCACAACTTCATACTCTGTTCATATATTTGTCCGCCTCCTATAATAAATACTTCTGTTTGGTCTTTACTCCGAGAATATTCTAAAGCTGCTTCAATAGAATTTACTACGATACAGCCCTCTGCTTCGAAGGCTTTGTTTCGTGTAACAATTATATTGGTACGCTTCGGCAAAGGTCTACCGATAGACTCGTAGCACTTTCTACCCAAAATAACATGATGGTTAATCGTAATGCGTCTGAAATATTTTAAATCCGCAGGTAGGTGCCACGGAATTTTATTATCTTTTCCGATAACACGATTTTGGGACATGGCTACAATAGCTGATACAATCATACTTGATAATGCTTAAATACTATGATGTTAGAATAACGCTCAACATCTAATTTGGCGAACATATTGATAATGGTACATGTTATTTAATTTCTTTCACTAAGCCTATTTTTGTCTCACTACTTAAGCATTAGAATACCGCACGACTTCTTTGTTCATCACCCGAAACCACAAGGGTGGAAGCCAAGCCATCAGCATCGAAGCTGGGTAGCCGTAGGGCATTTGGGGCGTTTTGTCAAAGTGGCGCAAAATCTGATATTTGCGATTAGCTTTGAAATGATGGTCAGAGTGGCGCGTCAGTTCGTACAACAGAATACGTCCAATGGTGTGGTTGGAATTCCATGAGTGATGTGGTTGTACTTTTTCGTAACGTCCAGACGCCAGTTTTTTGCGGCGCAAACCATAATGTTCTACATAGTTAATGGTTTCCAACATCAAAAAACCCATGATACCTACCACGACCGCAAATAACGCAGGAATCCACCCAAATATCAAACCAATTGCCATAAAATATAATAATTGAATAACTTGAAAACGAATCATTTCATTTTGAATGCTTACGATTTTTAGTCCTGTGCGTCGCAGGCGTGTATGTTCTATTTTCCAAGCAGAAAGATAGCTGTCTCGTACCGAACGAATAAAAAAGGCATAGACCGTTTCACCCAAACGAGAAGACGCAGGGTCTTCGTCGGTAGCTACATGTTTGTGATGTCCCAAATTATGCTCAATGCTAAAGTGCATATAGAAACAAGAAAGCAGTAACGTCTTGGACATCACGCGGTCGTGCCAAGTGGTGCGATGCCCCAATTCGTGCGCTACATTGATGCCCAAAGCTCCACATATCACGCCTACACTTATGGTCATGCCCAATAATTCATAAATCAGCAATCCTCCCATAGAAATGGTATAAAAGTAATAGCCTAAAATAAAGTATAATAAAGGCACATTTAACCATAATAAGACATCAAAAAAACCGCTTTTCAGGCGTTCTTCTTCTTCTGCCTCTTCAAAATTGGACGTAGTACCAGGCATCAGAAGTTCTAAAGTTGGAATCATAATGTACGCAAAGAAAAAGGTCGAAAAAGACCAAATTCCACCGAAATAGATAGCTACAATTCCGCTGATAGGTAGCAGATAAGCCAATAGGTATTTCAAATCTCTCATGTTGTATTACAGTAAATTTATTTAAGTATCAGGAACAAAATAAATGTGGGTGCATCTCAAAATGTCGCATTTAAAAAAAGCTAATAGTTCTATTCTAAAAAAAAGTTAACTTAGCGAAAAAAATTATGACAAAAGAAGAATTTTTAAAGTTAGCCGCAGAAAAGTGGGATGAAATAGAAAAGAAGAAATCCTCTAGCGATAGTTTTTATGATTATGAGAAAGGGTTTGATGAATTATGGGTCGAATTTGGTCGTAGAAGTTTGGAGGGTTCTTT
>Ga0209185_1001197_pt1 | contig 23846 bp, 22 predicted proteins | sample SidtaG_2_FD_187425 | JGI IMG/M metagenome (GOLD analysis project Ga0209185, IMG submission 187425) | Marine algal microbial communities from Sidmouth, United Kingdom - Sidmouth_Asex2 metaG (SPAdes) (version 2) | ecosystem: Host-associated > Algae > Red algae > Unclassified | place: Sidmouth... | reverse complement strand
CCGCACGAAAACGGTGCTGACACAAACGATCATTCTTACACAACGAGCGGTAATTGATCGCTACCTCATAAATTAATAAGCATGAATACTCGAACGATAATTTACCTTGTTGGGGCATTAGTCCTGGGTTTGCTAGCCGGCTATTTTCTGTTTGGTGGAGAGGCCGAAGTAATGGACGAACACGCTGATCACGACCATGAAGCCATGGACGAAGGTGGCGGAGAAGCACAGATATGGACGTGCTCGATGCACCCACAAATTCAGCAGGGCGAGCCGGGCGATTGTCCGCTGTGTGGAATGGATCTTATTCCGTTGCAAACCGGAAATTCCACTGACCCGGCGGTATTGATGATGACGGAAGCAGCAGTGGCGATGGCACGGGTGCGGACAGTTATTGTCGGTGGTGCGCTGGTGGATGAGGGCGCGGACGCAGGTGCAAAAGATGTTGAGGGAGCAGGGATTAAGCTTACTGGGCGTCTTGCACCAGACGCGCGGACTGCTGCCGTCGAGGTTTCAGAATTTGGTGGGCGAGTAGAACGACTATTCGTCTCCTTTTCCGGTGAGCAAGTCCGCGCCGGCCAGCGGATTGCGACGGTGTATTCCCCCGACCTAGTCGTTGCTCAGGAAGAGTTGTTGCAAGCAAAAAAGTTTGCCGACGTAAACCCGGAACTGGTTGCTGCAGCGCGTGTAAAGCTAAGTAACCTGGAGGTGACTGACGAGCAAATTGCTCAGCTGGAAGAAAGCGGTGAGGTCATCAGCAACTTCCCGATTTATGCTGATCGCAGTGCGACTATACTGGAAACGAAGGCCGAAGTGGGTGAGTACGTTAAGGCTGGTGGGGCACTTTACACCTATACCAACCTTAGCAATCTATGGGCGTTGTTTGATGCTTACGAGCAGGATTTAGCGCAGATCAGGGTGGGGGATAAGGTCTCCTTTTCCGTTGCCTCCCGACCGGGAGAAAGCTATGATGCGCGGGTAACTTTCATTGACCCTTCTATTGATCCTAAGACACGGACGGCTGCGGTACGGGCGGAGGTAAAAAACCGTGGTGGGCGGTTGAAGCCGGAGATGTTTATTGAGGGGATGATAACCCTCTCTCCAGGCCCCTCTCCAAAGGAGAGGGGAGACGGCTCAGATGTCGGAGGCTCGGCGGACGAGTTTGTGGTGCCCCGGAGTGCGGTGCTTTGGACGGGTGAGCGCTCCGTGGCTTACGTGGAGTTGCCGGATATGGCAGTGCCGACTTATGAGTTTCGGGAAATTACCGTTGGCGAAAGGGTAGGGGACGGCTACCGGATATCTTCGGGCCTGGCTGTCGGCGACCGGGTGGTGGTCAACGGTGCCTTCCAGATCGATGCCTCCGCACAGCTTAACAATAAGGCCAGCATGATGAACCGGGATGTGCTCATCCAGGGACGGGAAGCCGAGGAAGCCACCGCCATGGTTATTCCGGATTACCGGGAGGATACGCCGGAGGCGTTCCGGGAACAGTTGGGAAAAGTCGTGGAAACCTACCTGCTGCTGAAGGACCGGATGGTCGCTACCGAACTGGCGGACGAAACGCTACTGGTATCACTGAGGGAAATGTTGGCCAAGGTCGACATGATGAAAGTAAAGGGCGATGCACATGTTTACTGGATGCAGCAAATGGAAGCGATGGAAGCCCATGCAAATACGCTGCTGAAGAAAGACGATGTGGAGGCTCAGCGGGAGCAGTTTGGCTATTTGTCCCAGGCGCTGATTAATGCTCTAACGGCTTTTGGTGTGGATGGTACTTACTACGTCCAATACTGCCCGATGGCCTTTGACAATGCTGGCGCCAATTGGCTCAGTAACGAAGAACAGATTCGCAACCCTTATTTCGGCGACAAGATGCTGAAGTGCGGGAGCGTGACCGAGGAACTATAAAGTGCGCTGAAGCATCCGATGAACTCTTGTCCGGCTACATCAGGCTAAAAGATGTATCGGATGAGCAGCGTACAATGCCCGTTGAGGCAAAGACGATCACAACCAACCATTTACCCGGAGTACTGCTCCAAAATCCACTCAACCATGCGTTTTTTTAAATCAATGACCGCCCTGCTGCTGGTCCTGTCTTTCACCTTCGCCTTCACTGCTTGCGGTGATTCCGCTGCGACCTCCGACACTACTACCGAAACCACGACCGTTGCTCCGCACGGAGAGGGGAAGGAGTTCACTTCGGCGTACGTCTGCCCGATGCACTGCGACGACAGCGGCAGCGATAAGCCCGGCGAATGCCCGGTTTGTGGCATGAATTACATCGCTCAGGCGGAGCATACTGATAACGGACACAAGCACTAAATAACAGAAGTAAGGGGTCAGCGAAAATCTGTTTAATTCAACGTGAGCTTCGCTGCTGCCTTCGGCGGTCTCTGCACCCGCGTCCGCGCCCACAATTTGAGCCGGACTTCCTTTCACTTTCATAAACCATTTTAACCATGCGTATTCTTCCCATCCTCCTTCTTGTGTTTGCCTTCGTGGCCATGGCCGCGCCGCCGAAAACACTCGTCATCCAGACCAATGCCCAGTGCGGGATGTGCAAGGCATCCATTGAGAAACAGCTTACGGCCCTGGACGGGGTTAAAGAGGCCGTACTCGACCTGGAAACCAAGCAAGTCACCGTCACCTACAAAGGCAAGAAAGTAGACGAAGCCAAGCTACGTCAGGCCATCTCTGACGCTGGCTACCAGGCCGACGATGTAGCACCGAATCCCGATGCGCAGGCCAAACTGATGGCCTGCTGCCAACCTAAAGAAGCAAAGGCCGGTGGCTGCTGCGCTCCCAAGGCCGGTGCCAGCTGTGCTAAAAAAGAGGGTACGAAGTAGCCCCTCCAATCTTGTCCTTCTACCGCTAACCGGCTGCTACCAACTGCTGGTTAGCGGTAGATTTTAATAACTAATTGAACTGATGATGACGAACTCAAATTTGGCACTTTGCCGCTATCTAGTCCTGGTTTTCCTGTTGGGTTTTACCATCGCTTGTGCTGAACCAGCTTCTATTGCAGAGGCGGAGGTAATAGCCGCCGATGCGGTGGTGCGTGCGCCCGAAACTGAAGCCAACCGCCAAGCCCGCGCAATCATTGAGGAAGCTATTGTAGTTGCGGGCCTAGAAGAGATGGACGAAGCGGCTTTTGCTTTTCGCTTCCGAGACAAGGAGTACCGCTACCAACAGACCAACGGTACCTATACCTACGAGCGTTGGTGGACGGACTCTACGACTAACGAAGTAACCCGTGACGTACTGGATAACGACGGGTTGGTACGATACATCGACGGGAAGGTCGCGGACATCACGGAGAAGAAGCGTAAAGCGTACAGTAACTCCGTCAATTCAGTCATTTATTTTGCTTTCATGCCATGGGTGCTTAGCGACCCTGCCGTGATCCCGACTTACCTGGGCCGTGATACGATCAAAGGCGAGGTGTTGGACCAGATCGAAATTGCTTTTACTACCGACAACGGTGGAGAGGATGCTGATGACGAGTATATGTACTGGTTCACACCCGATACCCGGCAGCTGAAGTACCTGGCTTATTCTCATCCTGGTGGCAAAGCACCTCGCTTACGCGAAGCTAATAACGAACGCGAAGTAGGTGGCATTACCGTACGCGATTACCATAACTGGAATACGCCGGGGAATAAGGCGCGCTCCATCAAAGAGCTGCCCGCTGGCTTTGACGCCGGGGAGTTGAATCTGCTTTCAGAGATTAACCTGGAGGACGTGCGGAGGTTGGAGGTTCGCGAGGACCGGCAACGTGGTGGTGCGGCCATTAACCAATAAACGAAGAAACGATGCCAACACTAAAGATCAAGAACATTGTTTGTCCGCGGTGCATCCGTGTTGTTCGGGAAGAGCTGACTGATGCTGGCTACCCGCCGGAAGCGGTGGGGATGGGGACGGTGACTTATGCCACTCCTCTGGATGAGAGGGGCGTCCGACGCATTGCTGAAGTGCTGAAAGAGAACGGGTTTGAGTTGCTATTGGACGCTGAAGATCAGCAGGTAGAGCAGATCAAGGCGTTGATCATCGATCATGTCCGAAACCAGAACAGCAAGCCGACGGAGGAGAATCTATCTGACTACTTGTCCCGGGAATTGCGGCAGAATTACGCGACGCTGTCAAAACTTTTCTCTGGCCACGAAGGGCAAACCATCGAGCGATTTCTTATCCGGCAGAAGATCGAGCGGGTGAAGGAGTTACTGACTTACGGGGAGGAAAATTTAAGTGAGATTGCTTTTGATCTGGACTACAGCAGTACGGCTCATCTATCCGGTCAGTTTAAACGGGAGACGGGGATGACTCCGACAGCGTTTCGGAAGTTGAAAGACCCAGATCGACGCTCTTTGGATGCGCTTGGAAACGCGGAATAATGTAAACATTGACCAGAATACTATAACGAGTAAGGGAGGTTAGGGCCCGTACTTTGTATTACAAACTAAAAAGTGTGCCTTATGACTACGATGAAATTTAAAACCAATATCAACTGTGGTGGCTGCTTACGCGGAGTTACACCAGCGCTTGATGGAAACGAAGCCATTAAGCAATGGGAAGTCGATTTGAAAAGCCCTGAACGTACATTGACCGTAGAGACGGAAGTACTGACGGCGGATGAAGTCCGGGCGGTTGTTGCTGACGCTGGATACGTGGCTGAGCCAGTTGCTTAGTTCTGGAGCAACGATCCCTTAGCCGATGATTCTCCTTCTTTCTAACTAATAAATAAGCTTTTAAGTGAATAAAATACTCTCCTTATTGTTGGCTTTCAACGTGCTCGTCGGCTCCGTCGGCGTGCCAGTGAGTCGGCATTATTGTGGGGGAGAGTTGAAGTCGTTTGCCATTTTTGGCACGGCTGAAAGTTGCCACGCTGAAAAGACGGAGTCTTGCCCGTCACACCCTAAAGAGGGAAGTGAGGTGAAACGAAAGAACTGTTGTGGTGACGAATTTGACTATGTCCAATTGGATGAAGATAGAGAGGTTGAAACCTCCGGAGACTTGCCATTATCGTCAATTGCTTCTCCATATCTACCACTTCTCCTATTTCCGAAGATAGCGACCGCTGCGCGTCCGCGTAAATTAGGTAAACTTGAAAATTATCGACCGCCTCCGCTCGTAGTTGACGTGAAGAGCGAGTGGCAGGTGTATTTGATTTGATATTGATGTATGGTGCAATTCATAAGGTGGATTGTATCTGGAAAAGGCCAAATGAGCGACCGGAATGGATCGTCTCTGCTGGCTAGATCCTAAACTTTCTCGTTCGCCTCGCGAACGAAGAGCTACCTCCAGCAATCGAGGCTTTTAGTTCAAAAAATACATCTTATCAAATCCGAGAAGTAACAATTACGGTAATTTTCTCATAGTTCATCGAAGCATGAATTTCTTCAAATCATTTTTCCTATTTGCCTTCCTAGGCTTTTTCGCAACGGCTTGTAATAGCCAGGCCGTTCATACTAAAGCCGGTCATGGTGCTGAGTCGGCGCATCACCACGGGGAAGCTAGTGGTGCAGCAACCAATAGTGTCTTTCAGGCTCAGTTGAGCAACGTTACGCGGGAGTACCTCCGCATAAAAGACGCGTTGGTTAAATCAGATGCAGGTACCGCAAAAAGTGCCGCTGCGTCGATGCAGCTTGCGCTCGCTTCCGTCGACATGAAGCTGGTTACGGGCGATGCCCATATGGAATGGATGGGGTATTTAAATCAGCTAAAATCTGTAACCGAAACAGCAGTTGCAGCTAAGGGCCTGGAAGATGTACGGCAGGCCTTTTCCGCCATGTCCGCACCGCTGGCCGGTGCCATTAAGTGTTTTGGTGGGAACGATACGGAACTCTACTTGCAACATTGTCCGATGGCTTTCAATAACGCCGGAGGTGATTGGTTAAGCGACACGGAGGCGGTTCGTAACCCCTACTTCGGCGACCGGATGCTGAAGTGTGGCCGAGTGATGGAAACGATAGAATAAAGTGAGTGTGATAGTTGCCCTTCCGGCAGGCACTTGTCTTGCCGGTGGGGCTTTTACACGCTTTTATTTATCGGCAAATCATCACGGAAATGAAAGAACAAACATTGTACATCGATGACATGGTCTGCTATCGCTGTGTTATGGCTGTCGAGCGGATCCTGGAAGAAGCTGACTGGAAGGTACTTGAAATTGAACTAGGGTACGTCCGGACACTGTCACCGGCGGATAATGCCCCATTGCAAGGCATATCCGACGCTTTGAGGAATGTAGGACTACGTCTGAGGCAAGACGGTCATAACCTTGTCGCTCAGGTAAAGGGTATCGTTATTGAATACGTATACGATGATCTGGCGACAACAGACATTCCCCTTTCCGAGATTATCGTACGGCAAGCGGAGCTGAGTTACAGCTACCTAAGTCGCCATTTTTCCTGTTCGGAAAAGCGAACGATCGAAGAGTTCTACCAGCTTCACCGGATAGAACGAGCAAAGCGATTGCTGTTTCAAACGAACATTAATATTAAAGCAGTAGCGAAGCGACTTAAGTATAAATCACCAGGTCATTTCTCCGCCTCCTTCCGTAAACTGACGGGAGAGACGCCCAGCGGTTTCCGAGCTAAAGATGATTATAAGCCTCGGCCTATTGATAAACTCTAAAAGGTCATAATTAGAACAGTCTATGCAAAATGTGATAAGAACACGGTTGCTGACGATTGCCTTTTATAAAAAAAACAAAGAAAATGAAACTACAAACCATTTTACTACTCCTTGCTCTAGCCATTTTACAGGCTTGCAATAGCGGAACCAATACGGATCATGCTACTGAGATGGCGAATCATACAGATGTTGAACTTAATACCCCTGAAGAGGTGAAAGCGGAAAAGGCCGCTACTCCTGATGCCTTTGACGCCACCTTCGCGGACGGGATTACTGCAACCATTTACCAGTACTACCTGAAGTTACAGATGTCACTGGTTAACAGTGATGCTGACGACGCCACATCTGCAGCCGGCAACCTTGCCGAGGCTTTTGGCAATGATAAGCCAGCACTCCGCGACCTTGCCCAGAAGGTGGCAGATGCAGAAGACCTTGAAGGTGTTCGATCCACTTTTGCCGAACTGACAACCGGCCTGGAACCACTCTTTACCGATGGCATTACCGACGGCGTCATTTACAAGCAGCACTGTCCGATGGCCTTCGACGGTGCGGGAGGAGATTGGTTCTCCGATGTGTCTGACATTCGCAACCCTTACTATGGCGATAAAATGCTGAAGTGTGGAAAGGTAGTGGCTGAGATAAAATAAAACCTGGCCCTTCCACACTGCTTCTTCAAACCAGCTCCGCACCTGCGGCCGCGCCCCTAATAATTTCAGTTTTACGTATTAACCCACCCAACAATGATGAATCACGACAAGGAAATGAACGATGAAAAAGGGATGAACCCCTACCTCAAATTTGGCATCATGATGGCGACTTCTTTCGTCATCATGTACGCCGTGATGTACTTGAGCGTAGATAAAATGGAACATATCTATCTGGCTCCTTCCCGTACTTACATGACGCTACTGATGATTGCGGCAATGGCTTTCACCATGCTACTTTTCATGTGGGGGATGTACAAGAATAAAATCTGGAACTACGTAATTCTTGGTGTATCCGTGCTAGCTTTTGTCTTGTCCCTTGCCGGCCTGCGTCAACAAACTTTCGTAAGCGATGTGCAATGGATGAAGGCGATGATCCCTCACCACAGTATAGCTATTATGGTGAGCCAGAAAGCGCACCTTAAAGACCCTGAGGCGATAAAACTGGCGGAAGAGATAATTGAAGCACAAGAGCGAGAGATTGCTGAGATGAAGAAGATGATTTATCGACTGGAAAATCAAGATTAGCCCGGTGTCTGTCGACAGTAAGTTAGCCAAGGGGCACTGCGCCTTGTGTGTGCCAAGGTGTGTGATTACTGCGCTGAGTTGTGCGATGCACACGACCACGAGCACTGTAAGAAGTGCGCCGAAAGCTGCCGTAAGTGTGCTGAAGCGTGCCGGAGCATGGCTGCGTAAACCTACCCATCGTAAGGGTAAATTAAAGTGGCCGGCTTCCTGCCGGCCACTTGTTTTAAACTATATATTATGAAATTTCTGGCTTCAATTTTTCTGTTCTTCTTATTGCCATTTGTAGTGTTTGCCCAACAAATCGGGTTTACGCCGGAGGGCTCCCTGGAAGGCAACCCCAATAATCTTCCCGTTCATGAGTACGAGCTGGTAATAGCGTCCAAAACCGTAAATATTACGGGGAAACCCGTTATGGGAATGACGGTTAACGGCGGCATTCCTGGTCCGGTGCTCCGCTTTAAAGAGGGAGAATTTGCGCGGATCACGGTGATAAATAATATGGAAATGGAGACCTCCGTACACTGGCACGGCCTCCTGTTACCCAATTACTACGATGGTGTTCCTTACCTTAATACGCCACCGATTAAACCCGGGGAAAGCTTTGTGTATGAATTTGCGTTGAAACAATCTGGGACCTACTGGTACCATTCGCATACGATGCTCCAGGAACAAAGCGGCGTGTATGGTTCCATCGTGATCGAGCCAAAGGAAACGAATCTGGAGTATGACAAAGACCTGGTGCTGATGCTATCAGACTGGACAGACGAGAAGCCAGCCAGCGTACTTAAGAACCTTAAACGAGGCAACGAGTGGTACGGCCTTAAAAAAGGGACCGCGACACCATTAAACCGGGTGATTGCCCGGGGAGGGCTTGGTGCTCAACTCAATTTCTGGCGACAGCGCATGGAAGGAGCTGATATTGCTGATATTTATTATTCTGCTTTCCTGATTAATGGCGAGAGCAGTTCGGAGAATCCGGACTTCAAGCCCGGTGAGCGGGTACGTCTGCGCATCATCAACGGCGCGGCGTCCTCCTATTTCTGGCTGACGTTTGGTGGGCCGCCCCCATTATTGGTTTCCGCAGACGGCCTGGACGTAGTTCCCGTGGAAAAGAATAAGATCCTGATCGGGAATGCGGAGACTTACGATTTCATTGTCACGATCCCGGACGATGGAAAACTTGAGGTAAAAGCCTCCGCCTTCGATGGCTCAGGCAAGGCGGTGACAACAGTCGGTACGGGCCAGTTGTACCCCGCCATGGAAATTCCCCGCCCCGATAAGATCGGGATGATGAAGATGATGGCAAAGATGGATATGCGGATGGGGGCTCCGGCGCTGAAGGCTAATCCCGGTAAAGACGAACGCTACGAGATCAAGGAGAAATACGGGATGCAGATGGACATGTCGGACGGCAGAATGGACGGCATGAAGATGGGCGATCAGAAAACGGAACCAATGGATAGGGCCGGTATGAAGATGGCAGAAGGTAAGATGGATGATATGAATATACCTGCTGATTCGATGAAGATGGGTAAAGAAAAAATGCCGAAAATGGAGGGTGTGGATCACGGCAATATGAGCCCTGAAGAGCACACGGACATGATGGATAGACAGAAAATGGATAAAAAGGAGCACCCAGGAATGGCAGGCATGGACCACGGCCAGATGCCCGGTATGAATAAAGGGAAAGATGGTATGATGCCACCGGCAGAGATGATGGGAAGAGCCTTTGACTACAGCTATCTGCGATCGCCAGATAAAACGACTTATGCGCCCGATGCGCCGGTGACGGAAATACTGTTGAACCTGACGGGGAACATGAACCGCTACGTCTGGAGCTTTAACGGTGTAGGTTTGGCCGAGACGGATAAGATCAAGATCAAAGCGAATGAAGTAACCCGCGTCACGTTTAACAACCTGACGATGATGCACCACCCGATGCACCTCCACGGGCACTTCTTCCGGGTGGTCAATGAAAACGGCGAATACTCACCGCTGAAGCACACGGTCAACGTAGCGCCGATGCAGGAAGTCACCATCGAATTTTATGGGGATGAATACGGCGACTGGTTTTTCCACTGCCATATCCTTTACCATATGATGGGCGGCATGGCGCGTATTTTTAGTTACGATACTCCGCGCGACGAGCGTTTAGCAGACGCGCCCCTGAGCCACCTTATCGCGGAAACTGATCAGTTTTACACCTGGGGAATGGCGGATGTTGCTTCCCACATGAGTGGTCTTAGCCTTACTGCTTCCAACATCCGTAACCAGTTCAATTTGAATGTAGAGTATGGTTACAATAAGAACTTCGAGGCGGAGATATCTTATGAGCGATACATTTATGACTGGGTGCGGGTATTTGGTGGCGTTAACGTGGAGAACAGCGTGGAGGAGAGCTTTGATGATCCTTCCATCACCGCCGTGGCGGGTGTTCGTTGGTTGAGTCCTTACTTGTTCAACATCGATGTGCGGGTAGATAATAAGCTGCGGCCGCGCATTGGTATTGGCCGTAGCCTCATGCTTTTTCCGCGTTTATCCGCCTTTGGTTACTACGAGTATCAGGCTGATTTCGGGGTAGTAGGTCGTGAAGACAGCAACACGGATTACGAGGGCGAAACTGTTTGGAGTGCCGGTATGGAATACATGCTGGGCCGGAACTTCTCGCTGATGGGGAGCTACGATAACCGCTTTGGATACGGTGGTGGGCTTAGCATCAGGTTTTAAAGCGTAAATTAAGTTTAAACACGAACTGACATGAAAGACTGTTGTAAGCCGGACGAGAACCCGGGCATCATAAAGCGCTTGCTTAACGGAATCACTACGGTAGTCTTGATCGCCCTTGCGCTGTTTGGAATTGCTATGCTGTTCCTGAAATAATTACCGGTAACTAATCCAACCACTTGCACTATGACTCACACTTATTCTATTTCCGGCATGACTTGCGATCACTGCGTCGCCAAGGTTCAAAAAGCATTAGAGGCTGTACAGGGTATTCAGTCTGTGCAGGTCAGTTTAGATCCGCCGCAGGCCATAGTCACTATGCACCATCACGTTACCGTAGAAAGCCTCAACGCAGCGGTTGCTTCCGTTGGCGACTACGCGCTGGCAACGGTAAAGGGAGCGGTAAGTGGGACTAAAGACCATCTGGCGGAACTCACTGAGCACGGACATGAAGCGGCGATCAGCGACGAGAACCACCAGGGGATGGACCACAGTAAAATGAACCACGGTGAGATGGATCATAGCAAGATGGATCACGCCACTACAGATCATTCAAAAAGGGACCATTCCGGACACGGTAATCATGGTGACCATCACCGGATGATGATCGAAGATTTCAAACGCCGGTTTTGGGTGTCGCTGATACTAATGTTACCAGTATTGATACTTGCGCCCATGATTCAAAACTTCCTGGGGATAAGCTGGACGTTTACGGGGGACCGGTACCTTCAGTTCGTGCTGTCGTCCATCATTTACTTTTACGGTGGGTGGCCATTTTTGAAAGGCCTGAAGGAAGAACTGGGTAAACGGGCTCCGGGGATGATGACGCTGATCGCGATTGCGATTTCGGCGGCCTACATCTACAGTTCCGCCGTGGTATTTGGCCTGGAGGGAAAGACCTTCTTTTGGGAACTGGCTTCCCTCATCGTGGTCATGCTGCTCGGGCACTGGATCGAGATGCGCTCGGTACTCGGGGCCAGTAAAGCGCTGGAGGCGTTGGCGGCGCTGATGCCTAACGATGCAACGCGGATTGATGAAAACGGACAAGCAAATAAAGTCTCGATCAGCGAATTGAAAACCGGGGACCTGATCCTGATTAAGCCAGGGGAGAAAGTTCCAGCTGACGGAGTGATCAAAGAGGGGAGTAGTTCCCTGAACGAGAGTATGCTGACGGGTGAGAGTGTACCGGTGAGTAAGTCTGAAGGGGCGGAGGTTATTGGAGGCTCCATCAACGGCAGCGGCGCTATTAAGGTCCAGGTGAAAGGAGTGGGGGAGGACAGCTACTTAGCTAAAGTTGTTAAGCTGGTACAAGATGCTCAGGGGCAAAAGTCAAAGACCCAGCACCTGGCCGACCGGGCGGCTAAGTGGCTTACCTTCATTGCCCTGGTGGCGGGCTTCGGCACCTTCGCCGTGTGGATGTTTATGGGCAAGGAGTTAGCCTTTGCGTTGGAGCGGATGGTGACCGTGATGGTCATCTGTTGTCCGCACGCGCTGGGCCTGGCCATTCCGTTGGTCGCGGCAATCTCCACCAGCGTTTCCGCTAAACACGGCCTGCTGATCCGCAACCGGACGGCCTTCGAGAACTCGCGCAAGATCACCACTATTGTATTTGATAAGACGGGGACGCTCACTAAGGGCTCGCACGAAGTTACCCGGGTGGTACCGCTGGCTGAAGGTTGGGACGAGGCAAAGATATTACGCTACGCTACGGCGGTGGAAAGCAGTTCGGAGCACCACATTTCGAAGGGATTGCAACGGCGGGCTAAAGCTGATGGATTGGAAATACCTATGAGTAAAGACTTCAAATATGAAGCTGGAGTAGGCGTGAGCGGAACGGTGGAAAGCAAAGCGGTCCGCGCCGGCGGCTACCTGATGCTGGAAGCCGCGGGCATCACGGCCCCGGACGACAGTGATGACGGGGTAGAAACAAAAATCTTCTTGGTTGTTGACGACCGACTTGTCGGCTTTGTCACCTTCGCCGACCAGATCCGGGAATCTTCAGCGGGTGCCATTGATACGCTTCAAAAAAACGACATTAAATGCTTGTTGCTGACGGGAGACAATGAGCGGGTTGCCGCCTCAGTAGCTAAGGAGTTAGGTATGGACGACTATTTGGCGGAGGTCCTTCCGGATCAGAAGCAGGACAAGATTAAGGAACTGCAGGCGGCGGGTGAGTTTGTGGCCATGACGGGAGATGGCGTTAACGATGCTCCGGCTCTGGCGCGCGCCGACGTCGGTATCGCGATCGGTTCCGGGACCGACGTGGCGGCGGAGACCGCCGATATCGTTTTAGTGGATAGTGATCCGAAGGACATTGCCAACCTGATCTTATTCGGCAAGGCTACGTACCGAAAGATGATTCAAAACCTCTGGTGGGCTACGGGATACAATGCGGTAGCATTGCCCCTGGCCACAGGCTTTGTTCCTGGGTTGGTGATCAGCCCGGCATTTGGTGCTGCGCTGATGAGTATCAGTACGGTGATTTGTGCGGTGAACGCGCAGTTGTTGAAGCGGGAGTTGAAATAAACGCGCTTACACAATGATGTAATCATTAGCCATGATACTGTAACGTATTCAGCACTCCATCGACCGAATTTTGTAATCTAAAGGAAAGTAAGATGAACGTAGTTGCCGATCACGATAAAAGCACAAAGCTCACAGACAAAGCATCCTTCCCGGTCACGGGAATGAGTTGCGCCAGCTGCGCTTTCAGCGTGGAGAGTACCCTGAAGAAATTACCGGGGGTAAACGACGTAAGCGTCAATTTTGCGAATACGACCGCGCTGGTGGATTTCGACCATGATAAAATAACGACAAACGAATTGAGGAACGCTCTTCAGGCGGTTGGTTATGACCTGATTGTAGATGTAGAAGATCCCTTGGCGGTCCAGGAAGAAATAAAACAACGGGAGTACGCGGAGATCAGGCAGCGTACGATATGGTCGGCTATCCTCACGCTTCCCGTTTTCATTATCGGGATGTTCTTTATGGATTGGCCTGCGGGGCGGTGGATAAGCCTGGGGCTTGCCTCGGTGGTTCTATTTTGGTTTGGTCGCCATTTCTACGTTAACGCTTGGAAACAGGCTCGTCAGGGCCAGGCTAACATGGACACCTTGGTAGCGTTGAGTACGAGTATTGCTTTTCTGTTCAGTCTTTTCAACACCTTGTATCCGCAGTTTTGGCTGCGGCAGGGACTGGAACCTCACGTTTATTACGAAGCGGCAACGGTGATCATCACGTTCATATCCCTCGGTAAATTGCTCGAAGAGCGGGCAAAGTCAAATACGTCTTCGGCGATCAAGAAACTGATTGGATTGCAACCAAAGACGGTCAAAGCGATCGTCAATGGAGAAGAGGTAGAGATGGCGATTGCGGACGTCACTACGGGGCAGCTGTTGTTGGTGCGACCTGGAGAGAAAATACCCGTTGACGGCCAGGTGCAGGACGGAAATAGCTTCGTTGACGAGAGTATGATTACCGGGGAGCCGGTGCCGGTGCATAAAGCCGAAGGTGAAGCGGTGTTCGCGGGGACGGTCAATCAAAAGGGCAGTTTCCGGTTCGTTGCCGAGAAAGTAGGGGGAGCGACCTTGCTGGCGCAGATCATTAAGATGGTGCAGCAGGCACAGGGGAGCAAGGCACCGGTGCAGAAATTGGTGGATAAGATTGCGGGCATATTCGTTCCGATAGTAATGGCTGTTGCGGTGGTCACTTTCATCAGCTGGATGGTGCTGGGTGGCGAGGATGCCTTCACCCACGCTTTACTGACCAGCGTAGCGGTTTTGATCATTGCCTGCCCGTGTGCGCTGGGTTTGGCGACTCCTACGGCGATCATGGTTGGTATAGGCAAAGGGGCTGAGAATAACATCTTGATCAAGGACGCGGAGAGCCTGGAATTAGGTCATAAAGTAGACGCGATCGTACTGGACAAAACCGGAACGATTACGGAGGGGAGTCCCAACGTGACGGAAGAATATTGGGAAGCGGGCGCGGACGCAGGTGCAGTGGAAGGTTGGAAGAGCGTGGTGCTGGCGGCGGAAGCTAAGTCCGAGCACCCCCTGGCTGAAGCCGTGACTGCCTGGTTAAAAGAAGCCGGGATAAAACCGGTAGCCCTTGATGATTTCACCAGCATTACTGGCCGAGGGATCAGCGCCAATTACGAAGGGACAACCTACTACGTCGGCAACGAACGATTAATGAACGAACACGGCCTTACAACTTCGCCCGGCACCCGCGACCGCGCCCAAAAACTGCGGGAGGCAGCGAATACGGTGGTATACGTAGCCGATGAACGGAATGTGCTTGGTATCATTGCTATCGCCGATCGGATCAAGGAGAGTTCCCGTAGCGCGATTGTAACGCTTCAGGAGCGCGGCATCGACGTATACATGCTGACCGGAGACAACGAGCAGACCGCCGCCGCCGTCGCTAAAGAAGTGGGGCTGAAGGACTTTCGCGCCGAGGTGTTACCGGCCGATAAAGCCGCCTTCGTGGAGCAACTGCAAGCTGAGGGTAGGGTAGTGGCCATGGTCGGCGATGGCATTAATGATTCTCATGCGCTGGCTCAGGCGGACGTAAGTATCGCCATGGGGAAAGGCTCGGATATCGCGATGGACGTGGCCAAGATGACGCTGATCACTTCCGATCTATCGGCAATTCCGAAAGCACTCCGACTTTCTAAATTGACCGTTCGTGGCATCCGTCAGAATCTGTTCTGGGCTTTTATTTACAATCTGATCGGCATTCCAATCGCCGCCGGGCTGCTTTACCCAATCAATGGCTTTTTACTCGACCCCATGATTGCAGGCGGAGCGATGGCATTGAGCTCCGTTTCTGTGGTGGCTAATAGTTTGCGGTTGAAGTCGGCGAAATTATAGACTTTCAGCTTGCCAGTTAAATTGCTTTTCGCATGACAATTTCTATTCTTCTTCTCGGTCTGATAACCGTTGGTATAATCGCTGGTGCAATAGAATTATTGCGCCTCGATAGAGCAACTTCCGGCGGCCTGATGCTTACGGCGATTGGGTTCATTTACGTTGGTTTTGCTGGGAGTGACACCGCTTTGCTGATTGTCAGCGGTGTTCAGGCTTTAGTTATTTGGTTGCTAGCTTACGGAGGCCTGCGTAAGAACGCGTTATTGATTCCCCTGGGCCTTTTGCTACATGCTGGCTGGGACCTTGGATACCTATATCTGGCTAAAGGCGTAATCATTCCTGATGGATATGAGTTGTACTGTGTGGTGGTGGATTTGGGGTTGGCGGGTTACTTTTCGCAAGTTCTATGGTCCTTAAGTAAAATCTCGGCCCAAGGCATCAATGAGTGAAAGAATTATCTCTCACCAATAGCTCTAAGGTGTCATTATGGTCTCCTGGATAGGAGCTGCCGGCGACTCCAAAGCCACCTTTTTCAAGAATCCGCTTCATTGTTGGATTTCCCGTAGTTGCGAATAAATTTTGATCTGTAAATTTTGAAATTAGCATATCAGCAAGCGTGCTCCCAATTCCATTTTTTTGATAAAATGGCTTCGTGTATACATATCCGACCTCGTGAGGGAACAACTTGTTATCAAGGGTGGTCTTAGATGCCGTAAACGTTCTCTGCCGATAGTTTTCACCCGCGACCTTGATAGCGGCTATGCCCGCTATTTTTTCTTCATGGCGAGCAAAAGCCAAGAACGGACAATTCAAGATTCTGTCTTTTAAGTTGATCAGAGAGACTTGATCTGCCTCTTTGCACATCTCGTAGAAGTCTTCTAGTTCTTCTGCGGTACAATCAGCAGGTGGCTTTATCTCATGTTCAAATATCATACGTCAATAAGTTTGGTTGGTTCAAGTACTTGCCTCGCCTACGTTATAAGCTACGGCAGTAGCAGACATTTCGCCTTTCGAGGAAAGGTACAGTCTTTTTAAAGCCTTTTTACTTTATCTCCCCAAGCCACAAAAACATCCCCTCCCTTAAACGAGTCGTTCAACTGAAAGTCTTCCACCCGTTCTGCTAAATACTGGTAGAGCGGCCGGTCCACTTCGCCGCCGCCGATCCATTTAATGAATTCCGCGCGCAGACCAGGCTGCTCGATATACCAATCCATAATCACAAACCTTCCGCCGGGCCTTAGGAGAGAGAGCAGGTTATCGATGACATTCCGCCATTCGGGGAAACCGGATAGCCCGAGGTCACAGAGGATAGCGTCGAACTTGACTCCTTCGCCAAGATGGTCCCGGACCCAATCTTCGTTGATTTTGGTGGCATCGTCTTTGAAGAGGCTGATGTTGTTCCATTTGTTGGCGTTGATCTTCTGTCGTGCTTTTTGGAGCATTCCCCCGGAGAGATCGACGCCAACTATTTTCCCGGAGCCCTTGAGGTATTGCTGGAAGTATTCGAAATTTTGGCCGGTTCCAACGGGAAGGTTAAGGATGTTTTGACCTTCCTCTAATTCCATTACACGGACGGCAAATTCCCGTGGCTTACGGTAGTACCAATCGGGAGACAAGATGTCGTAGAAGCGGGAAAACTTGTCGTAATAGTCTTCAGCTTTCTCCAAATTTTCCATAGTCTTCATGAGCAAGCGTAATTTTAATAGCTACCCATTTGGAACTAGCGGGTAGGGGAGAAGGGAGATAACATTCTTTTCAAATCTTCAGGGATTTCCATTGGTTGTAGCGGCGGAACGTTAGCTCCTCCGGTGTTGCCCGTAGGAACTTTTCCGACGAATGATTTTACGCCACCAAATACCAAGCGCAGTATCTGACCGCGAATTTCCCTCCAGCTTTTGATGGCGAAACCGAAGCGAAGCATACGCCAATGCACTTCCGAATGTTCGACGGCCCAGGGCTGACCAAGAATATGCGCCCTTTCCAGGTGTTGCCAAGCGACTTGTAAGTTACCCTTAGAGAAGGCGGACCTGTAATCGCTAAGTTCCTTTTGATAGTATGGTTGAAGTCCATCGGGCATTCTCCAGTAAAAAGTCATGTCGTTGAATTTTGCGGTGAATAGAAGCAATATACAGATTGAACCATGTCCGTATAGTTATTACTTCTTGTAAGCCAGTAACCTGAGTGCATTTCCTACGACCACCAAGGTAGACCCTTCGTGCGCAATAACCGCCGGGCCGATCTCAGCAATCCCTAGTAGCGTAAGCGGGATGAGGATCACGACCATACCGAGGCTCATCACAAGGTTTTGCCGGATGATGGACTTGGCCTTACGGCTCAGGCCGATGGCGAAGGGGAGATTATCGAGGCGATCGGCCATGAGGGCTACGTCGGCGGTTTCGAGGGCTACGTCGGAGCCGGCGGCACCCATGGCGATGCCGACGTTTGATTTAGCCATAGCGGGGGCATCGTTGACGCCGTCGCCGATCATGGCTACCATCCCTTCTTCAGCACGAAGGCGCTCGATGGCGGCCACTTTATCCTCAGGCAGAAGACTGCCGAGTGGGTCGGTGATGCCGATATCGGCTGCGACAGCATCGGCTACCTTTTGATGGTCGCCGGTGAGCATGACCATCTTCTTAATGCCGATTTCTTTGAGCGCGGCGAGGGTGGCTTTCGCTTCGGGACGGGCGACGTCCATCACCGCGATGATGCCGAGGTAGCGATCGTCCTGGTGAACGATCATGGCGGTATTCCCCGTGTCTTCCAGCTTGGACATTTCCTGATTGATGGCGGCGGGAATTTCGGTACCGGTCAGTTCGCGGAACAGGCGGCGGTTGCCGATGTGAACCGTTTTGCCGGCAACCGTAGCTTTGACACCCCGGGCGGTGAGGGCTTCCAGGTTTTCAGCGGCGGGAATATTCGTAGTATTTCCAAGACGTTCTTTACCTCCCGTTACGATGGCGGCGGCCAGGGGGTGATCGCTCAATTCTTCAACGGCTATGGCTACGGTTAGTAATTCCGCTTCCGTCGCTTCTCCGGAAGGGATCACTTCGGTCAGGCGGGGCTTGCCTTCGGTGAGGGTGCCGGTTTTATCAAAAGCCAGTGCGGTGATGCCACCGAGGTCTTCGAGCGGCCGGCCACCTTTGATGAGAACACCCTGGCGGGCAGCTCTGGCAATACCGGCCAGCACGGCTGACGGGGTGGAGATCGCCAAAGCGCAGGGAGAAGCGGCGACCAGTACGGCCATTGCCCGGTAGAAACTCTTGGAGAACGGCTCATCGATGACGAGGAAAGCGAAGAGCAGGAGGAAGACCAGGCCGATGACGGCGGGAACGAAATAGCGCTCGAACTTATCGGTCAGTTGCTGAGTGGGCGACTGCTGGGTTTCTGCTTCCTTGACGAGGGTAACGAGGCGGGAAAGGGTACTGTCATTTGCCAGCTTGAGTACCCTGATTTCGAGCGGGGAACTGCCATTGATCGTACCGGCAAAAGCACGGTGTTCGGGAGCCAGGGTATCCAGATTTGCGGTTGCGTTGGGATTGGTAACCGGTATTTTATCTACCGGAACGCTCTCTCCGGTAATGGGTGCTTGATCGACGGCGGAGGTTCCGCTGACGATCACGCCGTCGGCGGCGATTTTGGAATTTGGGCGGACAACGATGATGTCGCCTAAGGCCAGTTCTTCCACGCCTACTTCGGTGGTGGTGCCATCGCGTTTGACTAGCGCGGTTGGCGGGGCCAGGTCGGACAGCGCCTCGATTGATTTGCGGGCACGGCCCATGGCGTAGTTTTCCAGGGCATGGCCGATGCTGAACAAGAATAGCAAGAGGGCTGCTTCCTGGAATTCCCCGAGCGCGCAGGCACCAGCGGCGGCTACGAGCATCAGGAAGTCGATTTCAAATTTACCCTGACGGATAGTTTGAATCGCCTCAATGAGAATGAAATAACCACCAAGCAAAATGGCGATGACAAACAGCACCGTTGACACCAGTTCAGGAACACCGCTTAGGAAACTCAGGATGAGACCGACGAGCCAGAAAACGCCACTGGCAATGGCGAAATAGAGCTCGGTATTTTCGCCGAAGATGCCGCCGTGGTCGTGATTATGGCCATCGCCCGCGCCGTGCTTTTCTTTTCCGTGTTCTCCGGGGCCGTGATCGTGGCCGGCGTGTTCGTTCGTCGCAACGGTGGCCACCAGCTGGAGATCGGTCTTCTGGATAGCGGCCCGGACGGTTTTCTCGTTGGTGAGCGTAGCGTCGTATTCGATACGGGCAACGCCGGCACCGGAAACAACGGCTTCAAGGATACCCGGCGTTTTGCCGATTTGGTCGCCGAGTTGTCGGGCGTGGCGTTGGTGCCGAACGCCGGTGACGTCGAAGAGGAGGTGGTGGTACCGATCAGTGATTTTCGCGCCCGCCCGTTTGGCAATGGCTTTGACCTTTGCCAAAGCGAGTTGGTCGGGGTCATAATGGATACAGACTTCCGGCGGTGATCCTTCTTTCAGGTGGGCCTTTTCGATGCCGCTCTCGGCGTTGAGGGCGGACAGTAGGCGGGTGACGCACTGGTCGCGCTCGTCGGGTATTTTGGGGAGTAGGACCGGGAGGTTCAATTGTATTTTACTCATGATAGTGGATTAGGAAATTTTATTTAGACAGTTTCAGGATGCGAAAAGCACCCCGTAAAACGACGGCGAAAACGATGCTTCCGACGATTAAATCCGGCCAGCGGGTAGCGGTGAGGTAGACGAGGACACCGGACACGATCACTCCGAAATTGATGATGATATCGTTAGAAGTGAAGATGTAACTGGCTTCCATGTGGGCTTCGCCTCGCTTGGTTTTTTGGATAAGCCACAGACAGACGGCATTCCCAACCAAAGCCAGGGAGGCTACGATGATCATGACCTTAAAGTCAGGCACTTCCCCATAACCAATAAAGCGACGTAGCACTTCCACGAAGCCAAGAACAGCAAGCCCGATCTGGATATAGCCACTGTAACCGGCGATCTGTTTTTTACGGGCTGCAACCGCACCGACAGCCAACAGGCTTAGGGCGTAGACAAAAGCGTCGGCCAGCATATCGAGCGAGTCCGCGATAAGCCCCATAGAACCGGAAATCAGACCAAAAACCATTTCGACCAGGAAGAACCCGGCGTTGATGCCGAGTACCCACCAAAGGATCTTTTTTTGCTGGGCACTATCATCGTCCACTGCTGGAAGTTCGGCGGTTTCAGTGGTGAGTAATTGGTCTCCTAATTTAAGCTGATGGAGGGCTTGGGTAATGGGAGTAGCCACATCGCGATGATATACGGTTAGTTGTCGGGCGGGTAGGTCGAAGTCGAGCCGCTCCACCTGAGGGAGCGGCTCTAACTGCATCCGGACCATTTGCTCTTCGGCCGAACAGTCCATGGCGGTAACTTTATAGATACTTTTATTCATGATCGTTTAGTGTTCGTGTTCGAGTTCTCCGGCCTGGCTCTGGGCGTAGACGAAATAGGCTCCCTGGGTGACAATGCGCATACCATCCGGCAATGGATCGACGAGGCGAACGGCGGTAAAGCCTCCGTCGGTAATACCGGGGTTGACGCGGAGACGTTCGAATTCCACCTCGTCACTGTTGTCTTCGGCCGGTGCGACAAAAATGTAGGAGAAGTCGCCTTCGCGTAGAACGGCGTCTTCTGGAAGCGCCCGGACGGTTTGGTCGGTCAGGAATATGCGGGCTTCGACGAAGCGGCCACGGACGAAGGGCGGTTGCTCGCCGGTGGGGTGGGCATGGACGCGTACGGTTTTATTTTCCTCGTTGAACTCCTTACCGATTACGTGGACCTCGGCGGTGTAGCGTCCGGGGCCAAGGGAAGGGACGGTGTAGGTGAGTTGCTGGCCCTTGCTGATTTTGGCGACGTCGCGTTCAAAAACATCGAGTTCCAGGTGGAAATGCTTTTCGTCGATGAGCTCCATCAGTTTGGTAGCCGGTTCGACGTACATCCCATCGTGCATGGCGATGGTGGTGATGTAGCCGGAACGGGGCGCGAAGAGGGTGATGCGGTTGGTGATATTGTCGGTGGTCAGGTTGGCGGTGCGGATGCCGAGGTATTCCAGTTGCTGGCGGGTGCCCGCTAATTGGGCTGTTTTTGCGGCTACGTCGGAGCGGAGGCGCTGAACGTTCTTTAGCACGCCGGCATCTGCGGCCAGCAGCGTTTCCTGGCGGTCAAGATCCTCGCGCAGGTAAGTGAGTTCGGCCGAGAGTTCGAGGTAGCGCTGCTGGTGATCGATGAACTCGGGATTTTCGAGGTAGCCGAGGGTGGCTCCTTTTTTGACGTAGTCGCCCTCGACGTAATTGCGGGAATTACGGACAAAGCCGGTCGCGCGGGCACTTACGTCCGCGTAGCCGTTGGGTGGGAGATCGAGGGTACCGGTAGCGGAGACATAGTCGTTGATTTTCAGGTTGGTGAAATCACCGAAGCCGATGTCCATGGTTTCCATCTGAATCTTTGTGAGGTGGACGCCTTCCTCTTCTTCGTGTTCTCCGTCATGGTCATCGTGATTATCATCGCCGTGACCATCGTCGACCATTTTCTCGGTGGCGGGTGCGTCGTGGTCGTGGCCGTCCCCTTCTTCGTGTTGTTGGGCGCGGTCGCAGGTGCAAAGAATGAGGATTAGGAGCAGTGCGGGGAGGGCACTGGTTAGTTGCTTTATGGTTTTCATCGGGACGATGGAATTATTGGTTGAGGAATTGGATGCGGGCTACGGTTTGGTTGTAAGCCAGGAGGGATTGGAGGTAGCCGATGTTGTTGTCGGCCAGCATATCGAGTGCACTGAGCAGTTCGAGGTAGGTGATCTCACCGGCTCGGTAGTTGAGGCGGGAGATCCGAACGATTTCAGGGTTTACCACGGCTAGCTGCTCCCGGTAAAAGGTCAGGGAAGCTTCGATCTCACGGAGCTGGTTACTGGCCTCCAGTTGTTCGCTACGGCGGCGGAGGCGGGTAGCTTCCAGTTGGGATTCCGCCACCGCAACGCCCAATTGTTGAGCCTCGATGCGCCTCTTAGTTGACTTGTTGAAAAGGGGCAGCGTAATACCGGCCTCGATACCGCTGAGGTAACCCCCTTCGAAATACTGCTGGGCGGAATAACCTAGGCGGAAGCCGGGTTTGAGTTCGGCACGAGTGCGGTTAATATTGGCACGGGTGAAGGCGATATCCTGCTCCGCCAGTTGAACGGCCAGGGTATTTATGGACGTATCGATGGAGAAGGGGATGGCGATCTGACTTAAGGTGTCCCTGGCGGTGACGTCGCCGTCGGCTCCGATCAGCACGCCGAGCCGTTGCCGTAGGGACACTACCGAAAGCCTCGCCCGTTCGGCCAGTAACTCCTGTTCCCGGAGACGAGAACTGAGGTTGAGGGCTTCGAGGCGGTTTGCTTCGCCGGCTTCCGCACGGATCAGGGCCGTTCGGTAATACTCCGCGTAGGTGGCGGTTAGCCTTTCGTATAGTCGGAGTAATGCTTCCCGCTGCTGGAGTTCATAATACCGGTTACTTACTTCCAGGGCCAGCTCAGCTTCGGTAAGCCGGCCACTGATTTCGTTGGAACGCACGATGGCATCCTGAACGGCATTAGTGGCCCGGATACCGGCGGGGTGGGCGAACTGCTGCACCACGGAGAGCTGGCTGACGCGCTGTCCGTTTTCGCGGAACAAGCCGTCTCCCTGGTAGCTGATGTCGGTGTTGCCAGGGGAGTAGGGGAGGTTTTGCAGGCTCCTAGTTTGCTCCGTGAGTTGGTTTGCGGCGGTAACGGTTGGGTTACGGGTGATCGCCAAGTTAACCGCTTCGTTCAGGGTAATCGGGGTGGGGTCACTCTGCTCCTCCAACTCACCTTGCACCTGCGCCCGCGCCCAAAAAGAGCACAATAGTAATGGTATTAAGATGGCTACTTTAGACACGCCACTCCTCCGGTTCTTCCATCCTTCCAGCCAACTGTAGAGGATGGGGAGTATGATGAGGGTGAGGAAAGTGGCGGTTAGCAAGCCGCCGATGACAACGGTGGCTAGTGGCCGCTGCACCTCCGCGCCGCCCGAGGTGGACAGGGCCATGGGGAGGAAGCCGAGGGAGGCGACCGAGGCGGTCATGATGACGGGCCGCAGGCGGACTTTGGTGCCCTCGATGATGCGGGCACGTACGTCATCCCAGCCTTCTGCTTTAAGCTCATTGAAGTAGCCGATCAGGACGATGCCGTTGAGCACCGCCACCCCGAAGAGCGCAATGAAACCGATGCCGGCGGAGATACTGAAGGGCATGCCGCGGAGTTCCAGCGCAAGGATGCCGCCAATAGCGGAGAGTGGAATGGCCACGAAAATGAGCGCGGCCTGGCTAAAGCTACCGAAGGTGAAAAACAGC
>Ga0209185_1001193_pt1 | contig 23882 bp, 12 predicted proteins | sample SidtaG_2_FD_187425 | JGI IMG/M metagenome (GOLD analysis project Ga0209185, IMG submission 187425) | Marine algal microbial communities from Sidmouth, United Kingdom - Sidmouth_Asex2 metaG (SPAdes) (version 2) | ecosystem: Host-associated > Algae > Red algae > Unclassified | place: Sidmouth... | reverse complement strand
GTCGGTGATTGTGCTATGTGAGCATAGTTATACTAAGTTCTTTGACGTATCGGATAACTGCCTGACAATCAGGATAATCAATTGTCGTCGATAAGCCTACTAAAACGTACGATATGGCATCGACTTATTATTCTAATTATAATTACGCTACCTCTACCCTATAAAAGCCTGAATAGTAATACTTTAGTGTGATTAAAAAATCGGGCTCTTAATTGTACCACAAGGAATTGAAACGACTTAGGACGTTCTCTGCCGGTTATAACTGGACTCCTCTTAATTGTACCACAAGGAATTGAAACGAAGCTAAAGGCTCATATGTATTACTCGTACCTACTCTTAATTGTACCACAAGGAATTGAAACGGCTTTATGATATAGCCATTGATGATCTTATTTACTCTTAATTGTACCACAAGGAATTGAAACTAATCTTATCAATTGGAATACCTGTCTTCTCTGAATCTCTTAATTGTACCACAAGGAATTGAAACAGCCAAAAAGAAAGTCTCTTAGTAGAATGCTCACCCTCTTAATTGTACCACAAGGAATTGAAACAAATTAGGAAATGCTTGAGTCGTAATTTGCTGAGCCTCTTAATTGTACCACAAGGAATTGAAACTGAATATGATGGGCTTCCTTGACAAGCCGATACATCTCTTAATTGTACCACAAGGAATTGAAACATTACAGGAGATACTTTAGTTGTAGATAACTAATTCTCTTAATTGTACCACAAGGAATTGAAACTTGCAAGAAGTTGTAAACTACAGCAACATATGATGCTCTTAATTGTACCACAAGGAATTGAAACCTTTCACCATTGAATAAATATTCTTTTGGCTTGTCTCTTAATTGTACCACAAGGAATTGAAACAATCATATAGTCGGAGGAATTACATTCACAGGAATCTCTTAATTGTACCACAAGGAATTGAAACCAGTTATCCAATGCCCGGGCAATTGATTAGAAATGCTCTTAATTGTACCACAAGGAATTGAAACCTATCAGGAAATATTTTTGTAACAGAAGATAAGATCTCTTAATTGTACCACAAGGAATTGAAACTTTGAAAGCTGCTCTTGCTTCAAATCGATCACATAGCTCTTAATTGTACCACAAGGAATTGAAACTTAATGAGAACCAAGACGCATTAGAATCACAATCGTCTCTTAATTGTACCACAAGGAATTGAAACTTAGAAGGACAAAACAAATATTGTATTGTGAACGTCTCTTAATTGTACCACAAGGAATTGAAACCAGATTGTACAGAACCATCCGTATATTTTCCTGACTCTTAATTGTACCACAAGGAATTGAAACTTGATTCGAGTGCTACTAATGACATTACTTTCTTCTCTTAATTGTACCACAAGGAATTGAAACTCGATAAATACGAGAAACTTCTCTCCAGCATCCACTCTTAATTGTACCACAAGGAATTGAAACTTGTATTCAAAATCTCTATTGTTTATGCTTACTTTCTCTTAATTGTACCACAAGGAATTGAAACATCATTTTCATAAGTAACAACCTCAACACTATCATCCTCTTAATTGTACCACAAGGAATTGAAACAGTACATGTGATATACCTTTACTCAATTCTAATTCCTCTTAATTGTACCACAAGGAATTGAAACTAATTTATTTTTTAATGATATACTTTGCGTGATACACTCTTAATTGTACCACAAGGAATTGAAACTTATTTAGACAAGGTTTCTGGACTACTTATAATAACTCTTAATTGTACCACAAGGAATTGAAACTGAGTAATATCATGGCTTTTCTTAATTGTAATTGAACTCTTAATTGTACCACAAGGAATTGAAACTTCTAACCAGAGGGAGTACCCTCACACCCCTAAGCATCTCTTAATTGTACCACAAGGAATTGAAACGTAGATTGATTGACATCTTGCTTATATCGTTGCAACTCTTAATTGTACCACAAGGAATTGAAACATACTTATTTGCATTGATGACATCTAAAACCCCGTTCTCTTAATTGTACCACAAGGAATTGAAACTTCTTAAATACTCCATTAGCTAATATGAATAAATTCTCTTAATTGTACCACAAGGAATTGAAACTTAGATCCTCCGTAGACTATATCACTTATCGCATCTCTTAATTGTACCACAAGGAATTGAAACATTATATATGAATGCAGATGCGGAAGTTAAATTATTCTCTTAATTGTACCACAAGGAATTGAAACACATATCTTATATCATTAATTTGTTGTTCTGATGCTCTTAATTGTACCACAAGGAATTGAAACATCTGTTCTACAATTTCAGGTTGATAAACCTTACAACTCTTAATTGTACCACAAGGAATTGAAACTTACTTAAAAGAGATGAAGAACTCTTAGCATATAAACTCTTAATTGTACCACAAGGAATTGAAACTCCCTGCTATAGCTTGGCCAGTGACCTCCTCGAATGCTCTTAATTGTACCACAAGGAATTGAAACCAAATAGTTTTTTGATCCTTTCTAACATATGTACACTCTTAATTGTACCACAAGGAATTGAAACGCACCTGGGGATTAATACCAGTACGACATATACTCTCTTAATTGTACCACAAGGAATTGAAACATATTATTATCGTTTACCCATGACTCAATATCAACTCTTAATTGTACCACAAGGAATTGAAACCTTGAAGAATGACTAACACCTCCGTTGTTATCGCAGCTCTTAATTGTACCACAAGGAATTGAAACTTTGAAAATGTAATTAATGATGTATTAGAATCATACTCTTAATTGTACCACAAGGAATTGAAACATAATATTTGCTGCTGGAAAAAGTACAGAAGCCGGCTCTTAATTGTACCACAAGGAATTGAAACGTTAATGATTGGATGTTTAGTAATGTAGAGCTGAGCTCTTAATTGTACCACAAGGAATTGAAACTGGTCTCACCGACATCACCTGCTAATGTTACTATGCTCTTAATTGTACCACAAGGAATTGAAACATTTAATAGAATTGTAATATCTGATTAACGGATAGCTCTTAATTGTACCACAAGGAATTGAAACTATAGATGTATATCAATTATTTCAATTTTGCTAAAGCTCTTAATTGTACCACAAGGAATTGAAACTAATCTTCATCCTGGAAAAGCTTTTCCATTTGTTCTCTTAATTGTACCACAAGGAATTGAAACGCGGAAAGATTGCTTTGGATTTTTGAAGGATTAAACTCTTAATTGTACCACAAGGAATTGAAACTTACAAAAAAAAGGATAGAGAGATAGAATTTACACCTCTTAATTGTACCACAAGGAATTGAAACGATATTAAGGTTCTTAGTTTTGAATTCTATCTCGGCTCTTAATTGTACCACAAGGAATTGAAACGAGTATATCGGAATCAGCAATTTAAATGAGAGCTTCTCTTAATTGTACCACAAGGAATTGAAACTCATTACAGCGGATCTGCGGTGACTCTCTCGACTGCTCTTAATTGTACCACAAGGAATTGAAACGAAATATGTCGGAGATCCTGCAACAGCTCCTCCTGACTCTTAATTGTACCACAAGGAATTGAAACCGCTTTAAAACTGATTTGTACGAATTAAAGGGAGCTCTTAATTGTACCACAAGGAATTGAAACTATTATCAGTGTCTTAGCGTCTCTGATGTCTCAGCTCTTAATTGTACCACAAGGAATTGAAACAATTTAGTTTGTACATCTTGCCTAAGCTTAGATAAAGCTCTTAATTGTACCACAAGGAATTGAAACATCATTTTCATAAGTAACAACCTCAACACTATCACTCTTAATTGTACCACAAGGAATTGAAACACAGGATTAGAGCTATCAGAAATTACAGATATCTCTCTTAATTGTACCACAAGGAATTGAAACTACGCTTGCGCTATCTGGAGTACTCATCGCCAATTCTCTTAATTGTACCACAAGGAATTGAAACTCAGCTGCATATGAATAGGTTAATTTGTTGCCTCTTCTCTTAATTGTACCACAAGGAATTGAAACCTATGAGAAACCATGTTCTTGTCCTTCCTGCCTTCGCTCTTAATTGTACCACAAGGAATTGAAACGAAAGTAGAAAGGGCTTTAAGATCATCATTAAAAATCTCTTAATTGTACCACAAGGAATTGAAACAGATTAATTATCTCATGAGTGTACTTTGGGATGGTTCTCTTAATTGTACCACAAGGAATTGAAACTTAATACCGATGGATCATTCTTTTTATTGTCGGTACTCTTAATTGTACCACAAGGAATTGAAACTTTTTACACTTATATCGTATAGAGATAATCCGGCTCTCTTAATTGTACCACAAGGAATTGAAACTTTTTAAAAACTCCATTTGCGAGAATAAATAAATCTCTTAATTGTACCACAAGGAATTGAAACCAATCAAGATTATCGACACCTTTCCCGATTTCATATCTCTTAATTGTACCACAAGGAATTGAAACTCTTCTTCACCTTCTATAGACTCATCATAAGTCGACTCTTAATTGTACCACAAGGAATTGAAACGACTTATACCTAATGTGTTACCGTCTAAGCTTAATGTCTCTTAATTGTACCACAAGGAATTGAAACTTTGAATAACTCGATTGCTTATGAATGTTGTGTAGACTCTTAATTGTACCACAAGGAATTGAAACTTGATTATTTGACGAGACAGTTCTTTTAGCTTTATCTCTTAATTGTACCACAAGGAATTGAAACTTAACGTATAGGTTAACCATGTTAGCGGACTTACCTCTCTTAATTGTACCACAAGGAATTGAAACAAGTAAATGAAGCAATGAAGCTTAGATTCAAACTCCTCTTAATTGTACCACAAGGAATTGAAACAGTTATCACAAGGTGCAAAATCATATTTAGATTCTCTCTTAATTGTACCACAAGGAATTGAAACCTAAAGAATAATCTCGCTTTGAATTAAGAGAATGACTCTTAATTGTACCACAAGGAATTGAAACTGAGGATTAAGGTGGTCATACATCTTTCTGACATGTCTCTTAATTGTACCACAAGGAATTGAAACCTGCGTATAAAGCAGATGAACTCATAGATCCAGATTCTCTTAATTGTACCACAAGGAATTGAAACATCATTAAGGATATATATGAAAATTACGAAATCAGCTCTTAATTGTACCACAAGGAATTGAAACTACAATAAAGTATTACCAATGTTATACTCATTCCCTCTCTTAATTGTACCACAAGGAATTGAAACTTTTCTAACAGAGCCAAACGATAGCGGAAGGATTGAACTCTTAATTGTACCACAAGGAATTGAAACAGTAAGGGAATACTGCATAGATGGATATGAGGCTAACTCTTAATTGTACCACAAGGAATTGAAACTTAAAAAATATTGATTATGGCAAATGCATCTTATGCCTCTTAATTGTACCACAAGGAATTGAAACCAATGTTCTGAATAGACTTGGTAGGAATTATAGTCCTCTTAATTGTACCACAAGGAATTGAAACTTCTCTATATCTTTTCGCCTTGTGGCGTGGTAGTACTCTTAATTGTACCACAAGGAATTGAAACTAAATACCAACACCATCAAAGGAATTGAACATATACTCTTAATTGTACCACAAGGAATTGAAACATAAAGAGGTACTACTGAAAACCATAGCTGCTAAGACTCTTAATTGTACCACAAGGAATTGAAACCTTAGATAAATACCCACATCATCCCAATAAAGAGGCTCTTAATTGTACCACAAGGAATTGAAACTTGACTTATAGAACCTTTAAAGAATTTGCCATCTAACTCTTAATTGTACCACAAGGAATTGAAACACAGTTAGAACCTTTGCAGCCGACATCCATAATAACTCTTAATTGTACCACAAGGAATTGAAACAATGGTTCTTATCAAGTTACTCTCAAGGTCAAGGCTCTTAATTGTACCACAAGGAATTGAAACAATCAATAAAGGAACGTTTTACAAATCATCCGAAACTCTTAATTGTACCACAAGGAATTGAAACAATGCAAGTATAGACCCAGAAGTAATCGCTCCGCTGCTCTTAATTGTACCACAAGGAATTGAAACTTACTTGCTGATATTGTAATCGTATTAGGCTCACACTCTTAATTGTACCACAAGGAATTGAAACATTCTTGAGCAAGATATGCCTATATGTACTCGACCTTCTCTTAATTATACCACAAGGAATTGAAACACACCTAATGCATCCGACCTCACACCCGGTCCATCTCTTAATTGTACCACAAGGAATTGAAACCAGGATCTACAAGGCAGATTATTCTCACTGTATTCCTCTTAATTGTACCACAAGGAATTGAAACGAAGTACGTGAGACCGTCGGCGTTTCGTATTCTGCTCTTAATTGTACCACAAGGAATTGAAACTTAAAGAAATTAGCGACGTCCTCACGCTGTACACGCTCTTAATTGTACCACAAGGAATTGAAACCCACCGACATAAGGTTTTATAATTATCTCTTTTCCTCTTAATTGTACCACAAGAAATTGAGACATCAACACCCGAATGAGGGAAACCTGCTGCACTACACTCTTAATTATACCACAAGGAATTGAAACGAATTACAGGTGCCGAGAGGCGAGCGCTATTCTAACTCTCAATTATTAAAAATAAATTGAGCTAATGCGTCAGTTATCAATAGCTTGCAAAACAAACATAAAGCGTTGACATATAGATGAAAAAACTCTGATCACCCCCTCAAATTAACACCAAATTAACCCCACCGTTTTGTAACTCCTCTACAGCGATTCTCGTCTTAGCTTTATATTTCCTAACCAATAAAAAAAATGACTTATGAAAACACTCATTACACTTTGCCTTACAGTCTTTCTTTCTCTTGGGTTAATAGCACAAGATGATTACATGGAAGAGGACAATAAAAAAGAAAGAACAATATTTAATAATGGTGGAATCCGTCTATCTGGACTATGGGGTGGCAGTACTAATGGTTTCGTCAAACTCCAAAATGATTTCAGTCTTAACAATGGCGGATATTTTCTTTTCGAAATAAATGAAAACTTTCTTATCGGATGGTCAGGATATGGTAGTGGTACAGATCTACCTGATGGTACAAGAGTTAGTATAGATGGCAGAGATCTTATGCTGGGCTACACTTTTGATTCTAACAAAGCCATCCATCCTGCAGTCTACTTAAAAACTGGAACTGGATCATTAGAAATAGGTGATAATGCAGACGATAATGTCTCTGTAATAGAACCAAGTATCGGCGTAGAGCTAAATGTTTTTAGGTTTATGCGTATAGGTATAGATGGAGGCTACAGATTTGTGAATGGTGTCAATACAACTGGATATTCTGATCAAGATTTCAGTTCAGCATTTATAGGTCTTAGACTTAAGTTCGGTTACTCTTGGTAGATTACAAATCTCCACATAAATAAATAAGAGCTGATAAGATCCTAAAGAATCTATCAGCTCTTACTAATAATACCACACACTAATATCTATCATTACATGACGAAATCGTAATTCCCTCATCTGCATGATGAGGAATTATTACAGCCAACTATTATAGTAGTTACTAAATGAAACTCCTCGTAGCATGATCCGGGAAATAAACCTCAAATGATCCTTCGGCTTCGCTAAGAAGCAACTCAGCTAATGATTTTGTTCCAAAATCTAAGTCTCATTGATCTAATACTTTCCTCTAAAATATTAATTATCAATTTTCCAATACAAATTATTATTAAATCCTCTATGTGTCCTCCAAAACCAAATCAGTAAATAACATCAAGAAAATCATCAATATAATTATTCCATAATGCAGCGTATTCATTATTACTTTCATATTTATGGTATATATTTACTTATGAACATGTATAGATACCTAATTATCGCTATCATAGCAGCGATCACCACCCAATTATCTGGCCAGATAGTTATCAATGAATATTCTGCCTCCAACCTAGAATTCATTAAAGATAGCTTCAACAAAACGGAAGATTGGGTAGAGCTGTATAACACTCAAGACAGTGATATAGATATTAGTGGATGGTATCTCTCAGACAAAGATGACAACTTACAAAAATGGCAATTCCCAGCAGGGACATCTATAGCTGCAAAGGGATTCCTAATAATATTCTGCTCTGGAAAAGATGGAAATTACAATGGTGAGTATCATTCTAATTTTAAGCTTACACAAACAAGTGGTGACGATAAGATTCTTCTATCTGATCCTAACGGTATTAATATAGACTTACAATTATTACGCGTCACACTTACAGATCATTCTAACTGTCGTAGCACAGATGGAGCTAACGAATGGATGATCAGCACGACACCGAGCGTAGGCACATCTAATAACAATACTTCTCAAGTCACAAGATATACCAACACTCCAACAATGAGTCTGACAGCCGGATTCTACTCAGGTAGTCAGTCGATCATAATTACTAATAACGAACCGAATTCCATTCTACGATATACAATGGATGGATCTAACCCACTCTCTGATTCTCCGATCTACGATACTCCATTAACTATAGAGAGTACAACTGTTATCAAAGCAATGTCATTCAGTAACGATCTGAATGTGCTTCCTGGGAAAATGGAATTTAACACATATCTAATAGATGAGAATTATTCACTTCCAGTATTTTCTGTAGCGGCAGATCGTGTAACTAACCTGGCTAACGGAGCTGGAATATTACTACCTATCGGTTCTATTGAATATTTTAAAAATAATGTGAGAGTCACTAAATCCTTCGGGGAACTTAATCGACACGGACAAGATTCGTGGGTATTAGATCATAGAAGTATAGACTGGATATCACGAGATGAGATGGGATATTCTAAAGCGGTAGATGCTCCTATATTTAGCTCTTCGGATCGAGGTGAATTTCAGCGATTTATGTTTAGAAATTCTGGTGATGACAATTATCCAGCAATAGATGACCAAGATCATGAAGGCAGTACACACGTCAGAGATGAGTATGTACAAGCATTAGCGCAAGAAGGTGGAATGGAACTGGATGTTAGAAAAGTAGAGAGAGTAGTATTATTCCTCAATGGCCAATACTGGGGTGTCTACGGGATGAGAGAAAAGGTGGTAGATCATGATTATACCAAGGCATACTATAGACAAGGAAAAGAAGACATCCAATTCTTATCCACTTGGCAAGACACAGAAATAGAATATGGAGGTGTACCTGCATTGAATGCTTGGGTACAATTGAGAGATTTCATATTAGATAATGACATGTCTGATCCGACTAACTATAAGATTGTAGACGATAGTATTAATCTCGTGAGTCTCATAGATTATTTTACAATGAACCAAGCTACTGTTGCATCAGATTGGCTCAATTATAACACAGGCTGGTGGCGTGGATTAGATCCAGAAGGATCACATAAGAAGTGGGCCTATATATTGTGGGATCTGGATGCGACATTCGACTATTACATTAATTATACTGGTGTACCTAATACCGATCCTGATGCAAGTCTCTGTGATATATATGATATATCGGATGCAATTGACCAGTTCTTTGGAAATACCAATTTTAGTCCATGTGATTTTTTTGGTGGTAATAATAGTCCTTATCCAAGTGACGATCCTATATTTACACAAGTAGTAGAAGAAGTCCCTAGCTGCTGTCAAAACTGGGATGAAGAATGTCAAGGTTACTATGATGATCCATCTACGATACCCGATGTCACAGATGACTTAGAGAATTGCCCTTCTATTCTAAACGGTAGTAGTCCATATCCAGCTGACGATTCTATATTTGTTTTGGTTGTGCAGCAGGATTCTTATTGCTGCGGTACATGGGACCAGATTTGTCAAGAATTATATGATTCCATAGCAGGAAGTGCAGGAATAGAAGGCTGTCCGATATTTACAAATAATACAAGTCCTTATCCTCCTAGCGACGCAGTATTACAAGCAGTAATACAACAAGAGCCTATGTGTTGTGATGAATGGACGGAAAATTGTCAAGAAATATATTTAAACCTTGGTGGGATAGAATTCTCAGAATGTGCTTCCATCACCAATGGCAGCAGCCCTTACCCTGCAGATGATCCGATATTCCAACAAGTCGTCACGCAAATAAATTTTTGTTGCGATCAGTGGGTCGGAGAATGTCAATCGCTTTACGACCAATTAGAAGCAGCAGACATTTCAGATTGCCCAGTTATTGCGAATGAGACGTTACCATATGATATCAATGATCCTAAAATTCCTTTTGTCATAGAAATGAATCCTGATTGCTGTGAAGAGTGGGGTGTTTCATGCGACAGAGATTATGGGCTTATTGGTGGTGATCAATTTAGTGAGCCTGATGATCCTATCACGACAGGTATACAAGGAAATATTGGTAAACATGAAAAAATACTATTGAAACTATTTGAAGAAAGTCCAGATTTTAAGCAATTATATTATTCGAGATATGCCGACTTAATGAATACTGTCTATACATGTGAAAATATGACAGAGCTACTCGATCGTATGATCGGAGTCATAGAGCCCGAGATGCCAGCTCAGATAGATAGATGGGGAGGTACACTCAATGAGTGGGAAGATAATGTAGATGACTTAAGAACATTTATCGAAGAGAGATGTAACTTCCTCAATGATGAAGCTATGGAATGTCATAATGAAGTAGATGGACAATATGCAGTTACTTTACTATCAGAACCAATAGGTGTAGCGAGAGTAGATTTCAACACACTCAAGCTTACTGAACTTCCATGGTCTGGATCATACTTTGGCAACATGGATAACTTAGCGGAAGCTAAAGTAAATGAAGAGTTCAAAAACGAATATGAATTTAGTCATTGGGAAAGTAAAATGGGGAATGACATTAGCCCTAATGACATGGAAGAGAATGTCACTTACAGATTATCTATGCCAGATACATTAGTTGCTCATTACAAATTATTAACGACCTCTATTGCAAATGAAAATATTGTCATCAATGAATTCATGGCATCCAATGATCTCACTGCTACTGACCAAGATGGAGAAAGTGACGACTGGATAGAATTATACAATAAGGGGAATGACCCTGTAGATATATCAGGATATTTCCTATCGGATAATGGCCAAAATTTACCTAAGTATACCATCCCTAATAATACAGTAATGGCTGGCGACGAGTATCTTATCATCTGGGCTGATGAGGATGGATCGCAAGAAGGATTACATGCTAACTTTAAATTATCTAAATCTGGAGAATCGATTTTCTTATCAAATAAAGATACCACAATTATAGATCAGATATCATATCTCGAACAAGAAACAGATATCAGTTATGCCAGAAAGCCTAACGGAACAGGAGCATTCAGAACGAGTATGCCGACCTTCAATGCAAAAAATGATGGCACTTCCAGTACTAATAATATAGGCATAGATGATAGACTTATCGTGTACCCTAACCCTACTACGGATAAGATTACTATTCAACTAAAAAGAAATGGTCACGCCATAGAGAAAATAGTCATCAAAGATATGCTCGGCAAGAATGTCATCAGCTATAAGAACATCAATGAGAACGAGATGATTATACATGTAGGTCACTTAGTCCCTGGCTTATATCTGATCACGGCCAATGAGCTATATACTGCAAAGGTAGTCGTCAAATAATTGATGTATTATTGTAACAGAAAATTGCAAATTTGATGTTTGATTTTTATTAACACATAACTATACTGAGAATCCTTCAGCATTTGGGATTCTCATTACAGTAATGAGTTCGTTCTTTTGGTCTTCTCTGGTAACAATGGTCTATCAGTGGACAACGCCGAAAATCCTGAAGTCTTATAACTTCTTACAGAGTATGGTGCTCATTGCCATTGTCGCAGCCATGGTCATGCAGGCAATAGGTGATTCTCTTGCACGTGGATTAGGAATGCTTGGAGCATTGGTAATTATCGGATTCAGAACTAAGCTTGATAATACCAAATACTACTAAAAAACGCTAAGCAATCAGGACCATTAGCTGCAGCAATACAAAGGACCTGGAGAAAACCCTATCGACGAAAGAATATCCCTTACTACTGCATTCTTATTACTGATAACTGAAAATAAGACAAAATTAAAAATAGCAGAATTAAAAAATAAAAAAGCAGAGATAGACCTGGAAGAAAAAATAGAAAACAAACAAATTAAAACTTGAGGCTAATGACATATTAGAGGAACTCACAATAATGATAGAAGTCTATAGTATGCGTATCGAATCCTTAGAAAAAATGAAGTCTAATTCAGCAAATTATAGAATCTTATCAGGCTTACAGAGATCCGAACCCTCTATTCCTTCTACAGCAAAAAGAACTGATCGTCAATGAGGAAATAGGAATAGCCAAAACAATAGGAGATATCATAGAAACTTATGTAGATTATTTATCTGTGGCGGGAAATCTAAACCAGAGACCTTACAAGAATTACTTAAGTAAGCTTTAGAAAGTAGAGGCATAAGAGAGAGGGTTTATTTTTTTTCCTTAGAGATCGTAAATTTAAAAACAGAACCTCCTCCTTCATTGCCTTCACACCAGATATTCCCATTGTACAAGTTTACTATCTTGCGACATATAGATAACCCGACCCCAACTCCTTTATACTTTTTTGGATCCAGCCTATTAAAAATCTGAAATACCTGATTACTAAATGATTCATCTACTCCTATACCGTTATCTGATATATGGACCTGGTAATATAATTCATTCTCTTCTGCATGTAAAGAGATGACTGGATCTACATTTTCAGTAGAAAACTTAATACTATTAAGAATGAGCTGTTCTAGCAACTTATATAAGTGACTTACTTTGATATTTATTTTTTCTATACCTGAAGCTTCTATGACTGCTCTATTATCAGATATATATGAATAGTGCTTAAGCTTTATCTTATCTACGACTTCAGATATCTTACATAATTTCGTCTCTTCTTTGTTATCTGAGATGATCACGTAATCCATTAATCCTTGCAGCATATCTGCCATCTTATTAGAGCTATCTAGTATCGTATTGATGTAAGCTTTTTCAGATATAGTCATTGTATCCTTAGCTTTCTTAAGTAACAGACCTGAGTAATTAATGACCGTACTTAGTGGAGTCTTTAGATCATGGGTCATAATATAGGTAAACTGTTCTATCTCCTCCTTTTGGATCTGGATAGATCTATTCTGATCTACCAGTTCTAATATCTCCACCTCCTTATCCTTTAGCACATTAGATATGTTATACTGATTAGATTTTTCCTTTCTCGTATTTCTAAATGCAAGGATTTTCTTTGATATCTCCAGCGCAGCTTTATAATCTTCTCTTTTTTCATGTATCTCTTGTACTCTCTTATACCAGAGATCTAGTTCTGAGTAGAATTGATTCCCTATGCATAATTGCTGAGACGCATTGAATAATTCTAAGTAGGCGTCATACTTATTCTGAAAATACAATATTTCTCCTTCCAGCAGACTAGCTGTTGCAAGATGTATCTTAAGCTTAGCTATGTTTTCTATTCTTAATTTCTCAACATTTTCTGAGGCCTGTACATAGTCTTCCATCACAAGGAACAATCGAACCTTAGCCGCAAGCAAGTGACATCTAATAAGGACTGTAGTCTCGTATTTGTAATTGCCTTCGTAAGCTTCTAATGTCTTAGCCAAACCTAAGTTGTAGTACTCTAATGACTTCTCGTAATCACCTAAGCGCTTGTAGTACTCACCATAGTTCTCATAAATGTAACACAGGTGAATGGCATTCTCGTTATTGCTATAAAAATACTCGCCTTTGACCAAATATGGATAGGCTTTTTCTACATTTCCACTATTGATGAGATTACTTGCACAATTATTATAAAATACACCATTAAGTTCAGGAACATTGAGCTGTAAGCACTTCTCAGAATATTCTATAGCTGCATCCCACTCCCGTAGTAGATCCCCATATACATTAGCTAATTCTCTATAGATTTGAGCTAACCTATAGTTATCATTCTTAAGGTGTAAATTAAATTTTCTATACGCAGCATTTAATTTACTTAAGCACTCATAAGTAGAGCCTTCGATTTTGTGTCGCCTACCTGTATAGGTAAGTACGTCTACCAATAATTCATAATCTTCATCAGTATGAGCCATAGCAGATGCACGCTCGAGCAACTGAAACAATTTGCCAGACTCATTATCAGGTAGTTGCTGAGCTATGTTAAATAGACCTTTAGCAGATACATTCTTATCTAAATTATAAGACATAAAATAGTTGTAAACAAATCAAAAACAAAATCTTATCCAAAACGATATGAACGATACCATTGTAGCAAAATTAGATCTTAAATGTATAAAACTTGTCAGAAAAGATAAGAATATACTAATGACTATTGTATCTGTAGTCATAAACCTATTCTTTTATGTATAACATTCTAATTTCCTTCTAGCCAAGATCTGAAGGCTTTAGTTTTAGCAGAACTGGTATGTTTTAACTCTGACAATTGCTTGATTTTTATAGATAGGCGATTTTTAAAGTAAGGTTCTATATTTTCGATATGATCTATGCCCAATATTTCACTCCTATTTATCCGGAAAAATAACTTCGGATCCACCTTAGATTCTATATCTCTCAAACTGTAATTAACGATATGCTTACCCCCGCTACTATCATAAGCGAAACAAAAATCACCACTTGCCTCAAAGAAGCTAATGTTATCTATACTTAACAATTTAATGCCTCCCTTCTTCTTGATACTAAATCTCTTTTTATACTCAGGTTTATCGACAAGTAAAATATTCTTAAGTTCTGTAAGCGTATCCTTTTCTACATTACTCTCGCCACCACCGAATAATGATCGGTATTTCTCTATCGCTTCATTAAATTGTAGTGCATCATAGGGTTTAAGTATATACGCAATACCATTAGACTGAAAAGCCTTAAGCAGATATGTATCAAATGCGGTACAGAATATGATGGGACAACTCACATCATATTTTTCAAAAACATCAAAACTCAGACCATCTAATAACTGGATATCAGAGAAAATAACATCTATACTATCTTTATGCTTTTTGACAAAATGCTCAGCTTCCGCTACAGACCTACCCCACCCCAGGACCTGCGTATCAGGCAACTCATTTTCTATATGTGAAAGTAGTTTTTCATAAGCTGGAATTTCGTCTTCTAAGATCAGTATTTTCATTTATTCGATTTTGACTATTATCTATTATAAAGAGAAGAAAATATATCATTAGCAATCTGAATCATACATATAGAACACACTGTAGTCTACTCAACTATTTTAATTAGCGGCAGTGAGATAGCATAATCTGTATTTTCCGTGATTACAACTTTGTCGTCAGTTAAGAAAGCATATCTTCTTTTAAGATTAGATAAGCCCGTTCCTGTCACAGTAGGCTTCTTATTCTTCCTATTTACATTATTAGTCACTGTAACATTGTCATCGGTGATATCTATCCTTGTCATGATATGAGATCCAGCTTCAGCAGAATTATGCTTGACTACATTCTCTACGGCTGCCTGTATAGAGCTCGGTGGTATGAGTTTGTCGATCTTAGTATCTGCATTATTTATTATAAACTTGTAAGCGGCACCAAAACGTTTTTCTATCAGAAAAATATAATTTTTTGTAAACTCTAATTCTTCTTTTAGCTCTACAACTTCATCATCTTTAGTACGTATAAGATATCTATATAATTGTGAAAGGTGATTAAGGTATTCTTTAGCGACCGTAGGATCTCTATCTATTAGAGAGTCTACGGTATTAAGATTATTAAATAAAAAATGAGGATCGATTTGAGACTTTAGTAAGCGTAATTCACTCTCTCGTTTTTCATTTTCTCTTTGTTCTATTTCTAATTGAGCATCATAGAATTTTTTACCTAATAATATACCTATGAGAATTCCCGTATTCTCTGCACTGGAAGTGATTGCCCAAAAAGCAACTTCTAATCTCAGAAGCTCATTAAAAGGCCTTCCATCAGCCCATCGGTAAGCAAAAAGCTCCACAATACCGAAAAGAATCATTAACGATAATGTCCATATAAACAATCTAAGAATTTGCTTCTTAGGAAAGAACACAGGAAATAACCTATAGACTATAATATATGTCAGTCCGAATGTTGCAATTAGATAAATAATTGTATCCATAAAGGGTACCCACAATCCTTTTCCATAATTATACCCATTTAAAGTTACTGCACATCCTATTACGAAAAATAGTAACATTATATACCAATCAGACCTTGTGGGTTGCCTATGCATGTTTCATCTAATTTAATTATGAAATTCTCTTTCCGTATCTACAAGATATATGTAATACAGATATTATCATAAAATGCACATTACACCTATCTGTATTATACTCGATTCGTATTTAATTAACCTATAGAAAGAACGACATTAACTACAAACATTCTCATAAATTAAAAAAGCAAAGATTAACCTTGTGCCCTATTTAATACATCAGATGCACTACTTCTATTCTTAGACTTAGACTTAAGGTGCTGATTACCGAACTTATAACTGAATCTAAAATTCATCACCGGCGCTTGCCATGTAGACTGAATATCCATATCTTGTTGATAGTCTACTCTTGCATTCCAAAATCGATATGCAAAGTCCTCTACACCAAAACTCACTTTCCCATTACCGTCGAGGATCTTCTTAGATATGCCAAAACTTGATCCATAGAGATACTCTGACCTGAAGATGCCTTCTTGCTGACCACTCGTATACCATCCACCAAGCTCTGCATTAATCTCCCACGGCAAGCTCATTTCTAACTGGATAAATGCAGTCGTATTAAATGCAGATCTATCAAATACACCTTCTATATAGTTAGAGTTAAAACTCGTCTGAGTTAATATTACACCACCATATCCACCAGATATACCTGGTATCATATCCATAGGAAAATATAAACTTCCACTCCATACTTCTCTATTATCGAAGTTAACATCTGTCTTAAATGCTTCCCGCGATGTCGCCTCTTGCTCCGTTACTTCTACTATAGAATTATTAGAATTTTTATACTCAATATTAAAAAAAGGTTGTCCCTCAAAAGCTAAAGTAAACTTAGCACTATGTGTCAATTCCGGGAGTATATTAGGATTACCCCTCTCAGATGTAAATGGATCTATATAATACACGAACGGATTGAGTGTAGAGTACCTAGGTCTATCGATTCTATAACTGTAGGCTACTGATGGTGTCAGTACACCCAACTTACGTGATATACTTACACTAGGAAACAATTGATTAATATCACGTACTTGCACGGAGTCGAGTGTCACAGAATTACCTATAGACTCACTCTTCTCGTATCGCAGTCCCGCCGTTCCTGACCATTCGTTTTTCTTCCATGACAACTTACCATATCCAGCATATATTTTTTCCGTAAATAAGTACTCATTACTTTGCCCCATATTATTAGCCCACTCTCCATTACCGATTCTGAATTCCGATATAAGATTATTATCCAGGTCTGCATAGCTGTACTTAACTCCTGTCTTTAGCTCAATTATATCGCTGAGTGGCAAAGTATAATCTAATGATGTCGCCATGATATCATTGATCCCTGGCTGCGTATATCTCTGCTGATCTATCATCGCTGATTGAGTACTGACAGTAGATAATGTATTGACCCCTTCCCTATCAAATTGTGCCAAGCTAAAATCAAACTCTAACTTCTGCCCTGCAGTATCGATTTCGAATATATAATAGGGATTGATAGACCTATAATTCCAAGCTCTATTGATATCATTCTCTGTAGTCAGCGTATAATCCTGCTGATCCGTATCCGTCAGATCTACATTCGTTACATTCTTAGCGATACGTGCATTCTTGTTATTGTAGTACTTAGTCTCTAAGCCAATTCTATGCTTCTCAGTAACGTCCCAGTCCATTCTTACATTACCTCTATAAGTGATCGGAGTCGCCGCATCTCTATTGACTTGATCGTATGTACCGTTAATAGCATCGTCGATATTACTTAGTCTTCTGACAATAGACAATCCATCTATCCATGCATTCTTAGAATACCCGATACTTCCTGTTATATTAAATGCTCCTTGATAATGACTAAGATTAATACCCGTCGTATAATCCCACAACTCACCTTTACCTACGCCGACGGTTACTGATCCGTTAGTTCCGAATAGTGAATTTTTCTTAAGTATAATATTAATAATCGGACCACTTCCTGCGGCTTCATATTCTGCACCAGGCTGATGTATTATTTCTACTTTCTTTATGTTGTCGCCCGGCATATCTCTAAGTAAAGCCTGTACATCCATATACTGAGTGCTCTTACCATTAAGTAATATTGTAGGAGTGCCTGACCCAGCCATAGACAATCTATCTTGGACGACAATCATACCTGGTACTTTCTTCATTACATCGAGAAGACTTCCACTCGTATTAGTAATATTATCTGCCACATTGACGATGAGCTTATCGGCTTTCTGTTCGAGGAGAGGCAGCTTTTCTTTTATTTCTATAGTTGATAATAATTGAGAATCTTCCGATAGAGATATATCATGCTTAACTGTCTTATCTCCAGATATCTCAATGTTATCGATACGCTTACTTTCATAACCCAGCATATTGATATCTAAGTAATAATTTCCATCTTTTATATCAGAGATTTTATAAGCTCCATCTACGTCCGTAGATTCTGCTTTGACAAGTGTGCTATCTGCAGAATTATACAAAGCTATGGTTGCATAGAATATGCTCTCGTTATTCTGATCAGCAATTTTTCCTTCTATGGATTGTCCTGATAATTGTAATACACACAAGAGAGATATTACTGTGGTAGTGATTGTTTTCATTATATGATTTTTCATTAGATATAATTTATAGACGTGATTATCTCCACTATGGTTACATGATCATATTGTAAATGTAATATGGATATATGTCAGGGAAAACACCATTCCGATGAACTGGGTTATTTTTCAGTTGAAATGATATTATTAGCTTTTATGATATTCTTAGATCATTCTATATCATTACAAATATTGGCTCATATCTTCACTCAGCGCAAATAATTTTTCCGAATAGCACATTAAAACAGCCCAAGTAAAACCGCCGATTCTACAGACTTCTCTAAAGACGGCCTTTTTCATTTTAGGCTTTAAAGGCTTAAATTTCGTTAAGAACAGGGTTGTGGCTTAGCCAAAGGTGAGTTTAAGCCTGTTTTGATATTTCATTTTTTAAAGTCGTTAAAAAATGAATACAGCTTTGAATTTCCTGACTGCCAACAGGCAGGTTTGTTTCCCGGCTGAAGCGGGCCAGGCTGTTTTTGTTTCAAGATATGAATGTGTGGTCCCGATAAAATCGGAGACTAAGCAAGTTAGCCTTGCTTAGTAGTGAGAGAACCCCAATATGAATCGGGAATGGGGAAAGCCCGTCTGCGAGACAAATGCCTAAAGATCTGATGATCACCCAATTAGCATTCAGGTTAGAATAAATAGTGTATTCTAAATGCGCAATTCAGCAATTCTATTTCAACCTTAGAGAAGATCTAACCTTGCGTATATATTTTGCACATATAGTATGACCATGGAGATGGACATTTAACAATTAATGAATGTCCATACGACATAATAGGATACCTATAGTTGTTCTTTTTGTACATATTTTGTACAAATAGTATAACTTTTAGTACAATAAGTTTGTGTAAGTTAAACTAATAGGACATTATTTACAAACTATTTGTACATATCTTGTACAAATAGTATTACTTTTGTAACTAATTTAATACTTATAGCATTACTAAATAGAGGTATCATCTAATATTATAGCCATCTACAAGAGAATAATATATCCGCAATTAGAAGCTCACCTGAGCAAAAGGCAAGTTACCGTGCTGACAGGTATGAGACGTGTGGGTAAGAGTACAGCTCTCAAGCACCTCTTAACCAAAGTCAAGCACAAAAACAAAATCTATATAGACCTCGAAAAAATAGAATGGCGAAATCTCTTCTCACAGGATAGTTACGATGACATACAATCTGCTTTAGAGATAGAGGGTATCACATTTTCAAAATCTTGCGTCATAGGCTTAGACGAGATACAACTCGTACCACAGATCACAAGTGTCATTAAGTATTTCTATGATACGTATAACATAAAGTTTATCGCGACAGGCTCAAGTTCTTTTTATATCAAAAACAGATTCTCAGAAAGCCTTGCTGGACGAAAGAAAATATTTGAGATTTATCCATTGAGTTTTGACGAGTATCTCCAGTTCGTATATGGCAAGAAAATTAATCTAGATAAATACAAAAAGAAAAATGTCAATAAAGCTGTATACAACAAATACTCTAATGACTATAATCAATACATAAATTATGGAGGCTTTCCAGAAGTCGTCTTAGCAGAAACGGATGAGGATAGAGATGACTACCTATCTGATATTATCAACTCATATATTTCTCTGGATATCATTCTACTTTCTGACTTCGAAGCATCAAAAGACTTGTATAAACTACTACAACTGCTATCATCCAGAATAGGCAGCAAGTTAGATGTCACTAAGATCAGTTCTCGCATAGGCATTGCAAGAAGAAAAGTTACTGAATATATACAACTCTTAGAACACACCTATTTCCTTCAGACCATCTCCCCATTCACTAAGAGCAAGGATGTCGAGATCTCTAAAGCCCGTAAGATATACTTTGCAGATACAGGCCTAGTAAGAGCATTCAACAAGAACTGTCCTACAGGACATCTATTTGAGAATAAAGTATTCAACCAATTACAGCACCACAATCTTCCCATACAATACTATCAGAAAAAGACTGGGCAAGAAATTGATTTTATCTTAGATCAGAAGGTAGCCTACGAAGTCAAAGAAACACCTATCGCATCGGACTATAATACATTAGAAAGAAGAGCCAAAGCATTGGGTATAAAAAAGCATAAACTTATAGGGAGACATCTATCGCCAAGTTATAGCGCATATATCTGGGGTGGTAATTTGTAGATTATAATCTTTCCATTTTTAGATCCAAACCTTTTAAATATTTCTCCAACTCTCCTGCCTTCTGCGTACCGATACAAATCTTTTTACCATTCCTAAGTTGTAATGTTAAGCCCATTTTTCCAGATACATTATATACCGTCCCATATTTTGTCCACATTCTAATACCATATCCACCAACAAATCCATAGTTAAGAACCTCAGTAGATTCTACTTCGTCCCATCCAATCCGCTTCTTCCTAAATGGAAAAAACTGGATAACGACAGCATCTCTATCGATCTTAGTTCTCAAACTTAAAATCCAAAATAATAAGACAGAAGACCAAGTAATAATTAAAGAAAAAATCAATTCGTCATTAGACATCGGGTGATCTCCAAAATGTTCGCTAAGTACGAAAAGGCTAAGAAGTATAGGCAGCCCCAATATGATGCCCCATAACCACAATTGTCTAAATTTCTGTTCTTCTTTGAAAGTGTTGAGCATAGCTTTAGTTATTATTAACTCTAAGAAAAATCGGGCTCCAAACCAACAAACCTAACAGCCCTTCCATAAAAACAGATCATAAGTCCCCATGACAATATGCACCATCGTAAACGCGAGCATGAATACAAAGAAAAAACCAGCAACAGATTTTCTATACTTAGGCAACCAAATGAGAATCCCTGCAGCAATCTGAACGATCCCCATTATACTCCAGACAATAGTCGGAATACTACTCTCCAATGAGCAGGGTGGTTCTAAGAATGATAGAAATTTATCTGCTCCTATCATGAAGAACATCAGACTACAGATGGCGGAGATAATTATTGTTGCATTCATTGGGTTTTTTTTTGATATAATAAGTCTAATGCAAATTAGCTGTGGCTTTTTAACATTCTGATAGCATTTGAAGATCAGAAGAAGGAAGACTGGCGTGATATATATCGCTGTCTATTGTTATTATTTTCTGTTTACTCCTTCTCCAATTCGAGTAAATGATATTGAAAGTTTTAGAAGCAACATATAAAATCCATAGTTAGATAAAGTAAATAACCTACTTGTCTTTATGTTCTTTTTCGTAATAACGTTTATTGGGCAATTGTTTGTTCTATCTAAGAATACTAAGCTTTCTTTTAGTTTACTATTTTTCGGCAGATAGAGTATTTGTGTAATTTTTTGACTTTTTAGATCCTTGAGGTGATTATCAATTTTCGTAGCATCTATTTTTTGAGCAGTTAAGTTACTTATATATTTATCCAAATCAATGATAGGGCAATAGGTTAATCTTGATTCAAATAACCTTTTATTATCCGGATCAATATCGCAAGTATTTGAAGTTATTAGACACTTAGCATTAAGAACTTTTCTTGATGGTAGATTTGATATCTTTAGACCTGTAATTCCATCTCCTTGAAAAATTATTAGTTCATTCTTTAATAGGTTAGTGTAAAATCTACTATCTTAATTATCTGGGAAATCGACAATCTCTTTTAAAAGTTTTTTTTGATCAATTTCAGAAAGATATTTGGGTAGAAATTGTTTGATTGATTCTTTAATATTCATAAAAGTAGATCTCCAAAGTTTTTATCAGTTGCCAATCTAATTTCCGAATCAATATTTTTTTGAGAGTTAAGAAATTCCTCACCAAATGAAGCTAATTCATCTAATGGTTTTTCATCTTTTTTATCTGTAATGAATATTGAGCCAACATTAAAGTGTTTTACTTATAGATAGTAAAATATAGCTCTATACTTTTTACGATTACTTATTCCTATTTGTTTAGAAACTACTTGTATCCCGCTATCCAAATATTTACCATCTCTTAGTCCTAATTTTTTAATTAGAAAAAATTTCTTGATTCTTTCGATTTCCTTTTTATCCCTGATCGATACTAAAGAAGAGTCCCTTTTGAAAATGCTTGGTCCGCAAGATTTAGCGACAGCATACAGTAACTTTGAGTCAACTGATTTAACATTAGTCTTGGAGATAAGTTCCTCTTTATATTTATCTACGTATTCATCTATTTTACCCATAACTATTATACTTAAAACTATAACGAAATATAAGGTCATTAATTTTACTTCTCAAATGTTGAATGCACAAAGCGCTGTTTTTCATTGCTTTTTCGCTTTCTCAATTATGGTTTAAGCAGAATTTAATAACATTTGGAGTAATGCCAGACAACTAATCTGCATACACAATACCGATAAAAAAGAGCTAAAACTCTAAAATATATTCACCTTAATTAAAGAAATAGCCCATTAAACCCAACAAATAATAGGTAGTACATAAATTTCCCTTTCAAACTTGTGAACCAAACTAATAATCATTAGTTTTATACTAACAATCGTTAGTTAAAAGATATGTCAACAAAACTTCATACGCTTACAGTCTCAGGAATAGAAAAAACAACCTCAGATTGCTCTATCATTACATTTGATGTTCCAGAGCATCTATCGAAAGATTTTGCTTACACACAAGGACAATATCTGACTCTCAAAGCTGACATTAATGGTGAAGAAGTAAGAAGATCATATTCTATATGTACGAGCCCATTAGATAAGCAATGGAAGGTAGGTGTAAAGAAAGTCTACAACGGAAAATTTTCAACCTACGTTAATGATGATCTAAAAGTAGGAGACCAGATAGAAGCTATGGTACCCGCTGGTAATTTCTACATCCCTACTGATCCAAATCAAGCCAGAAACTATGTAGCCTTTGCGGCAGGTAGCGGCATCACACCGATGCTTTCAATAATAAAAACACACCTCAGCGTAGAACCTAATTCTACATTCAAACTATTCTATATCAATCAAAAAGTATCATCGATAATACTTAAAGAAGAATTGGAAGCACTCAAAAATATCCATATGGGTAGATTCGAGATATTTCATTTTTTGACTAAGCAGAATAGAGGC
>Ga0209185_1001188_pt1 | contig 23953 bp, 15 predicted proteins | sample SidtaG_2_FD_187425 | JGI IMG/M metagenome (GOLD analysis project Ga0209185, IMG submission 187425) | Marine algal microbial communities from Sidmouth, United Kingdom - Sidmouth_Asex2 metaG (SPAdes) (version 2) | ecosystem: Host-associated > Algae > Red algae > Unclassified | place: Sidmouth... | reverse complement strand
GTACACACTACATCCTCACGCCGTTATTTTTTCTTTACATGAGCCAAATTTGACGTGAATACTCACTGTATTTAAGGAGAATTTGGTGAAGTGTAAAGGAAAAATAACAAGTCGAGATGTAGTGTTTATTGTTTTTTCATCTCTTAGTATTAGGAATTAAATGAATGTACATTCTTCACGCCGTTATTTTTTCTTTAGATGAACCAAATTTGACGTGAATACTCACTGTATTTAAGGAGAATTTGGTGAATTGTAAAGGAAAAAGAACAAGTCGAGAATGTACATTTATTTTGTTCCTGATATTTATACTAATTAATAGATTTTTAATACCTTAGTGAAAGAAATTAAATAACATGTGCCATTATACTCGTCTTTTTTCCGTCTAAGAATCCTTTGAAATCCTTATCCCGAATCGGGGTTCGGGACAGACTGTAGCTATCCCGATAATTATCGGGAATGTACGGCTTTCAAAAAATCCTTAGACAAAAAAAATACTTCGCATTATGGGACATCTTATTTAATTTCTTTCACTTATTCTATTTGCGATTTATTGAATACTCTTACCCTGACGATTTATATAATTGGAGTAATGCCACAGATACACCTGCTTATCGCGCATGGAGCGGCTATGCTTTCGAGCAAATTTGTTTGTATTTGATGTCAATGTTTTTGTAGGCAGCAAAACACGTATGACTTATCAGCGTACAATGATTACGGTACATCTGTTATTAATTGAAGTGGTCTGGTTGATGAAAGATATTTATCATTACATCGAACAAGAAGTAAGGAAACATACCATACAAGAAGTCAGTATTTTGAAACTGTTCAGTTTGGTACAATCCCAGATTGCTTTCATCATAAGCATTCGTCAGTTGGAAGAATTGAAGGAATTAATTCTGCAATTTTCCAAACATGTTGTCTATGAAAAAGACAAAAAAGGCAAAACATGAAAGAAAAATTCCGTAATTCCAATGAACTTAAGGTATCATAAGCCTTAGCTTGACGCCAATCCGATAATCATCGGGACATTCACTCTTTCATTGAGAATTTAAGGGTAGAGTATTAATATATTATAGCCATTGCAACCTTTTAGTACTCATGTCCTACTATTAAGGTAGAAGATTTTATTTTTATTTTAATCGGTAAAAAAAACAACACGCATAGCATACCCGTCTTGTACCAGCAAGGCGGGTATTTTTTGCCCAAAAATGAAAAAAGCCATGAATCATAATGATTCATGGCTTTGTATTTTTTATGAAATAAGATTAATAATGCCAACTAAGAGTTGAATTTTTGCTAAATTTTTGATTATCAGTAAATTTTAAATTTATTTAAATATAATGTCTTTTATCAAATTAATTAAAAAAATGCTTTTTAATTGACAATCAATAATATACATATATTTTTAAAATGTTAAAAATTTATTATAATATTTTACATATAATTGATAATCAATTAGTTTTAACTCTTAGTTGTTATTAATATAATGATTGTATTAAGTTTTGCGAAGCAAAAAGAATAACGATTCAACAATCTAATAATTTAACAGTTTTCTCTATTGCTTCACCCATTTTCCGTGGTCGAAGATGTTTTGTTGAGCATTTTCAAGTGCGTAAGTGTACAGACCCGTTGGAAGGTGATTAATACTAATAGCGGCGTTGTCTGTCGTTTTTCCTATATAGACTTGCTTGCCAAAAGTATCGTATATTCTGACGGTGTAAGTCTCCGTTTGTGCAGTCGCAAAAAACAATTGCTTAGCTGCAGGATTGGGATATACGGTTGCTTTTTGTACGGGCATCTGATAAGTGAATACCAATTGACCTTCTTCGTTGGCATTTACTGTGTGAGGGAGTAGGGTGTTACCATTGGCATTTGGCGCAAGCAGACCGCTTGGAGTGATACATGGAATATCGTCAGGAATACCTGCACCGCTTTCAATAGGATTGATGGGGACAATAGTTTGTACCGTTTGGTTTTGCCCTATGGATGTAGAGAAACTACCGTTTGTATTAAACACATCAGCATTCAAAACAGAATTTTGTAGTATATTAGAAGGGATATTGACAGAAAGTGTAGGTATAGTTGTAGTGGTATTAGTGGAGTAGGTTTCGCATACTGTACCATCTTCTGCTATCAGTTGAATGCTGCTGCCTGTCACTTGAGAGGTAAATTGTGGGTAGATAGTGATAGTTGTTTCAACGATAGGGCAATCTGGTAATATCTGGAGTATAGGAGTATTTACACTACTGACATCAAGGCTAACGATACCAACAGGAATAACGAGTGGCTCACATCCAGTATTGATAATTCCTCGGATGTCTATGGGAGTACAACCGCCTCCAGTGGAGTAGTTTGAGTCGTCGTAAAATTTATAATTTATATTACTGCTGATGTCCTCTGCAGTTGAATTTGCAGGGAAATTGGAAAATGTAGTACCATTATTTGTGCTATAAAAAAGCGCAGCATAGCCGGGAGTCCCACCTGCTACCGACAGGTCAGTATCGACTGTACAGTTATCGAGAGTAATTTGAAAATCTTCACCCGAACATGCCGTTACGGGTTGAGGGCTAACGGATGAGCTACAGTAAGCAGCCTCGGATATAGTCATGCAGGCTTCAAAAATGCCAGAATAAAAATCGCTACTACAGGCACTTTCTGTATAGGTATGACAAACCACATACGATTCGCCGATGGTAAGTCCTCTCGCTCTACCGGGATAAGTATTGATAGGTTGTTCGAGATTGACAGCGGAAGGAGTGCTGCATGTATTAGCTTTATATAATGAAAGGCTACGATTGATGCAGCTAGAACTACCCGCATTTAAATAGGTAACGTATGACGCCTCAACAGATGAAGCAGTATACTGTGTACAAAGCGTGTAAGATGAACCACTTCCAGCACCTAATACATATGGTGAGGTATAGCCGTAGTACTGGCATCCTGTTCCTGAACCATCGCCTCCCAAGGTAGAATGATGCGCAGAACCAGGAAAGTCGTCCACTTCATAGACAACATTGCCACAATCATTACCTGAATTGACAGCATGGCAAGAAGATGCGCAGGAAGACGTATTTGAAGCGGAATTAGGTTTGTTGTGATTAAATGATTCTTCGGTATTAAAGTCATTTATACAGGAAACATCACTCATGTTTGCATAGGTCACATTAGCCCATAGAAAGGTCATTGTCGTTGCCATAACAACGAGGAGCAAAATCTTTTTCATAACGATATTTAGGTTTTAGGTTCTACCTGTTAAAGGGGGATGAATGTGGTAGAAAACTATGTTATTACATTAGTTTTCAATAGTGGCGAGTGATATAATAGTTCGATACAAATATAGGGGGAATTTACTTAGAAAACAATTGGCATAAAATGATATGTGTTTATTTTTAGTGATATGATGACTGTTATCTTTGTTACAAATTAAGAACTAATTTCAAGTGTTTAGTGTAGAAATAAAATTGTATTTTTTTTAGAAATAGATTTTTATTTTTATTTTTATTTTTATTTAATTGTTTATTTTTTTATATTTAATCCATTGAAATTTAAAAGTTTTTAGTAGGTAAATAAATTTTATTCATAGTGATACTACGAAGGTAAATGAATGTGAAAGAAATTGAATTTTAAGTTTAGAAGTAACTTCACAGTCGCTTTTTACGTTGGATTTACATAACAAAAGCTAATTTTAAATGTCACAAATTGATGAAAAGTGAATTTTTCTTTTGACATAAAACTGACAAAAGAAAGTTGTGACAGAGCAAAAATAACACATTGAGGGTGATTTGAAGGGCAAAATATTAATTTTTTGTAGGAAATAATGCGAATGAAAGATTATATTTTTTGTAAATAAAACATATTTTTAGTTTCAGTTAATTGTTGTAAATAATGATGTAATGGGTCATAGAAATTAATCTATAAGCTCACTAACAATTAACTATAAGTTATTATTTTGTAGATAGTATTTATTTTAAAATAAGATATTTTTGTTTTAGATGATTTAATTAGGGCAATAAAAAGACACGATTATTTATCTTTAGCCAAAGAGTATTAACATTGTAACTTAACACGGGTGTTATTCCGTTATAACAAGCTGCTGAATACTGTTTTATGGTTTTATACTATAGTTATGTCACATTTTTTTTTAAAAAATGGACATTATTTGATTTTTTTTGTGTGAATAATTTTTTTTTAGCTAAATTCACCCCCGAATCTAATTTTAGTAAACAATTTTTTATTATATCATTTCGTAATTCCAAGTGCACCTTTTCTATGGGAAATTTTACATTTTATCTAAATCGAATGAGGGCAAAGCAACAAAGTTTGTTGCACCTCAATAGCATGTTCAAACGATGTTTGAGTATGCTAACTTTACTACTGACGACGCTTGTGTTATCCGCACAATCCAGTTCCAATGTGAACGCGTCAAACAATATTGCACCTGATGCTGATGCAGCGGAAACTGCATTAGCCTGTGGTTTAAGTCTTGACCACGAAGATGTTTACTGTGGGAACAGTGAGTCAGGTGTTATTACTGTCAACCTCTCCACAAATGAGGTTGGTGATTTTACACTTAATTGGACTACAGACGCTACACCAATTCCAAGCTCTACTGTTACAATAACAGCGGGGCAAATTGATGGTGATACAGGACTGTTCCAAGGCGATGTTGTCACTATCGAAGGGCTTACACCGGGTGTCTATAACCTTACAGTTACAACGCCGGATGGATTGACCTGTTTCGCACAAGCTACCATTTTTGTAACGGATTTTCAAGCTCCTATTATCACCTGTCCATTACCTATAGTAGCGAATGCTCCCATAGGAGCGTGTGAAATTACTATTGATGTTTCTAATTTAGCAATAGCCACTGATTCTTGTGGTGTTATAATAGAATCTGACATACAAGAGGTTACAGCTGGAGTTGGGGTAACTAATTTCCCTGTAACTTACACAGCTACAGATGGTAGTGGTAACGTCACGACTGCAACATGTGATATCGAAGTTACTGTGAGGGATGAGGAAGGACCTACTATCCAATGTCCTACTTCTATTAGTGTCGATACAGATGATAGCGAATGTGGCGCAGTTGTAGAATGGGGTGTTACAGCAGAAGACAATTGTCCCGGAGTCGTGGTTACGACTATGTGTATATTCCCCGACACTACTGATCCAGTAGCTTGTATGTCAGGTATGGAATATCCAATAGGAACAACCCTTGTACTGGGTACTGCAACAGATGCCTCGGGCAACCAAGCCAACTGTGCCTTCGAGATTATGGTAGCTGACGGAGAACCTCCAGTTGTTGACTGTCCGACTGATATTACTGTAAGTAATGATGCAGGCGAGTGTGGAGCTATTGTTAACTTCGCTCCTACAGCGACTGATAATTGTGGTATCGTATCTAATAGTACTGACATTGCTTCGGGTACTTTCTTTGAACTTGGTACTACTACAGTAACCTACACTGCTACTGATGCAGCAGGGAATAGTACTACTTGTGATTTCACAGTCACTGTTGTAGATAATGAAGACCCTATTCTTGTGTGTCCGGCAGATGCCACGATAAATACCAGCTCAAATGGCGCAGGAGATTGTGCAGCAGCTGTTCCGAATTTTATACCTGACTTGACAGCAGGAACAAATGGTAGTTTTTCCGGCAACTGCTCGGCTACCGTTACTCAAAGTCCTGCTCCCGGAACCCTATGGGGTGCCGCACATGGCGATACACAAGCTGTTATTATTACAGTAACAGATGTTAATGGAAATACGGCTACTTGCGAAGTTACATTAACTTTACAAGACGATGAACGTCCAACATTGACCTGCCCGGTAGCTGCCATCAGCGTTGGAAACACTGATGGACTTTGTAGTGCGGTCGTTAATTTTAATGTAAGCGCAAACGATAACTGTACCGTTGCCCTAGCGGGTTCACATGCCTCAGGCGATACCTTCCCACTCGGTACTACAACAGTAACTTATACTGCTACAGATGCCGCAGGAAATACGAGAAGTTGCTCTTTTAATGTTAGTGTTAGAGATAATGAGGAACCAAACGTCTCTTGTCCATCAAACATTGAGATAGATAACGATCCCGGAGAATGTGGTGCAATAGCTACGTATAATACATCTTTCACAGACAATTGTCCAGGCGGAACAGATATGATAAGTCATGTATCTGGTTCTTTCTTTCCTGTAGGTACAACCACTATCACATACTCTGCGTTGGATGCATCTGGATTGAATGGTGCAATATGTACTTTTGACGTAGTTGTCAATGATAATGAACCACCAACAGTAGATCCACAAGATGTTACAATGCAGACTGGTGATAATGATGTATATGACTGTATAGTTACTGTACCAAACTATGAAGATCCTATTGTAGACGGTGCGCCGAATCCATTGTATAATGCAGCGGACAATTGTAGCATAACAGTTACACAAGATCCTGCACCGGGAACACCATTTGAAGATGGTGGCGTATGTGCTGAGCCTATCGTAGTTACGATTACAGCTACTGATGGTGTTTCTACAGTTACAGAAACAGCAACGGTTACATTAGAAGATAATGTTGACCCATTAATCACTTGTCCTGCAAATATTACAGTAACACCTGATGCAGGTGATTGCGACGGCGAAGAAGTTACTATACTTGTCCCTGTATTTGTAGAGCCTACCCTTGATGCAAGTGGCAACCCAATTGCACCAACCAATCCTGCTGACCCCGATACGGGTGCATACACAGACGATTGTGATTGCGTAACGCTATCAGGTCCTCTTGTTGACGATGCTTCTGTAACGCTTGACGATACTAACACGGGAACATTCCCAATTGGTACAACAACAGTAAGTTACACGGCTACGGATGATGCAGGGAATTCAGCTGTTTGTACATTTACTGTTACCGTATTGCCTCCAGAGACAGTAGTCGTATGCAACGGTTCAGATATATCAAGTGCGACACTTGATGCGGATACAAATTGCGAAGCAACGCATAGCTGGCCTTCACCAACAGTTGAGGCTTGTGATACGAGTACGCCTATTAGTGCAACTTGTGTTTATCCTGACGGAACAGTAGCATCTTGTGCTGCTGGCGATACTTTCCCATTGGGAACTACACAGATTACTTACCCAAGTGCGCCACAGTGTAACTTGAGTGTTACAGTAGTAGATAATACACCACCAACAGTAGATCCACAAGATGTTACAATGCAGACTGGTGATAATGATGTATATGACTGTATAGTTACTGTACCAAACTATGAAGATCCTATTGTAGACGGTGCGCCGAATCCATTGTATAATGCAGCGGACAATTGTAGCATAACAGTTACACAAGATCCTGCACCGGGAACACCATTTGAAGATGGTGGCGTATGTGCTGAGCCTATCGTAGTTACGATTACAGCTACTGATGGTGTTTCTACAGTTACAGAAACAGCAACGGTTACATTAGAAGATAATGTTGACCCATTAATCACTTGTCCTGCAAATATTACAGTAACACCTGATGCAGGTGATTGCGACGGCGAAGAAGTTACTATACTTGTCCCTGTATTTGTAGAGCCTACCCTTGATGCAAGTGGCAACCCAATTGCACCAACCAATCCTGCTGACCCCGGTACGGGTGCATACACAGACGATTGTGATTGCGTAACGCTATCAGGTCCTCTTGTTGACGATGCTTCTGTAACGCTTGACGATACTAACACGGGAACATTCCCAATTGGTACAACAACAGTAAGCTACACGGCTACGGATGATGCAGGGAATTCAGCTGTTTGTACATTTACTGTTACCGTATTGCCTCCAGAGACAGTAGTCGTATGTAACGGTTCAGATATATCAAGTGCGACACTTGATGCGGATACAAATTGCGAAGCAACGCATAGCTGGCCTTCACCAACAGTTGAGGCTTGTGATACAAGTACGCCTATTAATGCAACTTGTGTTTATCCTGACGGAACAGTAGCATCTTGTGCTGCTGGCGATGCTTTCCCATTGGGAACTACACAGATTACTTACCCAAGTGCGCCACAGTGTAACTTGAGTGTTACAGTAGTAGATAATACACCACCAACAGTAGATCCACAGGATATTACAATGCAGACTGGTGATAATGATGTATATGACTGTATAGTTACTGTACCAAACTATGAAGACCCTATTGTAGATGGTGCGTCAAATCCATTATATAATGCAGCGGACAATTGTAGTGTAACAGTTACACAAGATCCTGCACCAGGAACACCATTTGAAGATGGTGGCGTATGTGCTGAGCCTATCATAGTTACGATTACAGCTACTGATGGTGTTTCTACAGTTACAGAAACAGCAACGGTTACATTAGAAGATAATGTTGACCCATTAATCACTTGTCCTGCTGATATTACAGCATTGGATGGTTGTGATGGCGCAGAGGTGACAATTCCTGTACCTGTTTTCGTTGAGCCAATACTTGACGCGAGTGGCAACGCTATCACACCAACAAATCCTGCTGATCCTGCTACGGGTGCATACACAGACGATTGTGATTGTGTAGTTCTTAGCGGACCTACAACAGACAATGGTGTAGTGCTTGATGCAAGTAACACAGCTACTTTCCCACTTGGTGTTACTACATTGACTTATACAGCTACTGACGCTGCGGGTAATACTGCTACTTGTACATTTACAGTAACAGTAGATACACCAGCATCCGTAATTGTATGTAATGGTTCAGATGAAGCAAGTGCAACGTATGATGCTAACGAAAATTGTGAGGCACTACATACTTGGCCTTCACCTACAATTGAAGCTTGTGATTCAAGTACACCTATTCCTGCTACTTGTTTATATCCTGACGGAACATCTGCGTCTTGTGCTTCAGGTGATGCCTTCCCACTCGGAACAACGGATGTAACTTTTGCAGGTGCAGACCAATGTAACTTCACTGTAACAGTAGAAGATACGCCACCGACATTTGATGCAGACCCAGCAGTCATTCCTACGAGTGATAATGGCGTTTACGATTGTGGTGTAGAAGTACCTAATTATATAGATGCTACATTAGCAGATGGTTCTGCAAATCCATTCTGGATTAATCTAGAGGATAATTGTGGAGCAGTAGCAACACAAGATCCTGCTCCGGGTACTGTATTTGGTACTTGTCATGAAGATACACAAGATGTAGTCATAAATATATTTGATGACAACAATGGTGACGGTGTAGCTGACAATACAACTGTAGTTGATACAGAAACAGTTACAATTACATTAATTGATGATGTAGACCCACTCATTGCATGTCCTGCCAACGTTGTTCTCAATACATCTGAATGTGAAGGAGTTGATTATACAGCACTTCCATTTAATTTAGTTGAAGAAACTTTAGATGCTGATGGTAATCCATTACCATTAGACCCATACACATATGCAGACGATTGCAGCACAGCTGCGGGTTGTTTAGAATTTGAATTAGTAGATAGCGAAGGTGTTACTTTAGCAGATGGTGACTCTGGTACAGGTACATTCCCTCCAGGGACTACTACACTTACATATACAGTAACTGACGGTGCAGGTAACACTGCAACATGTAGCTACACTGTAACTGTAATCGTTGAAGAGATGTTTACGCTCAACTGTCCAAGCAACGTAAAAGTACCTAATGATTTAGGCGAATGTGGAGCTGATGTATATTGGAATCCACCTATCGTAACCGGTAGTTGTACAGGTGATAGTGGAGGCTCTGCTCCTGCTACATCTTGTGTATACCCAGATGGAACTACCGGTCCTTGTGGCATCGGCAGCTTCTTCCCTGTAGGTATTACCGTAGTTACTTACGAAGGCGTTATGCCTGCTTGTAGTTTTGAAGTTAGAGTATTGGATACTGAAAAACCAATTATTGAATGTCCTGAAGACATCACGGTTTCTGTTGCTGGTCCAAGTTGTAAAGCATGGGTTTCATGGAACAAACCTACACCAAGCGATAATTGTGGAGTTGTTAGCATGAATGGTACACATATTAATACAGGTATGTATTTCTTAGTTGGTACTACAACTGTTATCTATAAAGCTGCTGACGCAGCAGGTAACACGGGGACATGTAACTTCACTATCACAGTAATTGACAATCTTGACCCGGCAGCTTCTTGCCCTGATGATATTACATTAGCTGCACCAGGTACAGCAACTTGGACACCACCAAATCCGGTGGACAACTGTGTTGCCGACGGTGTATTGATACAAGCAACTCACGAGCCGGGTGCTTTCTTTGACGAAACCACTACTGTAACTTATATGTTTGAAGATGCTGCGGGCAATATTGATGAGTGTTCATTCACAGTCAATGTAGGTGCTGGTGCTTCTCCAATAGTAGCAGGTAGAGTAGCTATGGAAGGTGCTTCAATGAATGGCGGTGGTATGATGAGAGACGACTTACGTATGTCTCCTCTAATGCCTAACTCATTTGGACTTGTTACTCCATACGGCGGTTCATCTGCTACTAGCACAATTATGTTGTCAGGAGCAAGTAACACCAACTCGGCAGTAGACTGGATACTTATTGAAATCAGAGATGCAAACAATCCTGCACAAGTCTTGATGACAAGATCTGCTCTCGTACAAAGAGACGGAGACATCATGGCTGCTGACGGTTCTTCTTCGGTTACTTTGGCTGGATTGAGCAATGGCAACTACCACGTTGCTGTTCGTCACCGTAACCACTTGGGCGTCATGACCGCTACACCTGTCTACTTGGATGCTAACGCACCAATGTTAGACTTTACAGATGCTAACTTCCAAACTTGGGGTACTAATGCACGAGTAAATGTCAATGGTAAAATGGTTATGATTGCAGGTGATGCCACTGGCGATGGTGCTGTTACTGCAGCTGACCGTTCAGATATCTGGAACAACCGCAACACTCAATCTTACATGACGCAAGATTGTGATATGAATGGAGCTACTACGGCAGCGGATAGAAATATTTCTTACAATAATAGAAATACTATCGAGCAATTGCCACAATAAAATTATTACGTGGAGAGGTGTACGCACCTCTCCACACCTAATTTTGGCTTAAGTACTTAGACAGGTTTAAATTTAATAATTTGACGTGTTAGTTTTTTCGATAGTTTTTCTTACAAAATTCGCACATAGCCTATGCTACGTAAGAATTTTTTAAGGGAAAATAGCGGAAAAAGAATCCGCCAAAAATTAAACTTAGATTTGTCTAAGTACTCATATTAAAAAAATATTGAAACAAGTTTTCATTTAAAAGAAAAATAATAATGCGTTATATAAAATATATCCTTTTTAGTGCAGTTCTACTGCTGGCTTTCCAAGCGAAAGCACAAGTAAAAGCTGTCCTATCAGTTGAGAATGAGACTGTTGTAAACGGTAATTATGAATTTACTATCATAGTTCGTACTGCCGACGACAATACTGATGGACCACTTTACTTAGGTAATGCTGATTTTGTATTCGATTACAATGCCAGCCTCTTTACCAATCCGACATTTGAAACAATAGGTAATTCTACCGCTTTAACAAATAGCGAAGGGCAAGATGCTACGGTAAATCTTCTGGTAGATTTGAATCTGAGTGCAACGCAGTTGAATGCATCAGGACAAAGTACGGTATCTAACGAGATGCTTATCGTGAATTTGAACGGAATCAATCCTGCTGACGCCGATGCTTTGATGAGCAATGTACCAAAAATAGACGGTACATCTTGTGTATACAAAATCGGTGAATTTCGTATCACAGGTTTGAATGACCCATCGACTACTGACGTAGATTTGACATGGATAGTAGATGGACCTATACCAACTGATGTTTATTCATACAATATGAGTACATTGGATGGTACACAAGCAAATCTCCGTTTCGAAAACGGTGAATGTGCAAGCACATTACCTGTCGAGTTACTTGCCTTAGAAGGACAGAATAAGGGTGACTACAATCAATTGTACTGGAAAACAGCTACTGAGCAAAACAGTGATTACTTTGAAGTACAAAGAAGTACTAACGGTACAGATTTTATAAGACTCGGTCAAGTAGAGGCTGCAGGAACTTCACTTCAAGTACGTTCTTACGATTTTAAAGATAATCGACCGCATATTGGCATTGGTTATTACCGCTTGAAAATGGTTGATACAGATGGCAGCTTTACTTACTCAAACGTAGTAGCGATTGCCATTAGTCTCAGAGACAATGTTGCTGTATTCCCTGTTCCCACTTCACATGCACTCAACGTGGTGTATGATGCCGCTGTTACAGGCGAAATCACGGTTAATGTCGTAGATGCTTTGGGCAAAACCTTGATGACTAATGTTGAAAACACTGGACAAGGATTCAATCAATTCGAGTACAATGTTAGCCAACTTCCGGTTGGAACATACTTCATCACTATTTTTGATGGTAGCGAAGCACCTATCGTGCGTCCATTTATCAGAAAGTAATATACGCAACACGAGCTTTCAGTTCGTAGCGCAATGCGACTTTCTAAGTCGCAGAAATATGAAAGGGGATTTTACGAAAGTAAAATCCCCTTTTTCTTTATATGGTTCTTTCACTAAACAATGTACTTAGCAGTCGGGGGGCGTCTCGGCTGAACCGAGCCGGGACGAGTAATAGATGAAGAGTAGTGATAAAAGATAATTTGGCTGCTTACAAATTATGGTTCTTTGACACATGTGGTGATTATTTGTTTTTCGTCTGTTCGTTTATTTTTTGCGTGAGGGATAGGAGGTGTTGTTTGAACGAAATGTAGCGATAGCGGAATGGAGAGAGTGCCGGATAGCCCGACCCCCGACTGATAAGGAGGGGGACACGCCCTAACTACTTATTACGACGAACTGGAAGCTCGCGTTACGTTAGGGAATACGAGAAAATAATCTACCCGTCTGAATTGTTCTTTTTCTTATATGTTTCACTAAATTCTCCTTGCGTAGCTCGGCTATGCGCGTCAAATTTAGCCAAACATATAAAAAAAACGGCTTCATTTGGGGTAGATTATTTTCTTCCTTTTCCCTTATTTCCTAAACGCCCCAATATCCGTAGAAATTCCAAACTGATGCACCGTACCTGCCAAGTGATAAACCGCCAATCCGTAGTCAATTCTAAATTTTTTGACCTTAATACCCAACCCCGCAGAAAAACCTGCTAAACTGCGTAATTTATTGACATTCAATTCGGCACGACGCAAGTGATTATACCCAAAACGAATCCGAAAATTATCCGCTTTACCAGCCAATAATTCACCATTGAATATGAAATGGCGGAAAAAATTATCCGTCCAAACCACAAAACGATTCGCATCCTGCGGCGTATCATCAAACAGTGAAGTCGGTTCGACTTGATTCGGGTCATCATAACGAATATTCCAACGCTGCAAATTATGAGCAATCACAGAAAACCGAAGCGGTAAGTACCGCAAGCGTTTTGATACACCAGCTTGGACTTCGAAAGGCATATCCTCACGGTTGTCATCAACATAGGTACTGAGTTGTGTGCCGAAATTTTTAAATACCATCGTAGCTGTAAAATTAGCAGCCGTATCTGCATACATTACCGCAGCGTCGGCAGCCACGCCGAGCGAATTATACGATTCGAGGCGCGAATAAATCGTTTTGAGATTGATGCCATAAGAAATCTGTTCACTGTACGGTCGTCCTGCGCCGACATTAAATACATACTCGGCAGCACCAAACTCACCTGTTTGCAAACCCGTTTCATCGGCTGCCGTAAAATCACCATAGGTGATATATTGCAAACCTGCATTAAAGGTCGTTTCCAATTTATCCAAATGAAAACCGTAGCCCAAAAAGCCATAATTAATTTCTGCGGCATAAAAAGCAGAATTGAAAGTTACTTGTTTGTGCATCAGTGGGTTGAGTGCGGCGGGGTTGCCGTAGGCAAGTGCATTATCATCATCTTTTACCGTAATCAAATTGCCGCCCAATGCGCTCACACGCGCCGATATAGGCAAATTGATAAATTCATACACATTATCGCCGCCGATTTGTGCAGATATTATTTGGGGAAAAATCAAAAAGAAAAATAGTGTGGTATATAGTCGCATAAATTCGTTTAATTCAAAATTCATTCATTCATTCATTGGCTTTCCAAACGGTGCTACATTGGCTGAACTGTTCTCCAGCGATTTGTCGGATTTCACAATTCATTTTGGCAATCAAATTACCGGATTCATCGTATTTTTTCAGTTCGCCGACTTCATAATTGCCGCCTTCGTAAGTTCCTTCAAATTTTAAATTGCCGTTCGTAAAATACTCTTTAAACGGACCATTTTCTTGATTGTCTTTAAATTGAACGACTTCCCTCAATTCACCTGTTTTGTAATAAAATTTCCACTCACCGTTCATCGCATTATCTTTGTAATTGCCTATCTGTTCCACTTTACCATTGTTATAAAAAGACTGGTACAAACCCTCAAATTTTCCGTCAGCATGGGTTTCAATGATCTGAATGTCGCCATTTTTGAAATATATCTTTCGTTGCCCCGTCATTTTATTATCTACATATTGCGATTCCTCATTCAATTCGCCTGTCGGATAATAGCGTTTATACCAACCGTGCTTCGCAAAATTATCTTTACGGCGTTGATATTCAACGATTAAATTATTGTCATCATCCTGTTCTTGGATAACTTCGATGGGCTTAGAACACCCGACAAAAATCAAAATTATACTCCAAAAAGTAATTTTTCTTATTAAAATCATTTTTTATGAATTGGCTTTGTAGTTTTGCAACGTAGACGTAACGTGAGCTTCCAGCTCATTATCAAAATTATGGTTCTTTGACAATTTTTGCATTTTCTCCAATGTGGCTTTAGCCCATTGAAGTAAGTTCTTGAGAAACAACGGGCTAAAGCCACATTGGAGGAAAAAAAATCTTTTTTGCAAAAATTGTCAAAGAACCACAATTATTAACACAAAATACGACGAGCTGGAAGCTCGCGTTACGTTAAAACGTTATAAGATCCTTAATTATTTTAAAAGTATCAACAAATGGAAAATTTACAGCAAACGATAGAAACGGCTTGGGAAAACCGCGAATTACTGAAGGATGATTCGACGCAAGCAGCCATCCGCAAAGTGATTGATTTATTGGATGTAGGCGAATTGCGTGTGGCGCAGCCAGTGGGCGACGATTGGCAGGTCAATGAATGGGTCAAAAAGGCGGTGGTCTTGTATTTTCCCATTCAAAAAATGGAGACGATAGAGGTCGGTCCATTCGAGTTTCATGATAAGATACCCCTCAAGCGCGACTATGCGGCGAAGGGTGTGCGCGTCGTGCCTCACGCGATTGCGCGTCATGGTGCGTTTGTGCAAAAGGGTGTGATACTCATGCCGAGCTACGTCAATGTTGGTGCGTATGTCGATGCGGGTACGATGGTCGATACATGGGCTACGGTGGGTTCATGTGGGCAAATTGGTAAAAATGTACACCTTAGCGGTGGCGTGGGCATCGGTGGTGTTCTTGAACCTCTGCAGGCTACACCCACGATTATTGAAGACGACTGCTTTATCGGTTCGCGTTGTATCGTGGTGGAAGGTGTGCGTATCGGGAGCGAATCGGTACTCGGCGCAAATACCGTCATCACACAATCGACACATATTATTGATGTAACGAGTTCTGAACCCAAAGAATATCGTGGTTATGTGCCGCCTCGCTCGGTCGTTATTCCGGGTACTTATACCAAGAAATTTCTGGCAGGAGACTATCAAGTGCCTTGTGCCTTAATTATTGGTCAGCGCAAAGAAAGTACGGATAAAAAGGTGTCTTTGAATGAGGCACTGAGAGAACATGCGGTGGCGGTATAGGGATAGACGGACGCTTCGCTGACGATGGACGGACACTTTGCTTGACGGTGGACGGGAAACGGGGTTTGTGAATTTTGACAAGCACGTTGAAATTGTTTATCTTTGTTAAAAACAGAAATATGATAAAACGTCTGATAGTTAAAAACTTAAATGGTCGATTTGATTTTGACCTGACTTTTCATCGAGATTTGAATATCCTCGTGGGACAGAATGGCTGTGGTAAGACGAGTTTGCTCAAATTGATGTGGTATGTGTATAGTGGGAATATTTATCGGTTTGCCTCTGAGTTGATTTTTGATAAAGTTTACTTGGAAACATTTGATTCAAAAATCGAATTAAAAAAAGAAAGGAACAAATTAAGACGAAATACAGACTCGTATCAAATCAAAGTAAACGGTCAATATTTAGCAGATTTTGACCCCATTGAATTAGCAGGTATGGATTTGGGGATAGATAATGAGTCTGGTGATATAATAGCAACAAATAACTCTATTTTTATGCCTACTTACAGAAGAGTTGAAGGAGGCTTTGGTACAAATAGAACTAATGAGGTACTATCAAATGACTTTAATAATCACTCAAATTCATTAAGTACATACCATAAATTGTATCAATCAGATAGAATTATATCTCATAAGTTTGTGACATCAGTATCAACCAATGATATTGTTAATGTAGTCACTGCAAAATATTCTGATATTTCACAAGAATTAAGAAAATTACAAGAAGCGGAATCTGAATTTATATTAAAAAATACGAGCAATGGTAAGGGCGCAGAAGTGGCATTAAAAGACATTCAAGCGGCAGTCGAAACGAATGACGAAAAACGAAAAGAACTCCTCCAATCCATGACCGTTTTATCCAATTTCGTTAAAAAAATTATCAAAAATAAAAAAATACAACTCACTGAAAAACTCTATCTTGGAGAAGGAGAAGTTGTAAAACCGGACAAATTATCATTCGGCGAAAAACAAATGTTGAGTTTCCTCTGCTACAATTTTTTCGCAGACGATACGATTATTATTATTGATGAACCGGAAATGAGTTTGCATGGAGATTGGCAGCGCATTTTATTTCCTGTTTTGATGGAACAAAATACGACCAATCAATTTATCATAGCAAGCCATTCGCCGTTTATTTATGCGAAATATCCTGATAAGCGAATTGTTTTAACCCAACAAGAAGCAGTAGTTGCATAATGTCGAATATTCAATTTACACCAGATGAAATGATTACGTATTTGCAAGATACGTACACACCTGTCGTACTCGTTGAAGGGAAGACGGATGTATTCATTTACAGAACTCTACAAGAAAAAATCGGTAATTTGCAAGTCGATTTTATGCCATGCGGTAGCCGCACCGCCTTACTCAAAATTTTTGAACGCCGTCACGAATTTCCGAACAAAAAAGTCCTATTCATTGCGGATAAAGACCTGTGGGTGTTCACCGGAGTTCCAGCAGAATATGAGGAAGTTTTCTTTACACTCGGTTACAGCATTGAAAACGATTTGTACCACGATGGCAAGGCGCGATTAGAGGAATTATTAGACCAAAAAGAAATAGAAAAACGCGATAAAATAGTGGAAAACGTCTGCGATTGGTTTGCGTTTGAAGTGGAATTATGGAAAAATAATGGTGCACATGATAACGAATTTTCAAAAGTAACGATATTGAATAAATCCATTATACCGAAAGGCAGTACGGACTTGACGGAATCATTTTTACAAAAAAGAAATTACACAAAACCACTTCAAGCCACACTCAATGACCTCCAAGCCAATTACCACCTAAAATTACGTGGAAAATATATCTTTCAAATTTATGACAAAATTTTCCAAGAGCGCAAGAAAAAAGGCGTAGTTCGTTTTCAACCAAAACAACTCGCTGAAATATGTTTGCGTGTAGGAATTGCTGATAATAAATCTAATACATCTATGAATCGCATGATAGCTTACGTCAAAACATCCTTCCAAATCACCTAAGCAAAACCCATAAAAAATCCTTATCTTTGCATTTAAAATTATTCATTCATTCACCATTCAAAATTCATTCATTAATACATGGCTACGCCAAAAACAGTTGCATTTTACACACTGGGCTGCAAGCTCAACTACTCGGAGACTTCCGCTATCGGACGACTCTTCGAGCAGGGCGGCTATGGCGTGGTGAATTTTAATGAAGGTGCGGATATTTACGTCATCAACACCTGTTCGGTGACGGAGTTTGCGGATAGAAAATGCCGTAAAGTCGTGCGACAGGCATTGCGACAAGCACCTCATGCCAATGTTGTGGTGGTTGGTTGCTATGCTCAACTCAAACCACAGGAAATTGCCGAAATTCCGGGTGTTGACTTGGTTTTGGGGGCAGCAGAAAAGTTTCGCATTTTGGATTATGTAGATGACTTGTCGAAAGCTCCCGGCAACGGACTCGTACACGCAGGCGAGGTCACGGAAGTGAGAGATTTTGTCAATGCGTTTTCATTTGGCGATAGAACGCGCTCGTTTTTGAAGGTGCAGGATGGTTGCGATTATAAATGTTCGTTCTGTACGATACCGCTTGCGAGAGGGAAAAGCCGCAGCGATACCGTCGAAAACGTGGTCGCCAATGCCCAAAAAATCGCCGAAATGGGCGTAAAAGAAATCGTACTAACGGGCGTAAACCTCGGCGATTTTGGCAACGGTACGGAAGTCATCGAAGGCATGAAACCCAAGAAAGAAGCTATGTTTATCGACCTCATTCGGGAATTGGATAGGGTAGAGGGCATTGAGCGATTTAGAATTTCATCAATAGAACCAAATCTCCTGACCGATGAAGTCATTGAATTTGTGGCAACTTCGCGGCGTTTTGTACCGCATTTTCACGTACCGCTTCAGTCGGGTAATGACAAGCAACTCAAAGCCATGCGCCGCCGATACAAACGCGAATTATACGTGAGTCGTGTAGCAAAAATCAAGGAGCTGATGCCGCATTGCTGCATCGGCGTAGATGTGATTGTAGGCTTTCCCGGCGAGACAGAAGAAGATTTTTTGGAAACATATCGCTTTGTAAATGAGTTGGATATATCGTATTTGCATGTATTCACTTATTCAGAAAGAGAAAATACACTCGCCGCCGAAATGCCCGATGTAGTACCCGTACACGAGCGCAGACGCCGCAACGAAATGTTGAGAATTTTATCAGAAAAAAAGAAACGATATTTTTATAACCAACATTTAAACGAAACAAGAAAAGTGCTTTTTGAAAACAGCAAAACATCCGGACAAATGACCGGATTTACGGATAATTATATTAAAATCATCGCGCCGTATGACCCACTTTTAATTAATGAAATTGGCGAAGTAGATTTGCAAGAGATTGATAGTGAGGGAAACGTGCAAGTGGAAGTTTTGCATACTATTATAATTTAATCATTCCATACGCGATAGTGCTCTTCTCACCTGACGTTCATTCATACCGGGTTTTATTTCACAATTATTATATAATAGTTGTATGATTTCTTTGTCAATTTCTGCGTATTCGGTGACGTAGCCGAGGGAATCTTCCTCATAAAATATACTTTCTTGATAAAATATACTTTCAGGATAGTCGTCAGTATCATTGGGCAAACCTAATATCTGCGTCAACTCCTCTCTATAAATGCTACTGAATTTTCCTGTAAAAACTTCTGTATAATTCACAAAAAAAGTTGCTGATTCAATTTCACGTTTTCTGTTTACTTTGATATTTCCTGCCCCACTCGGCACAATACCAAACTCAAAATCATTAAATAAAGGTTCGTAAATTTCCACATAAGATTCAAAATCTGCAAATACACCAATAACATTTGCTTCTTCTTCGGTATTTACAACTTCAATAGATATCGGGTCGATTAACTCATTCAGTTCATCAATAACTCGCAGTTTTTCTTCTTCAAAATCATTATAACTCAAACCACCAAAATATATTTTTACATCTTTTTTCCATTTTGCAATATCTGTATTCGTCTGATATATCTCATTTCGCATCGCGACTTCAATGAAATAATTATGAGTAGGATTATCTAATATGATTTCATTCTTTTTACAAGAACTATTGATAACCAATATGATAAATAACAAGTTAAGTAGTATTTTTTTCATTATTTTATATTTAAAAGAAAGCAAGGCATAGCCGAATAGACCATGCCTTGCAAAAAAATTATGAACCTGCAGCTACTTTAAACATAGCGTATGTCAAACTATAACAACTTGATAAATAAGTTTTATCTTTTATATCAAGCCCCTGCATATCTCCCCGTATCATATAAACGGTAATGATAGCACCGGAAGGTATGTTTTCATCAATGCTTAATGTATATTCTCCATCATCGTCCACAAGAATCCGACTGCTCATCGAAGGAAGCCCAAAGGCGTGATTCCCCATTAGTTTGGATGAATAAGAAACCGCTATCCCGACTCCTTTATCATTATTATAGTCTGCATTCCATTTGAGTAGAACCTTCCTATCCATACCACCTATACTATTGAGCCCTGTGGTGGCTCTAATAGGTTCATTAATGACCAATTCAGTCGGACAATATACCTCAACGTTGCCACTCTCATTATTATTATTGATTAGGCTAACATTTACTGTATTACCAAATAAGTGCTTGGTAGTTTGTCTTTGATTTGCTTCTGTAGAGTATCTTGTATTACCAGAAGGTGATACATCGGAAGATAAATTAACATCACCTACCATTACATTGTCCATAGTAATAGTTGATTCTGAGTCATCCCAGAATTTTGCAATCGCTGTATTCTGTGCGTTCGCTATTGTGATTGGGTCGTCTCCGAATAGTTTTTTTCCTTGTATATTAATATATCCATCCCAGTCCCCTTTGTAGAGATTGGCAACATCCCATAAAGAAGGAATATTTACCTCATTAGTTGTCGGTGTCGGTTCTTCTTCACAAGAGGCAATTGTAAAAATAGTGATAAAAACACCGATATAAAACATTATATTTTTCATTCTATGTATTGTATTTGATTAGAAAAATTAGAGACAATCACAATCGGTCATCCCGATTTGAAAGTCTGATGTATCGAATATGAGTTCAACAGCTGAGTCTAAGACAACGTCTTCACGCATAGCTACAATAGTCTCAAAAACAGAATCTGAACAATTTTGACATTGCTGAAGGTCTGTGGCACAAGGTGTTCGAAGAATTAACCTAAAGGTTAAACTACCATCTCCCTGCTCAAAGTCAGGAATACGGAAAAGACCCAAATCTCCACTTTGAAATTCCATCTCATCGTAGTTAAATATTTCTTCAAAAGGTTCACCTGACTCACACATACCATTAATGTATAATTGAATATTGTATTGAGTTAGGTCAAAGAAATCACTTGTATAGACATCATCTATCTCTGTTGCTGTATTATCGACTTCATTTTGCAAAATCTGTAAATCACCAGAAGTATTCAGCATACAACTGTTTGCCCATTGTGCGAAATCAATCGGAAAGATGATAAGAAGATTAGTTTCTGAGTTGGGAGTCGAACAAGGAGATAGATAAGGCTCGTCAACTACTGGAAGGTTCGGTTCAATCGAACACTGGTCACATCCAATGAGCATAAAAATAAGGCCACCAAATATCAGGGTATAGAAATTTCCCCGATAACTTTTTGATAATAAAAACATTTTTACTAATTTTATAATTCGTTAATAAGTTTTGTACAGTCCCACTAAGCCGGACTGTCAGGCTTTGCCGTGTGGTTCTCCCGCTATGAGAACGGCACGGCTTTTTTATGTACGCTCGGTTATTCCTTGCAGGATACCTCGCTTTATCCATAGGCATATATTTTTACGTTACAGAAAAATACTGTACTCATGCAAAATAATTCGCATAAAGTGCATCGGGTGCATGAGAACAATAGACTTTGCTTAAAACTATAAAGATGAGACGGTTTTTCTAAGAAAAATTTAGGAGTCTCATTTGTTTGGATAAATTACTGATTATCAGTTATCTATTTGTTAACAATGCAAATGTACATATTTTTTTTTTTTTTTTTTTTCAAAGATTTTCCAACTTTTTTTTGTTAAAGTTTTCTCATAAGTCTTTTTAAAAAAATATTAATTTCCACAAAACGACCTTCACTATGAAGGTCGTTTGTTATTTTTGCGGTTCACTTCGATAGACGATAGTCCATAGTCCATAGGTTCAAATGCCTACGTACTACAAACTATGGACTATGGACTATCGACTATCGACTAAAACATGTATCCAGATTTTTCATATTTTGTATCGGCTGTATTTGGCACAGATACGGGCGGCCTTTTTTCCTTGATTAAGACTTTTGGGCTTTTCTTGGCTTTGGTATTTGTGGTCGGTGGGTTTTTCTTGGTCGCAGAGATGAAGCGCAAAGAAGCGGAAGGCTTGCTGCCTGTAAAACACGTCCAAAGCTGGGTCGGCAAATCTGCTACGATATGGGAAATATTAAGCAATGCGTTGGTGGGTTTCTTGTTGGGATTCAAGGGGGTATATGCTTTTATGAACGGTCAGGAAATGATAGCCGATGCTCCAAATATTCTACTTTCAATGAAGGGCAATTGGATTGGCGGTTTGATAGGTGGGCTACTGTTTGGTTTTGCGCGATATTGGGAAAAAAACCGCGAAGTCCTGCCCACACCCGAACTACGAACCTTCAAACTACGCCCCTACGAGCAAGCTGGGAATCTAGTTATTCTCGCCGCAATTTCCGGACTGATTGGCGCAAAGCTTTTTGCGGTCATGGAAACTCCAAAAGCACTACTTGCCGACCCTATCGGAATGCTGTTTTCAGGAAGTGGATTGGCAGTTTATGGAGGATTAATTGGTGCATTTATAGCAATGCCTTTTTTCATTCGTCGCATGGGATTTAAAGTCATACACATTATGGATGCGGCTGCGCCTTCACTCGCGCTCGGCTACGGCGTCGGGCGCATGGGCTGTCACTTCTCCGGCGATGGCGATTGGGGCGACCCCAGTGATTTGGCAGACCGCCCCGACTGGCTTTCATGGCTACCCGACTGGACGTGGACGCACCATTATCCGCACAATGTCATCAATGAAGGCATACCGATTCCGGGATGTGAAAAGACCTATTGTATGATGCTCGAACCGGGCGTATATCCAACGCCGATTTACGAAATTATTATGGCGTTCATTATTTTTGCAATACTTTGGTCGTTGCGAAAGCGGATAAAAGTAGCGGGTTTGTTGTTCTTTATATACTTGTTTCTCAATGGTTTAGAACGATTCTCTATTGAGATGATTCGTGTGAATACAGATTATACGGTATTCGGCATTGCATTGACACAAGCTCAAATGATTGCCATTCTCTTTATGCTGACAGGGCTGACGCTTGGACTGGTTTTTTGGCGAAGGCATAAGGCGGGGAAGCCGATTGTGTTTTGAGCTTGAATTTTCTCAAAAAAAAGTCTAAATTTGATTCATGGAAAAATACAAGCAATATATCAGCATCAATCCTGAAATTCGATTTGGTAAACCCTGTATCAAAGGTACACGTACTGCAGTAGTCGATATATTGGAGTAGTTGGCTGCCGGAGAAACACATGATAATATTATCACTGATTTTCCCAAATTAAAAGAAGAACATATCTTTGCTGCGCTTAATTTTGCGGCTAATCGTGAACAAGTGATTAAAATTTTGGCTGCCTGAAGAAACTACTCCTTGACGCAAATCTTTCTAAGTCAATCACCACAAGGACTACTCGAAACCACGCTAATTCCCTTACTATTTGCAATACATTCATTACAATAAGTCTCACCATCACAGCCACATACGCCGGGGCAATCCTGCGTGCAGATACCCGAATGATTTTGCTCCATTTCGGCGTCATAACAGTCGATTGTTTCATCATCACAGGCTATCCAAGTCATTGCAAGGAGTAGCGTGAAAATAAATATAATTCTTTTCATTATTTTGTTCCTGATACATAATTCGCTGAAAATAATTTTTTAAACTTAAACTTAAACTGGTTCTTTGACAAATCCAGTGAAGTGAATGAAAATTTGGGCGTATCCCCCTCCTTATCAGTCGGGGGTCGGGCTATCCGGCACTCTCTCCACTCCGCTATCGCTACGTTACGTTCAAACAACACCTA